>Ga0302322_100003495_pt1 | contig 13511 bp, 7 predicted proteins | sample Fen_T0_2_FD_203757 | JGI IMG/M metagenome (GOLD analysis project Ga0302322, IMG submission 203757) | Peat permafrost microbial communities from Stordalen Mire near Abisko, Sweden - Fen_T0_2 | ecosystem: Environmental > Terrestrial > Soil > Wetlands > Permafrost | place: Sweden: Abisko...
CCGCGGCTGCAGAAGGTGATGCAGAAGAATTTGAAGATCGACAAGGTCGCCAAGATCGTCGACTTCATCGCGAGTCAGGGCGTGATGGTGCACGGTGCCTTCATGCTCGGCTTTCCGACCGAAACGGAAGCGGAGATGCAGTCCACGATCGACTGGGCCGCGAACTCGAGCTTCCACACGGCCGCGTTCTTCCGCGTGATCCCCTTCAAGGGCACGAAGCTCTTCGAGCAGGTCGAGGAGTCGGGCCATGCGCTGCCGACCGACTGGTCGGTGTACGAGCCCTACAAGAGCGAGATCAACCTCTCCGCCGTGGACGAGGAGCGCATCTTCGCGCTGCGCAAGCAGGCCTACCGGCGCTTCTACATGAACCCCAAGCGCCTCTGGAGGATCTTCAACCTGATCCCGCAGAAGCGCAACATGCTGCCCTACCTGACGCTGCTGTTTGCGCGGCGCGCGTACGCGCGCTGAGCAGCCATCACTCGTCTCCCGCGCGAGGCGCGCGCTTCTTGGGTCGTGATTTCGCCAGCTTGCGGGTATCCGCGGCCAGGCGCCGCTCGACCTTTCTCACGTCCTCGGCCGGTGGGAGCGCCTCGGGCTTGATCCCGCGCTTGCCGAGAAGCCTGCGCACCTCGGCGTTGTTCTTGGAATGCTCACCAGAGATCGCGCGCTCCGACTTGAGGTCGCGGTCCTTCGTGTTGTGGATCGTGATCTCGTTGGCGAAGTCCTTGGCCTTGATCGTGATGACTGGAAGGAAGTCGGCGAGCGGCCGCGAGGCGGGTACTCCGAGCCGCTCCTTCATCTGTTGCGTGGTGACCCCTCCGAAGAGCGCTTCGTCGCCCTTGCTCCGGATCCCCGCAAAGCTCTCCTTCCGGCCAAGGCGCTCGAAGATGACTCCCGAGAGCTCCTTCTCGCTCGCTGCAAGCCGCGAGCGTGCGTGAACCCTCTCGTGATGCTGCAGTCGCTGCTCGATCAGCTCCTGCTTGCGGGTCTGAACCGCGAAGTAGCTTTGGGCGAACGCGACCTCTTCCTTGCGCGGATCGCCGTTCTGGGCAACGAGGTAGGCTGCGTACCGCGTCAGGGCAACATCGTCGATCTCGCGCCTGGCGTTGGAGCCGAGCTCGACCATTTTGTTGACGTCAACAAAATGGTCCCCGACCGGTTGACCGGCGTGCGCACAGGCCGATCTCGCTTTGGAGATCACGTCGGCGAAGTTGCGCCACTCGGAGTACCCGAGCAGGACGAGCAACTCGCGAGCGAGCCAGAATTCGATGCCCCTTTCCTGGCGGGCCACGGCTTCGAAGCGAGTGAAGAGTTCCGCGATCTTCTCGGACTTCATGGGAGGGATTCCTCGACGCACGGCGGCGCGAGGGTTCCCGCGAACAGCTCGGCTCACCTGCACGTCTCTCCTGACCGGAAACGGGCCCGGCGCCCTGCCCTACCCCCCTCGACTGCCGAACATCTCAGTTCGGGAGCGCGGACCTGTCAAGTCGAAGTCGGGGGCGCCTCACCACGTGACCAGCACGCCGCTCGTCACGTTCCAGGTGTTGCCCGGCGGATTGGCGCAGAAGCCCGGGTTCGGATCGCGGTAGTAGGCCTGGTAGATGCGCGTCTGGCCGCTGCCCGGCACGACGCCGCCGCGCACGGAGAGCGTCGCATCGCCCGCCTGCGGATAGTCCGAACTCCCGCCCGGCGAGCCCTTCGCCGCGAGCCGCGTCAGTGCGCCGCCGGCGCAGCGCACGCCGTCGCCGAACACGACGCCCGTGGAGAGTGCCGTGACGCCCTGCAGGAAGATGCACGAGATGTTGGGATTGACGAGCATCCCGCTCGCGTGCAGCGTGACCGTGTCGGGGAACGTCTCGCCGAAGGCTTCGAGGCGCGCGCCCTGCGCGTTGACCGAGTTGGCGCAGCCGCGCCCCGTGGCGCCGAAGTTGGCGCACGGGCAGGCGGTCGCGAGCGAGCCGTCGCCAAAGCACGTCTCCGCGCCGACGTGCGTCGAGCAGCGGTCGAACCAGCAGGCCACGCGAGCGGCATCCCGGCCTCCCGCGAAGCGGAAGTTCCCGCCCGCGTACAGGTCCGCCCGGCTGGAGCTGCCGTCGTCATAGCTGCAGAGCGCGCGGACTTCACTGTCCAGTCCACTGCCGAGCGCGCTCCAGCTGCTCCCACTCCAGCGCGCGATGTTGGCGGTCGAGATCCCGCCCGCGCTGCTGAACGCACCTGCAGCGTAGAGAGCGGGTCCGCTGCCGTCGTCGAAGGACTCGAGCGCATAGACGGTCGGCGGACTCGGGGACCCGCCGAGCTGCGAGGGCAGCCCCGACCAGGTGCTGCCGTTCCAGACCGCGAGCGATCCCAGCGAGAGCGACGCCTGCGTCATGCTGCCGCCGCCGAGGAAGAGCTGCGCGCCGGACCCGAAGTCGCAGGCACGCAGCAGCTGCAGATTGCCCCCGAGCGTGCTCGAGAGCGAGCTCCAGACCGTTCCGTTCCAGCGCGCGAACCGGGTCGTCGTCGTCTGGCCGGTGAAGACGAACGCGCCGAGGGCATACAGCGCCGCTCCGCTCCCGTCGTCGAAGGATTCGAGCGCGAAGACCTGGCCCGAGAACCCGCTGTCGACCGCGGACCAAGCCGTGCCATTCCAGCGCGCCAGTCCGTGCGCTCCGACGCCGGAAACATACGCGGCCACGTACAGCGCCATCCCCGAACCGTCGTCGTGCTCCTTCAGGATCGAGGCCTGGGAATCCAGGCCAGACCCCAGCGGTGCCCACGCGCTTCCATCCCAACTGGCGATGTAGTTTGCCGGCTGGCCGCCCGCGAGGTGGAAGTTCCCCGTCGCGTAGAGCTTCGAACCGGGCCCGCTGCCCACCGATGCGATGGCCTTCGCGGGCCCGTCGAGGCCTGCGCCGAGATTGGACCATGCGGTTCCGTTCCAGCGTGCGATCCAATGCACGTCGGGCGTGCCAGCCACGGCCTGGAAGAACCCACCGGCGTAGAGCGCAGCCCCGGAGCCATCGTCCCAGGCGTGCATGCTCAGGGGATTCGTATCGATGCCGGCCCCCGGGCCTTCGGATTCCCACTCCGTGCCGTTCCAGCGCGCGGCATAGGCAACCGCCTGTCCGCCCGCCTGCCAGGTACAGGCCACGTGCAGCTTGCTGCCACCGCCGGAGTTGTACGCGCCCAGCGCCCAGGCGCGCGCCGTGGTGCCGACGCCCAGCTGCAGCCAGCCTGTACCCCGGTATCCGACGACGTAGTTCGCCGGCAAACCGCCGGCGAAGTCGAAGTTGCCCCCGATGAAGAGCGTGTTGCCCTGTCCGATCACGGGGTTGGCCACCCGCAACGAGTCCACGCGCGCAAAGCCGACCGAGTTGCTCGACACGCCGCCGCCGGGGAGCGTCGTCCAGGCTCCGTTCCAGCGTGCGATCTTGTTGCAACTCTGGCCGCCGGCGCTGCTGAAGTCGCCGCCGACATAGAGCTTCGAGCCGCTGCCATCGTTGTAGGTGGCGAGCGCGCGCACGACGTCGGTCGTGCCGCTGCCCAGCGCCGTCCAGGTGCTGCCGTCCCAGGCGGCGACGCGATTCACACCCGCGGTCCCGTTCACGGTCGTGAACCCGCCTCCGATGTAGAGCTTCGATCCGGTCCCGTCGTTGTAGGCGGCCATGCACAGGATGCCGGTGCTCGCACCGCTGATGCCCGTGCCGAGCCCCGACCACGCGCTCCCGTCCCAGCGTACGATCCCTCCGAACTGCACGCCGTCCATCGTGTCGAAGGTGCCGCCGGCGTACAGCGCGGGTCCGCTGCCGTCGTCGAAGACCTGCAGCACGTCCACGCCGCCGGTGCCGACGCCCGTGCCATTTCCAACGGCCAGCCAACTCTGGCCGACGCGTTTGGCCACACCGTAGAAATTCCCGCCGCCAGGGCGCGTGAACGAGCCGGCGACGAACGCGGCCGGACCGCCGCCCGAACCGTCGTCGAACCCGGCTGCATCGTGCAGGATCTGCGGAACCAGGCCCGTCGGATCCGCGTGCACAGGAGTCCACGCGGCTCCGTCGAAGCGCGCGCAGTGGTCGCAGGCCATTCCGTTGACGTGCGTGAAGAGGCCCAGCGCATACAGCGCCGAGCCGCCGCCGTCGTCGAGCGTGCGGAACGAGAGCACGGAGTCATCGAAGCCGGGCAGTGCGAACTCCCCCGACCAGTCCATGCAGGGCGATTGCGCCGCAGCCGGAAGGACGAGCAGGGCGAGCGAGGCGAGCGAGCGGAGCAGCAGGTTCCTCATGGGTGGATCTCGAGCGGGGTCCGGTTCACCAGACGACGATCGCGCCGTTGGTCACGTTCCAGGTGTTGCCTACGGGGAAGGAGCAGAAGGCGGGGTCCGGATCACGGTAGTAGGTCTGGTAGTAGCGCACGGATCCGGGCACGAGCACATCGCCGAGCGCCGCGGAGCGCGCGCTGATCGAAGGATCGCCGGCCTGCGGGAACTGCGCCGCGCCTGCGACGCAGGTCTTGAGCGCCAGGCGTTTCAGGTTCGTCCCCACACAGCGGTTGCCGTCGCCGAAGACGATGCCGCCCCACTGCGTTCCCTGTGAGACGTCCGCGCTGCCCTGCAGGAAGATCGCCGAGACCGTCGCAGGCATGCCGCTGCCCGCGAGCACGATCGTGTCCGGGTTGATGCCGCCCGAGGGCGCGAGGTTCGCGCCGCTCGCGTGGGCCGAGTTGGCGCAGCCGTTCGGGAACGAGCCGCCGTTGCCGCAGGGGCAGTTCAGCGCGGTGCCGGGACAGAAGATCCCGTGCGGCTGGTCCCAGGCGCAGTCGCGCACGAACACGTCCTCGTGCGTGTTGGTGTCGCCGGGGACGGCGTTGGTCGCATCGGAGGAGAAGGCGACCTTGGTGCCGTCGCGATTGACGCCGAAGAGCTGCCAGACACTGGTGTCGCCGGCCGCCCCGTTCCAGCCGAGGTCCACGATCGCGGTGCGGCCGGTGAAGATGTCGTGCGCGTACACGTCCATGTACGTGTTCGTGTCCTGCGGATCGAGCACGGAACCGGTCCAGAAGAGCACGAAGCGCCCCGTCTGCGAGAGCACGGGGAAGCCGGCCTGCACGCCTCCCGAGAGCTGCAGCGTGTCCGTGCTGGCGAGGTACACGGCGCCCGTCTGCATGTCCTTCACGTACACGCATTGATGATTGTGCGTGTTGGTCATGACGAGATTGGTCGCGGTCGAGCTGAAGGACACGAAGCGCCCGTCGTCCGAGACGCCCGCATCCGAGCACACGCCGTTGGCCTGGACGCCCTGGACGTTCCGGTCGGCGAAGACGATCGTCCCGCTCTGGAGGTCCGCCAGGAACACGTCGTTCGAGGGATTCGTGTCGCCCGCGACGAGCAGCGTGGAGGCCGAGGTGAAGGCCACGAAGCGGCCGTCGGCTGAAGCCTGCGGCACGCCGGGTTCGGTGTTGTCCTGCACTCCGCCGGGTCCCAGGTTGACCCTCAGCGTGATTCCCGTGTTGAGATCGCGCTCGAAGATGTCGCCCTGCGCGTTCGTGTCGCCGGAGACGAGGTTCGTCGCGAAGCTCAAGAACACGAAGTGTCGCCCGTCGCGAGTCACCGCGCCCCAGGAGCTGTTGTTGGCCATCACTCCGCTGGAATTGGCGCTGCCCGGTTCGAGCGCTCCGGTCTGCAGGTCCTTGATCATGTAGCCCGCGTTCCCGTTCGGCGCAGGCGGCTCGAGGTTCGTCGCCACGGTCCAGAAGCCCAGGTAGCGCCCGTCGGCGGACAGGCTCGCGAACTGCGAGAGGCCGTTGGCCTCGGCTCCGCTCGCGGTCACGCTCGCGCGCACGAGCGTGCCCGTCTGCAGGTCGACGACGAAGATGTCGCTCCAGTTGTTGGTGTCGCCCGTGACGAGGTTGCTGGCGTTGCTCTCGAATGCGACCCAGTTGCCGTCCGCGGAGAGCGCCGGGTTCGTGCAGCGCGAGATCGCCTGCGTGCCTCCCGGTCCGAGGTTGACGCGCGTCGTGGTGCAGGTTTGCGCCGGCAGTGCGCTGACGAGCACGCCCACAGCCAGGCTCGAGGGAAGCAGACGAAGGGGCAGGACCCAAAGGCAGGATTGCATGATCGAGAACTCCTCGGGAAAGCGTCGCGGGCGATCCAGCGTAGCTGCGAGCGGCCAAACCGGGTAGGCAGGTACGCACCGATTCCACGCTGCGGTGTAGGATGGCCCGCGAATCCCCAAGGAACTGTCCATGCTGAATCGAATCCTCGCGCGCCTCGCGGTTTTCACCGCGCTCGCTCCGCTCTCCTTCGCCTCGATAAGGCTGTATGTCGACGCCTCGGCCAGCGCGGGCGGCAACGGCTACACCTGGGGTACGGCGATGAACCATTTGCAGGACGCGCTCGCCTACGCGGCCTCGCATTCGGGCACGGGTGCAGTGAGCGAGATCTGGGTCGCGCAAGGCACCTACATGCCGGCGACGATCCTCGATCCCAATGCGACCTTCGCGATGGTCGGCGGCGCGAGCATGTACGGCGGGTTCGCGGGCGGCGAGACGCAGCTCGATCAGCGCGATCCCGTGGCGCACTTGACCATCTTGACGGGCGACTTCCTCGGCGACGACGGCCCGAACTTCACGAACCGCGGCGACAACGCGCGCAACGTGATCTCGGCCACCAGCCTCGCGATCCAGAACAGCACCGTGCTCGACGGCTTCCGCGTCGTCGGTGGCAACGGCATCAGCGGCTCGGCCGGTTCGGGCGGTGGGATGCACATCCAGGGCGCGGCGCCCGACGTGCACGATTGCACGTTCCAGGACAACTTCGCGGCCGCGGGCGGCGGCGTCTGGGCCTCGGTCGGAGTCATGCCGAATGTCCCCAGGTTCACGAACTGCCGCTTCATCGGGAACGTGGCCTACGCCGGCGGCTCGGGCGGGCTGCAGATCGACAACATGACCACGATGCACGTCCTCGTGAAGGACTGCCTGTTCGAGTCGAACAGCACCAACGGTGCAGGCGGCGGCCTTGGAACGAGCTATGCCGACGTCGTGCATTGCACCATCCGCGGCAACTCGGCCCAGCAGGGCGGCGGGCTGGTCCTCACCGTCGAAGGCCTGGCGCTCGACTGTCTCATCGTCGGCAACAGCTGCAGCTCGAATGGCGGAGGAGTCTGGAACCAGGGCGACAGCTATTCGGGCGCGCCGCTCGGCGACCGCGTGAGCTTCGTGAACTGCCTCTTCGAAGGCAACGTGGCCTACCGCGGCGGCGCGCTGTGCGTGGAGCAGGGCCACGGCACCGGGCCGACGATCCTCGACTGCACCTTCGCCGGGAACAGCGGGATCTCGGAGGGCGCCGGCTTGTACATCGAGTCGAGCATCGGCGCGCCGTTCAACACCTTGCCGATCGTGCGCAACTCGATCCTGTGGAACAACACGGATCCTTCCGGGAGCGGCCAGGACGCCCAGATCCTGATCTACGGCCAGGTCTTCCCGACGATCGAGAACTGCGACGTGCAGGGCTGGACGGGAGCGCTCGGCGGCGCGGCCAACTTCGCGCTCGACCCGCTCTTCGTCGATCCGGACGGCTGCGACAACGTTCCGAACACGGCCGACGACGACTTCCGGCTCGGCACGGCTTCGCCCTGCCGCGAGGCAGGCGACAACTACTCGCTGCCCACCGACGTGCTCGACCAGGACGGCGACGGCAACACGAACGAGGTGCTGCCGCTCGATCTCGACGGGCAGCCGCGCCTCTCGGGCGTGCTCGTCGACCTCGGGCCCTACGAGTCGAACGGCGTCTACCCGGTGCTCTTCTGCTTCGGTGATGGACTGGGCACGACGACACCTTGCCCATGCGGCAACTCGGGTGCTGCCTGCCACGGCTGCGCGAACTCCGTGAACGGCAGCGGTGCCACGCTCGCATCCAGCGGCGCCTCGCGGCCCGACCCGCTCACAGGGCTCGAGTCGCTGCAGTTGCACGCAGCGGGCATGCCGGCGACGGCGACCGCGGTCTACCTGCAGGGCACGCTCGACACGGGCGCCGGCACGCTCTTCGGCGACGGAGTGCGCTGCACGGGCGGAACGCTGCGGCGGCTGATCGTCAAGGCGAGCAGCGGCGGAGCCTCGCAGTTCCCCGCCGCAGGCGATCTCTCGATCTCGCAGCGCTCGGCGCTGCTCGGCGACAGCGTGCTCGGCTCCGGGGCCGTGCGCTACTACCAGACCTACTATCGCGATCCCAACCCCTCGTTCTGCGCGGCGCCTCCGGGCAACACCTGGAACGTGACCAACGGCATCGCCGTGCAGTGGTGAACCAGCCATGAAGAGCTTCCTCGTCCTCGGTGCTGGATTGCTGCTCCACTCGGCGGCGCAGGCCCAGGGTTGCGCCAACGAACTCCTGACGCATTCCTCGAGCGGCGGCGTGACCGACGGCCACTCGACGCGCGCTTCGACCTCGCAGGACGGCCGCTACGTCGCCTTCGAGAGCAGTTCGACGAACCTCGTGCCGGGCGACACCAACCACTGGCCCGACGTGTTCGTCGTCGACCGCACGAACGGCGCGATCGAGCGCGTGAGCGTGAGCTCGTCGGGTGCCCAGGCGGTGCTCGGCGGCAACGAGCCGAGCATCTCGGCCGACGGCCGCTATGTGGCCTTCTCGAGCATCTCCGACGACCTCGTCGCGGGCGACACCAACGGAGCGCGCGACATCTTCGTGCGCGACCGCAACACGTCGACCACGCTGCGCATCTCGCTCTCGAACACCGGCTTCGAGACGGATTTCGCCAGCGAAGCGCCGGTGATCTCGGCCGACGGCCGCTTCGTCGCCTTCCAGAGCTACGCCACGAATCTCGTCGCGAGCGACAAGAACGGGCTGCTCGACGTCTTCGTGCGCGACCTGCAGACGAACACCAACCGCTGGGTCAGCGTCTCGCCGCAAGGGCCGCTCGTCGGCAGCGGCGGCGCCGAGCCGGCGATCTCGGCCGACGGCCGCTTCGTCGCCTTCCAGAGCGGTGTCAGCAGCTTCGGGCCGCTCGACACGAACAACGCGGCGGACATCTACGTGCTCGACACGCAGACGGGCATCTTCGACCTCGTCAGCAGCTCCTCCACGGACGCGACCAGCCCGGGCGGCGCGAATGGGCCGGTGCTCTCGGCCGACGGACGCTACGTCGCCTTCGCGGCCGACGCCTACCTGCTCGTGCCGAACGACCTCAACAACGCCTCGGACGTCTTCGTCAAGGATCGCGTCACGCGCACCTGCACGCGCATCAGCACGAGTTCGTCGGGCATCGAGGGCAACAACACGAGCCTGTTCCCCTCGATCTCGGTCGACGGCCGCTTCGTCGCGTTCTCGAGCGGCGCGAACAACCTCGCCTCGGGCGATTCAGGCAACCTCGAGGACGTCTTCCTGCACGACATGCAGGCCGGCACGACGACCTGGATCAGCATCCCGGTCCAGTCCGGACAGACCGGCGCATCCCTGCGCCCCTCGATCTCCGGCGACGGCGCTGTGATCGCCTTCGAGAGCCTCTCGGGCCAGCTCGCGGGCAATCCCTGGGGCGGCTTCGAGATCTATGCGCGCGACTGCCCGTTCCCGACCGGCACGCCCTACTGCAGCGGGATCGCGACGGCCTGTCCGTGCGCCAACGGAGGTGCCGTCAATCACGGCTGCGCGAACTCGGCCGTGTCCCAGGGCGCGAGCCTCGAAGCCACAGGCGTCGCGAGCGTCACGAACGACAGCGTCGTGCTGCACGTGAGCGGCTTGCCCTCGCCCTCGACCGTGCTCTATTTCCAGGGCACGAACCAGCTCGGCGGCGGAGGCGGGACGCCCTATGGCGACGGCTTGCGCTGCGCGGGCGGGACGCTGATCCGGCTGGGAACGCGCAGCACGAGCGGTGGCAGCGGGAGCTTCGGCGCCGGCGTGGGCAGCGATCCGCTGATCTCGCTTTCGGGCCTGATCCCCCCGATCGGCGCGACGCGCCAGTACCAGGCCTGGTACCGCGACAACGCGACCTTCTGCAGCGCACAACCGTTCAACTTCTCGAATGGCTACACGATCCCGTGGGCGCCTTGAGCTCCCGCCGCACTCCCCTCCCGAGTCGATCATGATCACACTGCCCGCGCTGCTCGTCCTCCCGCTCGCTCTCGCACCGCAGAACCCCGCGGGCCAGCACGCGCCCGCACACCGCAGCCCGAGCTATACGCTGCCCGAGCTGCTGCCGCGCCCGGAGTTCTGGGTCACGAACGGCAGCTGCGAGACCGCGGCCCTCGACGACGACACGCTCTACATCGGCGGACTGTTCTCGCACGTCGGGCCCTACACGGGTCCCTTCGGGATCGTCGACGCGGACAGCTCCGCGCTGATCCCGACGCAGCCCAAGTTCGATGGCAGCATCCAGGCGGTGACCGGCGACAACCTCGGCGGCTGGTACATCGGCGGCACTTTCAGCCACGTGGGAAGCGCGAACCTCTCGGGCCTCGTGCACATCCTGCCGGGTGGAACGATCGACACGAACTTCACGCCGCAGATCGACGGACCGGTCACGAGCTTGCGTCTTGCGCAGGGCTGGCTCTACGTCGCGGGCCTCTACTCGCACATCGGCGGCCAGGCAATCCCCGAGCTCGCGCGCATCGACGCGGCAACCGGCAGCGCGGATGGCTCCTGGCATCCGCTCCCCGGATTCCTGACCTCGCAGAACTCGATCAGCGGTCTCCTGATCAACGGCAACACGCTCTACGCGTTCGGCTACTTCGACACGCCGGCCGTGCTGCCGCGTCGCCACCTGGCGGCGTTCGATCTCGGCAGCGGCGTGCTGCTGCCCTGGAATCCGGACCCCGACAGCTCGGTCTACGACCTGATCGTCTCGGGCTCGACGGTCTACGTCGGCGGGAATTTCACGAGCATCGGCGGCGCGCTGCGCAACCGCATCGCGGCGCTCGACAGCGCGAGCGGCAACGCGTTGGCCTTCAATCCCAACGCCAACAGCACGGTCATGAGCCTGGGCCTCTCGGGCACGACGCTCTACGTCGGCGGCATCTTCACCTCGCTCGGCGGGCAGGCGCGAGGTCGCGGCGGCGCGATCAATACGAGCAGCTCCGCGGTGCTCGCCTGGGATCCTGCGATCGGGGGCAGCGCCTACGCCGTGCTGAGCGACATCCTGATCCGCAACGGGAGCGTCTACATCAGCGGCAACTTCAAGACCGTCGGTGGACAGCCGCGCTGGAACGTGGCGCAGGTCGATGGCATGACGGCCGCTGCGACCACCTGGCGCGCGGACGCCGCGGGACCGGACACGATCTACGTCGGCTGCATGGCCAACCAGGGACCGCTGCTCGCGCTGGGCGGGAATTTCCGCAGCGTCGGCGGTGCACCGCGCGAGGGCGCCGCCGCGCTCGACCGGAACACCGGGCAGCTGCGGCCCTGGCATCCGCAGGTGTGGAGTTCCTTCGGAGCTCCGGATCCCGGGGAGGTGCAGGGCATCCTGCCGACGAGCGCGGGCGTCTACCTCGGAGGCGTGTTCGCCTCGGTCGGCACGAGCGCGCTGCCCGGCATGGCACTGGTGGACTCGCAGAGCGGCGCAGCGCTCACGAGCTTCCACCCGATGAACCTCAACGGGGTCGTGCGCAGAATCCTGCTCGAGGGCAACCGGCTCTACTGCGGCGGCTTCTTCACGCCCGGATCCGGCCTGCCGAATTCGCTAGTCACGCTCGACTCGGCGACAGGCGCGATCGTCGCGCCGTCGCTGGGCGTCGGGGGACAGGTCTACGACATGGCCTTCTCGAACGACCACACGAAACTCTACGCCTGCGGGCCGTTCAGCACGGCCGGCACGCCGCCGGTGACGCGCAACAGCGTCGCCTGCTTCGACGCGCTCTCGGGGGCCGTGCTGGCGTGGAACCCGCAACTCACGGTCGGCATCGCGACCGGGCTCTTCCCGTGTGGGGATTCCGTCTATCTCGCGGGAAACTTCGGCTCGGTCAATGGACAGTATCGCGTGGGCCTCGCGCGCGTGGACACATTGAACGGAGCCGTGGACAACTGGGCTCCTCTCGCGCAGGGCGGCACGCCCACCTGCGTCCTGTGCGAAGGCTTCTCGGTCTTCATCGGCGGCAGCTTCAACAGCGTCAACTTGTTCTACCAGCCGCGCATGGCCGCGCTGGATTCGTTCGGTCCTGGCGTGCTGACCTCATGGACACCTGAGGCCGCCGGGTGCTCGTTCTTCACCTCGGACGGGCGCGAGCTCGTCGCGCTCGGAACTTTCCGCTACCCGGACGGCTCGATGCGGCCGAACTTCGCCGTCTACGGCCTGCACTGAGGCTCAGGGCCAGGCGATCGCGAGCGCGCTCGAGATGTTGAAGGTCGGACCGCCGCAGAGCGCGGGGCCGCCGATCGGATCGCGGTAGTAGACCTGGTAGGTGCGGCTCGAACCCGGAGCGATCGGGTCGCCGAGCGCCGCCGATTGCGTGCGGATCGAGGGATCACCCGCAGCCGGAGCCGAGACGAGGCCCACGAAGGCATTCTTGGCGTACAGGCGCTTGAGCGTGCCGCCCGTGCAGCGCACGCCCGTGCCGAAGACCACGCCGCTCGCGATGCTCTGCTGGCCCTGCAGGAAGATCGAGAGGCTCGAGGGCAGTTCGCCGCTCGAGTGCAGCACGACATCGTCGGCGGCGGGCGTGCCACTCGCGGCGAGCAAGGCGCCGCCCGTGAGAGAGGAGTTCTCGCAGCCGTTGCCCGCGGCTCCGTCGACGCCGCAGGGGCAAGGTGTCGTCAGCTGCGGGTCGCCGGCGCCGCAGAAGGCGCTGAAGGTCGAGCCGCCGCCCGAGTCCAGGCCCTCGAGCACCCAGCCGCCGATCGAGCCGTTGTCCTGCTCGGCCCAGTCCTCGATCACGAGACTCCAGGTTCCCGCCGGACCGGAGATCGCGCCGAGCCCGCTGTTCGACGCGCCTTGAGTCCACAATCCCGTGCCGCTGTTGAAGTACTGATCGTAGGCGCCCGGATGGATGTCGGTCGCGCCCTGTTGCACGTTTCCGCCGCTGCTCGGCACGAGCATGTAGTCTCCGGCGAGGTAGTCGCCCGAGTCTCCCACCGTCGAACCGTTGGAGCCGGGCCGCACGATCAGGTTGTAGGAATGACCCTGCGGGTCGTTGAGGTAGATGCGCAGGTCGCCGCGCCAGGTGTGCTGCAGCCCCTGCAGCCGCACGTCGAGCAGGCTCGCCACGGGGTTCGCGAGCACCACGGTCGACACGAAGGGCGTCCCTGCGTAGCTCACGTTCCAGGTCCCGGGTGACGTGCCGGCCGGAGCATCGGGGATCGTTCCGCCCGCGCCGTTCGCGGAGAAGTTCGAGGCGCGCAGCGGAGCCGCGCCCGCGAACAGGACGCACAAGAAGACGAGCTTGGGGGGAAGCTGCATGGCGCCAGAGATCATACACGCGCTCCCTGAAAGCTGCCCGGGCGCTTCAAAGCGCACGCCGCAGCACCGGCCGCGTCTTCGAGCGCCGCGCGACCTCCTCGAAGCCCGCGGCGCGGTAGGCACTCGCGAGGCCCA
>Ga0302322_100003496_pt1 | contig 13508 bp, 13 predicted proteins | sample Fen_T0_2_FD_203757 | JGI IMG/M metagenome (GOLD analysis project Ga0302322, IMG submission 203757) | Peat permafrost microbial communities from Stordalen Mire near Abisko, Sweden - Fen_T0_2 | ecosystem: Environmental > Terrestrial > Soil > Wetlands > Permafrost | place: Sweden: Abisko...
GAACTCGGTTTATGGCCGGTCTGGCGCCACAGTACAAAGTCCGGCGACGCTGCATCGTCCGCACCTGCGCCATCGGAAATAACTTCGCCGGCCCCGTCAAGTCCGCCCGGGACGCCACTGCTGGACTGGCCGCAATTGACCGAGGCGGTGCTCGGCTGCACACGCTGCGAATTGCACAAGACCCGTACCCGAGGCGTGGTCGGAGTCGGAGACCGTCGCGCCGAATGGATGCTGATCGGAGAGGCGCCGGGCGCGGAAGAAGACCGTCAGGGCGAGCCGTTCGTCGGTCAGGCGGGGCGGCTGCTCGACGCCATGCTGGCCGGCATCGGCCTCAGGCGTGGCGAGAATGTCTATATCGCCAATGTCCTCAAGTCACGTCCGCCGGCCAACCGCGACCCCCGGCCCGAGGAAGTGGCGGCCTGTCTGCCCTATCTGGAACGCCAGATAGACCTGATCCGGCCCAGGCTGATCCTCGCCCTGGGTCGCTTCGCCGCGCAGAGTCTGTTGTGCACCGATACACCGATCGGCAAGCTGCGCGGCCGTGTGCACGCCTACCACGGAGTACAACTGGTGGTCACCTATCATCCTGCCTACCTGCTCAGGAATGCAGCGGACAAGGCCAAGGCCTGGGAGGATCTGGTCCTCGCCCGGTCGACCATGGCCGCCGGGCTTCTTCGGTCATGAAAAGGCCGGCTCAAGGCCGGCCGTGTGGATGAACGTGAAGGTCAGAGGTCGCCGTTTGCCGCTGCGTGGACCATGTCGGCCATGCGTGTGTACAAATCCCTGGCGCCATTCCAGAGCTTGTCCGTCAGGCCCAGCCGCTCCTTGAAGCCGGTCACCCAGTCGGGATTCCAGTCCAGCATCATCACCCAGATCTGCTTGTCGGCGTCTTCCATGATCGTCACCCGGCAGGGCAGGAAGACGACGAATTCCGGACTGATCTTGAGAATCTCGCGGCCGACGTTGATGTCGCAGAACGAATAAACCTCGATACGCGGTGCGGACTTGTCCTCGAGCACGGCCTGGAAGTCCTTCCACATCAGGTTCTCGCCGACCTTCTTGACGTTGAGCTGGTTGGCGCGAAGGAACAGCGAATCGCGCACCTCGTCGAAGCTCAGGCCGGGCTTGGCCTTGACCTTCATGGCGAAATAATTCATCGAGTCCGGCATTCTCATGCCCATGAAGCCGGTCATCATCGGCAGGGCCATCTGCATCAATTGCTTCTTTTCCTCCTGCGTGACGGGCCGGCGCATGGTGTAGGGAGGCAGGTCAGCGCCCTGATTGGGACCCATGTTGCCACCCATGCCCCCCATCATGTTCATGGGATTGAAACCGAACGAGGGGAAGGTCGGCGGCGGGGCATACTGCATCCAGGGGTTGACGGCCGGGGCTGCGGGATAGCCGGGGTAGTAGGCCGGGACCGCAGGAACGGCAGGGTAAGTGACAGGGGCGGCAAGCACAGCGGGAGCAGTCACGGGTGCGGCAGGCGCGGCAACGGAAGTGGCAGGCGCGACCACTACCGGTGCGGCAACACTGACAGGTGCAGGGACAGCGATATTCGCGGCGGCGGTGGGCACTGCAACGGTAACGGGTGCGACAGCGGCAGGTGCCGCCACTGTGGCCGAAGCAGCCGGCAGGTCAGCCGGCCGGGCGACCGGGAGCTGCTGGGCGTTGGCCTGCACAGCCGCCGTCAGGATTGCAATCAGGGCGATCAGGTTGTTCCTCATTTTGTCTCCTCGTGCGGGGTTGAAAGGATCAGGCCTTATTTCAGCAACTGATTCAGGACGTAGGGAAGGATGCCACCTGCCTGAAAGTACTCGATCTCGATAGGCGTGTCCAAACGCAGTTTCACTGCCACCTCTCGATTGGAACCGTCGCCGCGCCGGATACTCAGTGTCAGGTCCTGTTGCGGAGCAATTCCCTGCTCGAGGCCGAGCAGATCGAAGCTTTCGCTGCCATCGAGGTTCAGGTCACCTGGTCCCATGCCGTCACTGAACTGGATCGGCAGCACGCCCATGCCGGCCAGATTGGAGCGGTGAATGCGCTCGAATGACTTTGCGATCACGGCTTTCACACCCAGCAACTGGGTGCCCTTTGCCGCCCAGTCGCGCGACGAGCCGGTGCCGTACTCCTCGCCGGCCAGGATGACGAGCGGCGTGCCGGTGGCCTGGTACTTCATCGCAGCATCGTAGATCGACATCTGCTCGCCCTCGAAGCGGGTCACGCCACCTTCGCTCCCGGTGATCATCAGATTCTTGATGCGCACGTTGGCGAAGGTGCCGCGCATCATCACCTCGTGATTCCCGCGGCGGGCGCCGTAGCTGTTGAAATCGTGCTGCTCGACACCTTGCTCCTGCAGGTATTTGCCGGCTGGCGCGGAGGCCTTGATGTTGCCGGCGGGCGAGATGTGATCGGTGGTGACCGAGTCGCCGAACACGGCCAGCGCCCTGGCGTTGCGGATCACAGCCAGGGGCTTGACCGCCTGCCGGAAGAACGGCGGTTCCTGGATATAGGTGGAGGTGGTATCCCAGGCATAGACTTGGCCGGCGGCGGCCGGCACGGCGTCCCACAGCGGGTTGTCGGCGCCGACGTTGCGGTAGGAGCGATATACGGTGGGATTGGCCGCGTAGGGCAGGACGGCGGCGATCTCTTCGTTGCCGGGCCATATGTCCTTGAGGAACACCGGGCCGTCCCTGCCCTGGCCAAGCGGCTCGTTGCCGAGGTCGATGTCGACCCGGCCGGCCAGGGCGAAGGCCACCACCAGTGGCGGGCTCATCAGGAAGTTGGCCTTGACGTTCTGGTGCACGCGCGCCTCGAAATTTCGATTGCCGGACAGCACCGAGCAGGCGACCAGATCGCGGTCGAGAATTTCCTTTTCGACCGCCTCCGGCAGCGGCCCGGAGTTGCCGATGCAGGTGGTGCAGCCGTATCCGACCACGTTGAAGCCGAGTTGTTCGAGCGGTGCCAGCAGGCCGGCGGCCTTCAGGTATTCGGTCACCGCGCGCGAGCCGGGCCCCATCGAGGTCTTCACATGCGCCGCCGGTTTCAAACCCGCCGCCGCCGCCTTCTTTGCCAGCAGGCCGGCGGCCAGCATCACGCCGGGGTTGGAGGTGTTGGTGCAGGAGGTGATGGCGGCGATGACGACATCGCCGTGGTTCAGGCCGGGAGGCGAGAGGCGGGAGGCGGGAGGCGGGACCTGCTTGCCGTAACCGCCTTGCTCTTTTGGAAGTTCCAGCAGGGTCTGGAACGATTCCTTTAGTGCGTAGAGATTGATGCGGTCCTGCGGACGCTTCGGTCCGGCCACCGACGGCTTCACCGTCGACAGGTCGAGACTCAGCACCTGGCTGTAGTCGCATTCACCAGCCTGTGGAATGCCGAACAGACCCTGTGCCTGGTAGTAGGCGCGCATCGCATCGACCTGGGCGGGCTCGCGACCGGTGGCCAGGAAATACTGGCAGGTAGCCTCGTCGACCGGGAAGAAACCCATGGTGGCGCCGTATTCCGGGGCCATGTTGGCGATGGTGGCGCGGTCGGTGACGGGCAGGGCGGCAGCGCCCGCGCCGAAGAACTCGACGAATTTTCCAACCACCTTGGCCTTGCGCAACATCTCGGTGACGGTAAGCACGATGTCGGTGGCGGTGATGCCGGGCGCGGCCTCGCCGGCGAGTTCCACGCCGACCACGTCCGGGGTCAGGAAGTAGACCGGCTGGCCGAGCATGCCGGCTTCCGCCTCGATACCGCCCACGCCCCAGGCGACCACACCGAGGCCGTTGATCATGGTGGTGTGGCTGTCGGTGCCGACCAGGGTATCGGGGTACCAGACCCCGTCCTTCTCCATCACGCCGCGTGCCAGGTATTCCATGTTGACCTGGTGGACGATGCCCACGCCCGGCGGCACGACCTTGAAGGTATCGAAGGCCTGCATCCCCCACTTCATGAACTGGTAGCGCTCGCGGTTACGCTGGAACTCGATTTCCATGTTCCGTCGCAGGGCGTCGGCCTGACCGAACACGTCCACCTGCACGGAGTGATCGACGACCAGCTCGACCGGGGCCAGCGGCTCGACCTTCTTCGGATCCTTGCCGATGCGCGCGGCGTGCGAACGCATGGCGGCGAGATCAGCCAGCAGCGGCACGCCGGTGAAGTCCTGCAGAAGGATGCGCGCCACCACGAAGGGAATTTCCTCGCTGCGCGACGCATTCGGCTGCCAGCCGGCCAACTGGCGTACATGTTGTTCGGTGATCTTCTTGCCGTCGTAGTTGCGCAGCACCGATTCCAGCACCACGCGGATCGACACCGGCAGGCGGCCGATGTCGCCCAGACCGGCCTGTTCCAGCCGAGGCAACGAATAGAAGGTGGCGGTCCGGTCGGGGCCGGGAGCAAAGGTCTGGCGGGAGTCGAACAGATTGTGCATGGCGAGCGATCAGGTTGCAGGGGTTGCGTGAGCCCGTCATTCTAGCGAAACGGCAGAGGAAGGCCCGGGTCTGAATCGAGATCCGGATTTTATTCCGCGGTGCAGCAAGCTATGATCTCGCCAAGAAGGTCGCCCTTTCATCAGCGCGACCAGAAATTCCGAGAGGACAGCATGAACGATCTGCAAGAACAGGCCCTGGCCTATCACGAATTTCCCCGGCCCGGAAAGATCTCGGTCGAGTCCTCCAAGCCCTGCGCGACGCAGGCCGATCTGTCGCTGGCCTACACACCGGGCGTGGCCGGGCCGGTGCGTGAGATCGCCAGGGACCCGGCCAGTGCCTACCGCTACACCAACAAAGGCAACCTTGTGGCCGTGATCACCGACGGCACCGCCATCCTCGGCCTGGGCAACCTCGGCCCGCTGGCCTCCAAGCCGGTGATGGAAGGCAAGGGTGTTCTGTTCAAGCGCTTCGCCGGCATCGACGTGTTCGACATCGAGGTGGCCGCGCCCAGCGTGGCAAGCTTCATCGAGACGGTGGTGAATATCGCCCCCACCTTCGGCGGCATCAATCTGGAGGACATCGCCGCTCCGCACTGCTTCGAGATCGAACAGGCGCTGAAGGAACGGCTCGACATCCCAGTCTTCCATGACGATCAGCACGGCACCGCCGTGGTGATGTGCGCCGGCCTGATCAACGCACTGGAGGTGCAGGGCAAGTCGCTCGACACGATCAAGCTCGTTTGCCTCGGCGCCGGCGCGGCGGGACTCTCCTGTATGCGCCTCCTGATCGCCATGGGCGGGCGCAGGGAGAACATGACCCTGGTCGACAGCAAGGGCGTGATTCACGCCGGCCGCAGCGATCTGAACGCGCACAAGCAGGAGTTCGCCAAGCCCACCGAGCTGCGCACGCTGGCCGACGCCATGGCCGGCGCCGACGTGTTCATCGGCGTGTCGGGCCCCAACCTGGTCAGTGCCGAGATGGTCAGAAGCATGGCCGAGCGGCCAATCCTGTTCGCCATGGCCAATCCCGATCCGGAGATCACACCGGCGGAGGTCAGGGCCGCGCGCGACGATGCGCTGATGGCCACCGGCCGCTCCGACTACCCGAACCAGGTCAACAACGTACTGGGCTTTCCCTACATTTTCCGCGGCACCTTCGATGCCCGGGCCAGGTCGATCACCCAACCGATGATGATCGCGGCTGCGCGTGCCCTGGCCGCCCTGGCGCGCGAGCCGGTACCCGTCGAAGTGCTTACGGCCTACAACCTGGATCGGCTTGAATTCGGCCGTGACTACATCCTTCCAAAGCCATTCGATCCGCGCCTGATCGAGCGTATTCCGCCGGCCGTGGCTGCCGCAGCGAAGGCATGACCAAGCGCTTCGAACTGCTGATCTTCGACTGGGACGGCACGCTGATGGACTCGGCGGGTGTCATCGTCGCCTGCATCCAGGCAGCGAGCCGCGACATGGGTCTGGCCGAGCCGAGCCGCTCAGCCGCCAGCCACATCATCGGTCTGGGTCTGGGTCAGGCGCTGGCGATGCTGTTCCCCACCTTGCCGATGGGTCGCTATGGCGAATTGGCGGATCACTACCGCCGTCACTATCTGCAGCAGGATGCCGACATCACGCTGTTCGATGGCGCGAAGGAACTGATTGCCGGCCTGCATGCGCGCGGCCACCAGTTGGCGGTAGCCACCGGCAAGGCGCGCCGGGGGCTGGATCGCGCCTTCACGCACACCGGCCTGGCACCATATTTCCACGCCACGCGCACGGCCGATGAGACCCACTCCAAGCCGCACCCGGCCATGATCGAGGAGTTGCTCGATGAACTGGATGTGGCGCCGGACAAGGCGCTGATGATCGGCGATACTTCGCATGATCTGGAGATGGCGCGGCATGCCGGTGTCGCCAGCCTGGGTGCCGGCTACGGCGCGCATCCGGCGGAAAACCTGCATACCTGGTCGCCGCTGGCAGTCTGTACAAGCTTTCCTGAACTGGCCGAATGGCTGCTGAGTCACGCATGATCGGCGCTGCCGTCGACCTGACCGAAACCGGCCCGGCCCTGCGCTTCGAGGTGTCGCGCCATGGCGCGACCGTACCGGCCTTCGCCATCCGCTGGCAGGGCAGGGTGCGGGCCTACATCAATCGCTGCGGACATATCCCGATAGAGATGGATTGGCAGCCTGGCGAGTTCTTCGATCTGCAGCGGATATACTTGGTTTGCGCCACCCACGGCGCGCTTTACGATCCGGACACCGGCGCCTGTCTGTCAGGCCGATGCGACGGCCGGGGGCTGACTCGAGTGGCCGTGTGGGAGGATGACGGCCGGATCTACTGCAAGGATGAACCATGATCGACGACGATGAACGCGGTGCGCTTGAACGCCTGCTGCTTGCCAACCTTCAGGAACAGCGCCGCTCGCGGCGCTGGGGTCTGTTCTTCAAGGCACTGTTTTTCATCTGGCTGTTCCTGATGTTCTTTGTCTGGAGCGCTCGCAACGGCGAGAAATTCAGCGCCGGCCCGCATACCGCGCTCATCGACCTGAAGGGCGAGATCGGAGGCGATCGCGGCGCGAGCGCCGACGACCTGATCAGTGCGCTGGACAATGCCTTCGACGACAAGCACACAAAGGGGGTCGTGCTGCGCATCAACAGTCCCGGCGGCAGCCCGGTCCAGGCCGGCCAGGTCAACGACGAGATCCGCCGGCTGCGCAAGAAGAACCCCAAGATCCCGCTCTACGTCGTGGTCGATGACCTGTGCGCCTCGGGCGGCTATTACATCGCCGCCGCGGCAGACAAGATCTTCGTCGACAAGGCCTCGCTGGTCGGCTCGGTGGGGGTGCTCATGGACGGCTTCGGTTTCACTGACGCCATGAAGAAACTGGGCGTCGAGCGCCGTCTCATGACCGCCGGCGAGAACAAGGGTTTCCTCGATCCGTTCTCGCCGCTGCGCCCGAAGGAGGTCGAACACGCGAAGGAGATGCTGGAGGAGGTCCATCGCCAGTTCATCCACGTGGTGCGCGAGGGCCGCGGCAAGCGGCTGAAAGAGACCCCGGACATGTTCTCCGGTCTGGTCTGGAGCGGCGAGAAGAGCATTGAACTGGGGCTTGCCGATGGCCTCGGCAACCTGGACTATGTCGCCCGCGACATCATCAAGGCCGAGGACGTCGTTGACTATACGACCCAGGAAAATATCGCCGAACGCCTTGCCCGGCGCATCGGTACATCGATCGGCGATGCCATTCGACCCTGGGCGATGGACCGGACCTCGATCCGATGAGTGCCCGATCCAGCAAAGAAATAAGGCAGGACGGAGGGATTATGAATAGCCTCAATGTCAGCAGCCCGGGCTACCTGCCCGCTGTCTCCAACCTGCAGTGGGGGATGGTTTCATTCGGAGACATCGACGGTGATGGCAATGACGTATTCACTGGCAGATCTTGAGCAGGTAGCTTTTTCAAGCATGCCCAATGGCAGGAACGAGACTGTTCAGTCTGGTATTTGCAGCCGAAAAAAAAGCGCCCGGAGGCCAAAGCCTGCCGGACGCTGAAGGAGCTCGGTACGGGTTGCTTAGGCGGCGACCTTGAGGCCGGCGCTGGATGCACGGGCAAGCTGTTCTTGAGCAACTTTCATGTTCTCTTCGACCATGGCGCCATATTCGGTGCGCGATTCGTTGGCCAGATTCATACCCCGACGCACTGTCTCCATGCTGCGCTCGCTGCACTCGCGTACCAGGCTGGCCTGACCGGCCATCAGATCCTGGAAGCCCTTGGCCTTGCCGACCAGTTCCAGGCCTTTCGTGCTGGCATCCATATATATGCCAGCCAGTTCGGATTGCTGCTGCATGACCCTGTCAAGGGTGCGCAGGTTCAGTTCGTTCATCTTCCGGACAGAGTCCATGATGACCTGGGTGGACTTTTCGAACATCTCGAACATCTCTTTCATGACAATCTCCTTGAATTAGCAGGTGGTTGATTCGATCGATTTGTGCAGTGCACAAATGTTGCAGTGCACAATATCGAGGTCGAGTCCTTCTGTCAACACCCAAAAAAATTATTTTTCCACCGACGAATCAGGGCTGCTTGTCCTGACGTTGCTTACCTGCGCTGGCAATATCGGTTTTGGCCAAATCCTGCCAGAAAGCCATGTTCTGCTCGCCAAGCTTGGTCCAGAAATCCACGGGATTGGCGCTCCACACGCTCTGCATCTGTTCGGAAATGGCGCGTTGCTGCTTCATGAAGAAGTCCAGGCTCTGCTCCATGAAACTTGAGAACGCTGCTTGGGTGGTATCGCCGTAGAAGCGGATAAAACGCTCGAGCATGGCAGCGGTGAACAGTGGCTGCCCGCTGGATTCCTGCTCCATGATGATCTGTAGCAGGATGGTTCGGGTGATGTCCAACTCGTTCTGGGAGTCGATTACCCGGAAGGGGATGTCGCGCATGACCAGTTCCTTGACCTCTGCCAGCGTGACATAGCGGCTTTCCTCTGTGTCGTAGAGGCGTCGGTTGGGATACTTTTTTATCAGACGTTCATCGATCATGCGGTTCTCCCCTGAGGAGGCGGTGGGCGACAAGGCCCACCTTTACTCAAGGTTACATCATATGCTGACCGCCGTTGGCGGCGATGTTGGCGCCGGTAATGAAGGCCGCATCGTCGGATGCCAGGAAGGTAACCAGGGCGGCGATCTCTTCCGGCTTGCCCAGACGGCCGACCGGGATCTGGGCAACAATCTGGTTGCGGACTTCCTCGGCGATGGCCATGACCATTTCGGTGCCGATGTAGCCTGGCGAGATCGAGTTGACCGTCACGCCCTTTCTCGCCGTCTCTTGAGCCAGAGACATACTGAAGCCATGCATGCCGGCCTTGGCTGCGGCGTAGTTGGTCTGGCCGAACTGGCCTTTCTGGCCGTTGATCGAGGAGATGTTGATAATGCGGCCCCAGCATTTGGCCATCATGCCGTCGACGAACTGCCTGGTGACATTGAACACCGACACCAGGTTCACGTTGAGCACTGCGTTCCACTGTTCCGGGCCCATCTTGCGGAAGGTCCCGTCCTTGGTGATCCCGGCGTTATTGACCAGGATATCGATGCCACCGAAGTCAGCAGTGAGTTTGTCACCCATGGCCTTGCAGTCGTCGAAGCTGGAGACGTCGCACTTGACGATGGCGATATCGTAGCCATCCGACTTCATCTTCGCCTGCCATTCCTTGGCGTGCGCCTCGTCGATGTAGTTGGCAACCACCTTGCATCCGGCATCGGCCAGCCGCTTGCAGATTGCGGTACCAATGCCGCCCACACCGCCCGTCACCAAGGCCGTTTTTCCGTTCAGTCCGCTCATGTTCAAATCCTTTCAACAGCAAGTGCCACACCCTGACCGCCGCCGATACACAGCGTCGCCAGGCCCTTGTTTGCGCCGGTTCGTTGCAGGCCATAAAGCAGGGTCACCAGCACGCGCGCGCCGGAGGCGCCGATCGGATGGCCAAGTGCAATCGCCCCACCGCTGATGTTGACCTTGGCCAGGTCGAAGCCAAGTTCCTTGTTGACCGACATGGCCTGGGCGGCGAAAGCCTCGTTGGCCTCGATCAGATCCAGGTCGCCCACGCTCCAGCCTGCTCGGTCCAGACATTTTCTCACCGCCGGGACCGGACCGGTGCCCATGACCGCCGGGTCAACGCCGGCGGAGCCGAACGAGATCACACGTGCCAATGGTTTGAGGCCAAGTGACCTGGCCTGCGCTCCGGACATGACGATCACGCCCGCCGCGCCATCGTTGATGCCGGAGGCATTTGCGGCAGTCACCGTACCGTCCTTCTTGAAGGCGGGGCGCAGCTTGCCGAGCGACTCGGCGGTGGCGCCGGCGCGCGGAAATTCGTCCCTGGCGAAGACCAGCGGGTCACCTTTTTTCTGAGGGATCTCGACCGGGATGATCTCGGCGTCGAATGCGCCGGCCTTCTGGGCAGATTCGGTTTTCTGCTGGCTACCGGCAGCGAAAAGGTCCTGTTCAGCGCGGGTGAAGCCGTACCGATCGGCGATATTTTCGGCGGTGATGCCCATATGGCAGTCATTGAAGGCGCACCAAAGGCCATCCTTGATCATGGTGTCGACCAGTTCCCAATTACCCATGCGCTGGCCGTCCCGCGACTTTGGCAGCACATGTGGTGAAGCGCTCATGTTTTCCTGGCCGCCAGCCACGACGATGGCCGAGTCGCCGCACTGCACCGCCTGGGCGGCAAGATGCACTGCCTTCAGGCCACTTCCGCAGACCTTGTTGATAGTGAGCGCCGAGACTGACTCTGGCAGTCCTGCCTTCAGCGCCGCCTGGCGGGCTGCATTCTGGCCGACGCCGGCTTGCAGAACCTGACCCAGGATGACCTCGTCGATCTGGCCAGGTTGCAGCCCGGCACGGGTGAGCAAGGCCTGGATGACCCTGGCGCCCAGTTCACTGGCCGGGATGCCGGCCAGTGAACCCCCGAAGGAACCGATGGCGGTGCGTCCGGCGGCCACAATGACAACGTCGTTGAACATGCTTATCTCCTTTGGGAATCGAACACTTGGAACACTCAGTAAACCGAACACGATTCCTCCCCCTGTCCGGCATTTTATAGGGCAAATTTGTGCAGTGCGATAAGAATGTTCGGCTTGATAGGCTTGACATTGTTTGTGCATCGCACAAAATGTGCTGGCTAGTCAATCGGAGGAGACAATCTTGGACACGAACTGGATGAACGCATGGCTGGATTCACAGCAAGGTTACTGGAAGTCATGGGCGGATCTTGCCCAGCGCGGCATGAAGGCGCCCGAGGCGCCGAAGAACCCATGGGCCGATACAGTCGACCAGTGGTGGAAGTCTGTTTCGCCCATGGCTCCCGCCCCGGGGCGGGATGTCTTCGACAAGCTGATGGATGTCAGCCGCGGCTATTTCTCGCTCGGTGAACGTTTCTTCACGCAGGGGCAGACCGGCGAGACCGGCATGGAGGCGGTCAATGGCTGGCTCAATGGCATGCAGAAAATGTGGACCGACTGGCTGCAGACCGGCTCCCAGTTTCGGCCTGACGCGATGGGCAAGGGCTTCTCGACATTCTGGGATCTGCCGCTCGACACCTGGCAGCGTCTTGCCGCCAACGTCATGCCCATGCCCGGCGATTTCACCCATGCCTACCATCCGGAAGGTATGGGGCAGCCGGTACGCGACCAGGTCAACCGTTTTCTGTCGATTCCGGCAGTCGGATACACGCGCGAATCCCAGGAACAGTTCCAGGTGCTGGCGCAGCGCCAGATGGATTACGCAGCCGCCATGCAATCCTACCAGATGGCCTTCGGCAAGCTGGCAGTTGAGACCACGCGGAAGTTCCAGGAGGTCATGCAGAAGCGAGTAGCGGAGGGAAAGTCCATCTCCAGCCTGCGCGAACTCTACGACCAGTGGGTGGAGATGAGCGAGGCGGCCTATGCCGAGTTTGTCATGACCCAGGAATATCAGGAATTGTATGGCCGCCTGGTCAACACTCTCCTGGCCCTCAAGCACCACATGGCTCGCATGGTCGATCAGGGTCTTGAGGCCATGCATATGCCTTCGCACAGCGAGATCCGAACGCTGCAATGCCGCCAACAGGAGACACGTCGCGAAAACCTGCGTCTGAGGAAGGAGATCAAGGCTATCCAGCAGCAATTTGAATCACTGCGTGCGCAGGTTCTGATGTCCCAGGCGCCCCAGGCCGAGAAACCTGTCAGGACAGTGACTACCCCGGTGAAAAAACCCGGCAAGAGCAAGTAACAGGAGACACAACGATGATGCCCCTCGATATGCGCCCCGATGCCGTTATGCAGGAACTGATGGCCTATGGACAGAAGCTCTCGCACGGCGTGAAGAACTTGATGGAAGTCGGTGAAATCTCTACCGGTGTCACACCCAAGACAGCGGTTTACACCGAGGACAAGCTGACCCTGTTCCGTTTCGACCCGGACCCCAAAGCGGTAATGAGCCGCACCCCGTTGCTGATCGTCTATGCGCTGGTCAACCGGCCCTATATGACCGACATCCAGGAGAACCGTTCGACTGTGAAGGCACTGATGGACGCAGGCCAGGACGTCTATCTGGTCGACTGGGGCTATCCGGACCGAGCCGACTGTTTCCTGACTCTGGATGATTACATCAACGGCTATCTGGATCGATGCGTGGATGTGATTTGCGAGCGTCACCGCATCGACAAAGTCAATCTGCTCGGCATCTGTCAGGGCGGCACCTTCTCGCTATGCTACGCTGCCTTGCACCCGGACAAGGTCAAGAATCTGGTCACCATGGTCACGCCGGTCGATTTCCAGACCCCCGACAACATGCTTTCGCACTGGGTGCAACAGATCGACGTGGACCTGGTTGTGGACACCCTCGGCAACGTGCCGGGCGAGATGCTCAACTGGACCTTCCTCAATCTCAAACCTTATCAGCTCATGGGGCAGAAGTACCTGGGTCTGCTCGATACCCTCGATGACCCGGAGGCGCTGAAGAACTTCCTGCGCATGGAAAAATGGATCTTCGATTCGCCCGATCAAGCCGGCGAGGCCTTCCGGCAGTTCATCAAGGATTTCTACCAGCAGAACCGGTTGCTCAAGGGTGGACTGGTCATCGGTGAACCCGTGTCTCTCAAGGATATTACAGTGCCCGTGCTCAACGTCTTCGCCGAGCAGGACCACCTGGTACCGCCCGATGCCTCGCGCGCCATGCGTGGCCAGCTAGGCACCCAGGATTACACCGAACTGTCGTTCCCTGGCGGTCATATCGGCATCTACGTTAGCGGCAAGGCTCAGAAGACTGTCCCTCCTGCAATCGGCAAATGGCTGGACGCTCGCGAATAAGCCTTTGAACTAGTAGTTTCCTCTGTGACGGTTACACCAGTTGTGACCGTCCGTTTCTGCCGTTAATCGGTCAGGCCCGGTTGCCAATCAACCTAGCCAACCACTGACCGAAAATGGACATGCACAGCCCAGTCATGCAGGAGCGAGGAACCATTCTGGTTGTGGACGACACCGCCGAGAATCTCATGGTGCTCGGCGACTTGTTGCAGCCTGATTACCGCGTTCGAGTAGCCAACTCAGGAGC
>Ga0302322_100003497_pt1 | contig 13508 bp, 17 predicted proteins | sample Fen_T0_2_FD_203757 | JGI IMG/M metagenome (GOLD analysis project Ga0302322, IMG submission 203757) | Peat permafrost microbial communities from Stordalen Mire near Abisko, Sweden - Fen_T0_2 | ecosystem: Environmental > Terrestrial > Soil > Wetlands > Permafrost | place: Sweden: Abisko...
AGACTGTATGTGAATATATTCCAACAGAATACGCCAAACCATCCCGGTAAAAGTGCAAATGGGGTAAATAATATAGAGAAAAGTGGCCCGTAAAGAAAGAGATCCAGAGGTTTTCCAAGAATTGACAAATGATGCCAGTCAGAATAAGGATTAATACCTTTCCAGAAATCAAGAGAACCATAAGAGAAAATCTGAAAATTGTTATAAGATAACCGGGTTGCTTCTTTTAAAGTAATGAGAAAGGTGAAGAAGAATCCAATCAGGTAAACTGATCTTTGGTTATTGGTCAATTTCTTTATTACTGTCAGAAGATTATTTATCAATAAATTATTCATCATTTAAACTGTTTCTATTAATATATTTCCCAATCGTGATAATGCTGAATATTCTTTCTTAAATTATATCTTCGTTCGTCAATGCCAGTTTTCCAAATATAAGTTTTTTTTGATGATCCGGCTAGCTATCCCATATAACCCTGCTGCCTTATGGGATAATAAACTGATTTAAATCAGATCATTAACTGAAAATCTGAGCTCTTCATTTGATTCCTGTTCTTAAAATGCAAATTTTTCTGCACTCGTTACAGGCATAAAGACTAAATTCCCTGACATTATTAATACTTGAGAATTCCCTGCATAATTTCTGATTTACAGTAAATCCGTCTAAAGCTTTTTGAGGACAACTATCCAGACAAAGCCTGCATTTCGGCGGACATGATAGGTTTTCAATCAGAGGATCCGATTCCAATTCCATATCTGTCAATACTGCTCCTATGTACACCATATTACCAAGGTCAGGATTTATCAGCAAATTGTTTCTTCCTAGAATACCCAGACCAGCCAGAAATCCGGCGTGCCGGAGAGATAGTATTCCCTTCCCATGACGATTTGCCTCATCCCAGTAAAGGAATGGCACGTCTGAAGGTATTGGGACAGCATTATTATCAGTACTTTGGATCGCTTTACAAATATCAAGTGCAATATTATCAAGTTTTGAATAAATCATATGTGCAGTATGTGAATATGGAACAGGATTAGCAGCCAGTATAATATCTGGTGGCATCTGTATCAGAAAAACAATGACTGATTTGCATCTCTCATAAATATCAACAGGATGAAAACCATCCGGAGTGTTCTTAAATCTGTCAATTGAGGCTATCCCACATTTTTCTGCTCCCACGGATAGAGAAATATCTTTTATCTTATGTGATAAGTACATATAGATTCATATATTATTGGTTGAAAGTACATAATTTGATGAAATTTCAATTATTTTTATCTGTTGTTTACAGTCTGAATATAAATCAAGTACAAATGTTATATAAATTCTCATCAAGGAATGCTGCTTTGCTGTTTCTTCCTTTAGTATGGATAATCAATAGTACTGATGCTATATCTCAGAGTTCAAGCGATAATTCGAATGTAAGTTTTGGGATTCAGGCGTATGATCCCGTGCATATCAAGGTTGAAGAAAGGGAAGGATCGGCAGTTTCAAGTCCGATACGCTTTACTGCTCTTAATTCAACCTATTATCCGTTTTTATTACAGATTGATTTTATTCAGTTCGAGAATCTGGCCCCTACACCTCCTGCCCGCGAAATCGAAGTTAGTCACGGAGTCAATAATTTATATACTTTTTCAGTTCATGTCCCTGGAATAGGCTATGGTTACCGGTATACATACAGATACTGGCTATCTCCATCAGCCAAGACAATTAACGAAGAATTTCCATACCTAATCCCTCTGAAGGAAGGAACAAAGGTTACAGGTAAAAGAACTTTTTATGGAAAAGTCTCTGACAGTTTTACAGGAAAAGCAGGTGATACTGTTTTTGCTATGCGTCGTGGATTTGTAACTGCAGTTCCACGATCAGAGACCCTCGATTTCAGACTATCCGGGCATGACTGTCTGGAGGTTCTGCAGGAAGACGGCACATACATGATATATCATAATTTAAATAAAACCGTGGACCTCACTGACCCCGGAAAAACTGTATTGCCTGGTCAGCCGATCGGCATACTCTCGGATAGCTCATTCTTAATGGTAACCCTTATTAAAATCGGAGAAACAAAGAATCTGACAGTTCCTCTGCCAATTAAATATACAACAGGTAATGCAACACCCGTATCCTTTGATGAAATTGAGGGTATTGCGTCAGTCCACCCATGGAATATTATTACAAAGGAAATGAAAGAAAGAGAGATAAAAAAGGCAGGGAAAAACAGGAAGAATTAAGGCAGATGTGAGATTAACTTTCGATTGAACCAGACTATTAATATGTCTGTTCATAATGTTAATTTAGCCAGGTGAATTTGATTAAGATTCAACAGCTTGATGATCACAGACTATCAATAATTCGATTTCAGACTAAGTTTTTGTGCACCTCGGTACTGGCAATAGCTAAATGGAATTATTTTGATTTTTGAGTAATCGTCACTCTGTCAAAGTAATCTCCGGCTTCAAATCCAACAGTAATAATTCTTTTAACATTAAGAGGGTTTGCTGCGGTTTTGATAAATAGTGTGTTTTTATCCCGCTTTTCAATAACAAAACAATCCTGCTTAATTATATAATTATCAGCCAGCAGATCAACTCCGTGAAAATTATAGTAATAAGAAGTATCTACCGAAACATCTGATATCCACCATGAACTGCCCTCAGTTTTAATGATAGTCGAGTCTCCAAAAGCACTAAATTCAACTGCTTTAACCGAGAGATGGATATTATCACTCCATTTCCCCTTATCATCTGAACAGGAGTAAAAAGTAATAACCAAAATAATAAAGAGATTAAATAATAAAATTCTTTTCATGTATCTAGTTATTCATGTTATTATAAGTTGCTTATCAAAGATAAAGATTCTATTTACTTTGTTTCTATTATAGCGGAGTTTTTGCATGTCCGGCAGGATAATGAATAGCTTTTTAATGGGTTTTTAAGAGTATTATTACAATAGAACCGATTATCATAATACCTGAACCGATTAACTTTTTGTTAATGTCCAGCTCTTTGAAGAACCTATAACCAAACAGTACACTAACAATTGTGGAAAGTTGAAATAGTGATAAAGCATATCCAACAGCCAAATGTTTAAAAGTAAAATTTGTCGTTAATTGCATTACTCCGATACAGACGATAAGAAAGGCAAACTTTCCAATGTAACTGATATCAATTTTTTTTGCTTCTTTTTTTATATCAAGCCGGTAAACAAATAACAGGAAAAATGAAAAAACAGCTCCAAAGAAACACCAGCCAATAAAAGCAACAGTTGTAGATGACGCCAGAATAACCTTCTTCACAAACACAGCTTCAATAGCGGTCAGTATCATTGCCCAAATGCGGTATTGTATTTCACTTTCTTTCAACAGTGCTAATGAAAATCTTTCTTCAGTTGTATCCAGGACGAAATAGCTTCCTAAAATGATCAATGAAATGCCTAGGATTCCCCAGAGATTAGGGATCTCACCAAGCAGAATAATTCCGCCAATAATTCCAACGACCGATTTATATGAATTGATAGGGCCAAGGATAGAAAGTTCTCCATACTGAAGAGCTTTAATCAGAAATCCATTCCCTGATGCTCCTGCTATTCCCCCTAAAATTGAATAAATCCAAAATTGTTGCGGCAAAGCCGGCCAGTGTATAAGTAAAGCAATAAAAAGGCAAACAATTGAAAGTAAAAAATATGTCAGAAAATTGACAAGTAAAGGGTGAATCCCTTTTGTTGTGAGCTGTTTTTGAAAAACGTTTCCTAATGGATTAGAAAATATTCGTAATAAAACAGCTACTGAAATTAAAATAGCGGTAATCATTTATCGAATGATTTTTTTTGAAAAGCAGCTATTATCCAATTTTTAAAGAATTAGCAGGTTTTTCTTGTTGCCTTAAAAATATTACGGCAAACCTTACCGACCTATGGAACGATTTATTACTAATTTTTTAATTCAGGTGTTGAACCAGAAATTAGAAATAGATGTGTCAAATAAAGTTGGTATTACAGAGAATATTAAAAGCTATTTGTTCAGTTTTATGTACTTTTCGATATTAACTCTGTTTACTCCTGCGCTTTCAACTTTCTCAACTCCGGTTTGAATCAGGGTATCTGAGATGATAGAAATGGTAAATTTGAAATCATTACCTTCCCATTTTCTGTCACTGCAATACTCTAAATGTTCGGTATAGATACCGTCTTCAAGTGAATATCGACCTCCGCCTGAAACATATATAGCATTAGAGTCTTGTCCCTTTTTTAAATCGTGTTGTAAAAAAGCAAAATGGGTTTCATTGATTATTTTGATGAAAGATATGCTTTTAGTATAATCTGTTACTGTGGTATCACCTTTCTCTATAAGAGTACCTTTGAGAAGTTTCCAGGTTCCGGCAACTGAAATTGGCAAGGGCTTGGAAATTCTCCCCCCGCATGACATTAAGGTCACGGCAATTACGAAAAATACGGTTTTTATTTTCATGATCTAATAATTGTTTTTAATCTATATTCTGGAAAATTAATCCATCGCCACATCTTATGCTTAACTGCCATGCGATTAGTGAGTTGCCTGTCTGAGTTTGTGGTCATCACTTCCCAACTCTATATGAATATGGCAACATGTCCCCAACACGCTTATCCATCATATCACCTTCCCAACTTATGCTCGGGCTCGTTTGTTCAAAATACCCATCTTTATCAAAGTAAACTTTCCCTTTAAGGAATATCATCTTAGTTAATCTAGTGTCATATAATATACTAAGGTTTTTAAAGTACTTAAGGAATTTTGTGTGATTACCAAGAGAATCCGTAAGATTATCCTCTACAATATCATAATAGTTGAAATACTTATCAGATGAATTTTCGACTTTAAATCCAGCTGATTCTAAATCATTGTCCCATAATGCTCTGAAAAAGTGCATTCTCGATCCAAGATAGGAGTCTTTTCTTCTTATTTCATATAACGCCTTTTTCGTGTCATCATTTCCTAAATCTTCATCGAAAATCAGACTTCCTTTTAAAAACATAGACTTGTCTTTTTTATAATACTCAAATCTATCCAGATAATAACTGATTTTGTACCCCAGCAAGCTGTTGCTAATAAGAATTGGCTTTGATGCAAATGCCTTCAACGTATCACGATCATAGTCATAGTTAAAGGTAATATCGTTTTCATTAATTATTTTACAATTCCGTCCATTGTCTGTTACTCCAAGAAACACCTTTCTAAACAGATTTAAATTTGCTATTCTTCTTTTGGCAAGGGATTTAGAAGCAATGACCACTTCTTTCACTTCATATACCTTTGGTGTCATATAAATAATTAACGGTTTGTGTGTTAAGAAATCGGTCAGAGTTATAGAATAATAACCTATAGAGCTTATAGTCAAAGGCATTGAAGTGTTTTTTGAAATATCCAGCTCAAAATTTCCATTCAAATCTGACAGAGTACCGACAAATGTTCCGTTAAAATAGATTGTTGCAATAATTGGATTATTTGTATTATTTTCTAATACTGTTCCTTTTATAACCTGATTAAAAGCAACTATATTGAAATTGACAAATAGAAAGAGCAATATCAATTTTTTCATGTAATATTTGTTTGAATTTTGAAAACCCGGGCATCAGGTGATTGCGATTTTCAAGGAAAGAGATTGCTTACAAAATCAGCTAATCTTAAAAGATCCTCCCTGGAATCAAAATCGATCTTATTTGATTTCAAGTAATTTTTGATAACCTCCTCTTTCCCAGGCAAGATATTGATAATATTTTTCTTACTGTATCGAATAAATTCATTCCCTGGTGTTGAATAAAAATAATCTGTAATTTTCTGAAGTACCATATCCTGACGTAATATCAAATCAACAGAATTTCCACCGGTCAGTACATGGCCATATACCTCAGAGACTCCACTTCGGTTTATTGTACCATAAGCACCTTCCTTTTGGATATCTTTAATTACTATCAATTGCTTTAAAAAGACTTTGAACTTGCCACTATGGATTATTTCCAGATAATCATTATGATAGTAAAATGTATCCTGAGCAACGATAATTGACTTGAGATCCTTCGTGTCAGACAAAGACAGGGTGTCAGGTAATTTAATAAACTGCATTTCACCTGATAGAAAATTGTAATTAAACTTAGAAGGAAATATTTTCCCATTTTTAAAAATGACCTCCCCTTCAGTAAAATTCGGATAACGATATCTTTCCGCAACAGGGAAGTAATCTAGTACCCTGGTACCTGCCTTTACTGTTACTGATTTGTTTTTTTGAGCTGACAAACAGTTATTTATAAGAAGGATTGAACAAATAATAAATATTGCTATTTTCATATTAACAGATGATTAAAGTGTTTGAAAATACAAGTTAATATTTCAGAATCATTTAATCAAGTTATTTAGACAAAAGGATTTGGGATGTTTGTATCAGAAATGATATCCAAGGCTTAATCCGGCTGACAGAAGAAACCGGTCAGGATAGTTTGTTTCATTCAATGACACAAACGGTGTAAGACCAATCCTAAATAAAAAGCCTTTGCTTATTAAGGATTGATATCTATAACCAAAAAATGAAGTAAAATCACAAATTGGATTTGATTCTGAAAATTCTTTCCTGTTACCAAGCAACAATCCACCACCGAATTCGAAATGATGTCTCCCATGACCAGATAAAAAACTGACTAAAAGAGGAACAGCCGTTATTCTGCCTGTATTTGACCTGTCAAACAGATCAGATGTCTGGAAACTCTCAAAACCTATTCTGCAATAAATGTTTGGGTGAAAATTTCTTTCGTAGTTTATCGAATAGAATCCTCCATTTCCAAACAATTCCAGATACAAAGCATTTTTCGTACTCGTAAGGTCTTGTGAAAAACATTCTATAAACTGACTTGAGAGACAAACAGATAGTAATAAAATCCTGAAATTTTTCATAATAAAATATTAGAAGACAGATATATAAACTATTTTTTTGTATTTAACCTGATAATGCTCCAAGGAGATATTCTTGGGTGTTTCTGTGTATAAGCTGTCCGGTTATTTCGACGTGTTGACGCTTATGTATAATGCTTAGGGGTGTTAGGTATTCGTACTTTTTTTTAATGTTATCTACCAGACTAATGGTATCAATTTATTACGGGTTTTCCTGGTATATCCGGCATATCCATCTAGTTCGTTTATTAAAGTTTTGTCTTCAAGAGATGTTCTTATCAACAATAGAATAATTGCAATTAATGTAGGAATAATACTCCAGATAGAAGTTGTTATCAATGGCAATCCCATCAATGAAATCATCATACCTAAATATCCTGGATGTCGGACTATTTTATATAATCCCGTATCACAAACAACATGTCCTCTGTCTTTTTGAATCCTTACAACACTTGAAAAAAATTTATTTTGACTCCTAGCTGTCAGAAATAGAATCTGCCCGATTATAAGTAATATAACTCCTGAAATACTTACAATCCAGTTAAAATTTAGTGCCCCCTGAAATCTGCCAGAATCTAATCCTGCAAGAACAATTATTATCACATAAACCAGAGCGGATAAACCTAATAATAATTTATCCCATGATTTTATTCCTTCCCCTGGCTTTGAACGCTCATTCAGCAATTCACTATTCTTATAAATTGTAAAAAAATTCATCAACGTTGACAGGAGATTTGCTGATAAAAATATCCAACCCTGAGTATAATCTAATCGTCCTGCACTAATAAATAAAATAGCTGTAAATACTAAATTTGTGACAAATCCTTTAATTAAAAAATTAATCCTTTCCATAAAATTTAATTTTTTATTTCGATTCTATTTGTTCTAACTATATCTTTAAGAGGAAATTATGTTTATGATTGAGTTTGCTAACGAAGCTTAAAGATTTTGAACAGTTTTGTTGGATGCTTGCGAACATCTGGTTCATCTTTTATATGCCTTCAAACAGTAAAAAAGGCACGATAAGATAAAGTTTTTTTTAAAATTCTATCGAGCTTGCTACATTGACAATCCGAAGGATATTTTTTGAGAAGGGATTGAAAATAATCAATCCATTTCCGAAGTGTTTAACCTTAGATCCTGGGAACTCATTTGTTAGTATAACCAGCGAATTTTTCTTGTAAGCAAAAATTGAAGTTTGAGTGGAGAAATAGAAAATTTCATTCACAGGATCTGTAGCCAGTGAGGTGATTTCCATCCCTTTCTCCAAAACAATCAGAACAGAAAGTTTATTCTTTTGGGGTGAATATGAATAGATCCCATTTTCAATTACAGTATATATAGAATCACCCAGTTCACATATCTCCTTAATTGGCTTTGGTGAAACAAATAGCTTTTTATACCTGCCTGCTTTTGCAAGTGCATATGCATTGTACCTTTCCATATTATGTTCATTATCATACACATATATCACTTCTTTGCCTTGGGCTATTGACATATTAGGAGCAGGTAAGTTGAATAAGCTCTCCCAGTTTCCTTCTTTATTAATATAACATAAGTTCTTGTATTGGACAGTCAATAACAAGCCATCGGATGTATAAGCAAATCCACTAATAGCTTGTTTACTCTTGTTCCCGATAGGTGTAACACCTCCCCAACCCAAAAGAAACATCTGGTTGCTATTTGCTAAGGTTATAAAATGCTGTGGTGAAATATCCAGGCAGCTGACGAGTGAACCATATAAGACTGAATCTTTCAACATCCCGTTATTCAATAAGATCTCATACCGGAGATTACTATTCTGGGAATAGCCTGGTTGTTGAAGCAAGATGAAATTGATTGCCAGGAAGAAGATATATTTATGCACGGAGATTTCTTTTTAAAAAATTTGTTTCCAGGTCTTTGATAGGTTGTCAGAATATTTATACTCCTCCAGGTTATTAATTGTTGCATTTTTTATGACTCCTATACTTTCATCTTTTAATCCGCCGATAAGAGTCTCTTTGGCATTTTCATAATATATTCTGGCCGTTTGAGTACCAGTTTTATATAACGCGTTAGTTGTAATTTTTTTCACATCAAACTCACCTGTCTCCTGCATAACATAGGAATTACCGTTTGTAATAGCATATTTAGCGTCGTCAAGATAATTCATAACACCTTCTTTGACATTAATCATATACCTTCCGGTGATTGCTGCCAAACGGCCGCCATTTGACTCAACCCATCCGATGCCATCATTTACCAGCCTTTCATTCTCTGAAAGTTCAGGCGCAGGAGCTGTTTCAGGAATCTGATTATCTGACGAAACAGCAGAAAATTCATCATAATTCCAGGTAACACGTGCTCCATGCTTTAATAAATTTTGTCTTTCGCGCTCTTCCACAGTCATAGGGGAATTGCCTGCCGGAAGAGGTTTCAATGATAATCCTGAATGAGCTTGAGTGTCTAAATGAACCGTATTGGGGTCATCATCCAGTGATTTGAATGTTTGCATTTCCCTCTCATGTCGTTCCTTTTTTAGAATGTCTTCACGCTGATTTGCTTCCCTGGCCTCTTTTGCAGCAGCTTCTTTTTTAGCTTCAGTTTCTTTACTGACGACCGGAGTATTAAACAAATCAATAAGCATATTGAGCTGTTGTATATTACCCGCTGTGCCGGTGGCTGAAGATTTCGGCTTGCCAGACGGAGGGTTATAGTAACGACAAGTGGATGCATGTACACCATTTTTACCACCGCATATTGCACATGTTGGAACTGGTGGATTTGACTGGGAATAAGCCACAGAAGAATAAGTTATACCCAACATCAGCAAAAAAACATAAATAAGATAAAGTCTTTGCTTCTTCATGTCTGCAATTAGTTATTTGTCACTAAAACTTCCCATCCGTAGATTTTATCCTGGGCCTCCCTGGCATCCTGCGCATTGGGCAAAAGAAGCAAATATTTTTTCATGTTTAATATTGCATAATTATAATTTCCGGCTAAACTTGCGATTAAAGCTAAATTGTAGTATCCCGCAGGATAGGAAACAGGATTAATTGTGAATGCTTTGTCGTAGTATTGAATTGCACTTTGATAATCTTTGTTATCATTAAGTGCATTCGCCTGTAAAATGTATTTTCTCTGTTCTTCGGATATAGATGGTTTCTCAATTAAAGCTTGGTAGTTCTCAGCTATCTGTTTAAATCTTACCAATTCTTCGATGGAATATTTTTTGCCATAATAATATTGCATATAATACAGCAAATCAGGAAATTCGCGTATGCAACAACAAAATTTATGGCACCCGATTTTTGTATAACACGTTTCTCCATTTCTGAATGGGGTAAAATATTCAATCCGGCTGTTCAGCACGTCTTTAAAATAAATAGTCACTGTATCCTTGTACCCATCCTTCTTGCCGGAAGTGAAACGGATAAAATCATCAGTAACTTCTTCATTATGAATACTATTCAGGTAAAAAGAAGTAGCCTCATTCTTGTATGACATACTCCGGGTCATTCATGGCATGATCAATATGGGTTGGAATATATGGTTCATACCTATTTACTTCCTGGCCGCTAGCTACCGAATTTCTGTAATCGTTAGCATAATTTGTGATATTTTGAAGCGTGCTCTGATTTGAGACCTGAGCTTCACCCTCAATAAATCCGATGAAAAAAATTAGCAGAAATACAGTATAAAATCCTTTTGATTTCATGTTCATTTTAGTGTATTTGTCATTAAAGCTTCCCATTAGTAGATTTTGTCCCGGGCAGAAACAGCGTCAGGTGCATTGGGTATCAACAAGAGGTACTTCTTCATATTATGAATGGCAAATTCGTAATTTTCGGCCAGGCCTGCAATGACAGCATAATTATAATATCCTTCAGGATAAGAAACAGGGTTCATGGAAAATGCCTTTTCATAATATATAAGAGCTTTCTCATAATCCAACTGTTTATTCATTGCATTGCCTTGCACAAATAGTTTCCTTTGTTCCTCATTCATGACTGGTTTTTCGTGAGCTGCTTGATATTTCTGGGCCAACGATTTAAAATTTTCAAAATCCTCCTCGTAAAATTTTAAAGCATATTGATGCTGCATATAAAAAAGTAAATCGGCCACTTCTTTTCCGCCACAGGTCAGCAAATGGTTTTTTGCCCTGACATATGGCATATAAAATCCCCCATCAGTAACTTTCACATAATAGACTATCTGGTAGTTCAGAATATCCTTATAGTAAATGGTAATGGTGTCCTTATAATGATTCTCACTGCTAGAGGTAAACCGCACATAATCATTTGTGACTTCTCCATTCATAATTTTTTTTATTGTAAGATTTGTACTTAAATTTTTATACGCAGGCACTTTTGAAACATTATAATAATTTACATATTTTTTTAAATCTCTTGTCAGTAATGCTTTAACTTCTTCAGTATTATATTCCGGATTTACTTTAACAGGGATATATGGCTTATCAATATTTTCCGCATATTTTGCCTTTGCTTCGTCACCCACCCTATTAATTTGCTCTACTGCGGCATTTGTGGATTGAAGTACAGAATTTGACTTATCAGACTGGGCTTGGACAGGGGAAGTTCCTAAGATTGAGAAACAGATCAACAAAATAAAAAGAACCTTATAAATGGATGTTATGAGTTTTACTTCCATAATTTGCTGAAATAAGAACGACAATAAAATATATCTCTACACAAAGTTAAAAAAGATCCAGTCTCACAAAACCCTCTTTTATTGTTATTATAAATTTCATTTATTTCATATACACCGATTTCTCCTTCAAGCTTAAAAATTTCATCATTAAGTCTTTTATCCTTTCTGGAAATTGTTGGTTGCATTTTTAAAAAAGTCTATATCGCCGTGAGGAATTGCATGTTGCAGTAAGTCTGCCAGCAAGAGTTATCCTATGTTTCTGCAAACCCGTCGTGATAGCAACGGGGAACTATCAGGATCGATAAGACGCCAGGATTTGTCATGTAAAGACAAAAATGTCAGGGAAGAAAGCTATTTTGTTACTCATCATAGTGAGGCGGGACCTGTCCGGTTGTTTTTGGTCCATGCATCATTGCAACTATATGCATCGTAATATGTGGAAGAATAGCAGCCAATGGATTCATAGTCAATAGATATGCCAGGCTCAACACACCATTGCCAACATTTGGCCAAATTACTTTTTTACTACGAAATTCAGGGTAACCCAAATGATAGGAAGTCGTTGCAAAAATGCTGGCAAGAAGTCCAAGGACTGTAAACAAAATCTTACCTAACCAATTGTCTGGCCAGGCAACATTTGCAATTGCCAGTTTTACTGCGAGTATTGGCAGAACAGATAAAAGTAATGCATCAATTAGTCCATATGAAAATCCGGGCCAGATAATATCTGAAAGAAGTGCAACACCTTTTTGTCTTTCTGAGGATGGTTGAGAAAGCACGTTCTTTACAACAAAAGTACCAGCCAGAACAGCTCCAAGAGTACCCCAGGCCCAGTTATGAAGAAATATTTCTTTGATTTTTAAATCATTTAAAATTACAAAAGCAATAAACAATGCTGCAACAAGCGGAATGTAAAAAAGTAAATAAACATTACGTTTAAGTTTAAACCATCCGGCAAATACTGCTGCTACTGTGAATCCAAGCAAGGAAGCAAATAAGATCCAGATTAAGCTAGAAGTCATAATTAACATTTTAAAGGTTTTCGATTATTCAAAATTATAAAATGAAAAAAATAATTTTAAATATTTATCGATAATTTTTGTAATAATATCCCAGCCTGTCATGAATAAAGCAACTATAAAATTCTCTGGAGTTTTATCATTCAATATCATTAATTATCTCCTTGAGCTTTTTTATTTCCTCTTTGCTCAATTTTTCTTCTTTAATAATAAAAGAAAGAAGTGATGCAGGTGAATTGCCAAATTGCCCTGATAGTATTTTTTTGAGCTTTAATTTTCGATAAAAAGATTGAGTGACAGCCGGGTAATATTCGTAAGTTTTACCATAAGCTTTAAACTTCAGATAGCCCTTGCCGGCAAGTATTCTGGTTACTGATGATATAGTATTGTATGGCGGCTTTGGTTCATCCGTAAGCTCTTCTATAATATCTTTTACAAATGCTTTTTTCAGCTTCCAGAATATCATCATTATTTTCTCTTCAGCTTTTGTTAATTCTTCCATAACTATTTTTTGTTGCTGATTGTTGTAAGTTCAAATAACAGGTCTACATTATCAAATTCCTCAGTTGTTACGTTTGGAATTGGCTTCGGATTTATATTTTCCGGATCATATTTACCAGTAGCAGCAAGTGCCTCTATAGCCTCTATAATTTTTGCTTTACTGAAAAAGTCTCCCTTGTGAATTCCAATTTCATTGACCGGATCTTTTGTAACAATACCATCAATTTTTACTATAACATCATTAAATTTAAACCGTTTACCTTCACTAATTGTTATGATCAGGTCTACTGATTCCTTATTTTGATTCCCTTCAAAGCTTATTCTACTATACAGATATCCATTATCCTGGTAAAGATTGCTCACGGCATCCAGGGCACCTGATGATCCGTTGAGCCTGTCGTCAATAAGTGATT
>Ga0302322_100003499_pt1 | contig 13506 bp, 8 predicted proteins | sample Fen_T0_2_FD_203757 | JGI IMG/M metagenome (GOLD analysis project Ga0302322, IMG submission 203757) | Peat permafrost microbial communities from Stordalen Mire near Abisko, Sweden - Fen_T0_2 | ecosystem: Environmental > Terrestrial > Soil > Wetlands > Permafrost | place: Sweden: Abisko...
CGCGAGCGCGTCATCGAGGCAGGCGAGCGCCTCCTCGTGGCGGCGGTCCCTGCTGAAGGCACGTGCCAGACCCGCCAGATCGCCGCGCGGGGCGTCCAGTCTCGTCTCGCGCTCGGCGTACCGCCGCTCGACGTGCGCGAGGAGCAGCCCCAGCGACCGGACGTCCTTCTCGTTGTGGATGACCACGCCCGCGAGCGGCTCCACCGGCCCGCCGCGCAGCACGTCGAGGTAGATGGCGGGGATCTCCCACCCCTCCACGTCGCCGGTTCGGGTCACGCCCAGGAGCTGCTCCTCGACGGTGCGGAGGCGCGCGTCCTCCATCCGGTGCTTGAAGACGCGGCGCACGAACGGCAGGAGGTCGAGATGCCCGGCGTGGACCGGGGCAGCGCGTCCCGCGAGACGGAAGCGCGCCTCGATGAGCGGCCAGTCGAACCCGCGGCCGTTGTACGTCACGAGCCAGGCGTCCGGTGTGACCCAGCGCTCGATCTCCGCGAGGAGCGCCGGCTCGTCCGCATGGTCCGGCAGGACGAGCTGCGTCTGGCAGAAGGACGTCCCGTCCCATCGCGCCAGCCCCACGAGGAACGCCAGCGTGCCAGCGGCCGTGGCGAGCCCGGTCGTCTCCGTGTCGAGGCAGACCAGCGGCGCGTCGGCGGGCGGATGTCCGGGCAGCACCGCGAGCCGATCGCGCTCGAGCGGCATCTCGAGCGGGGCGATGACGCGCCGGACGAGCCACCCGTCGGGCGTGTCCGACGCCTCCGCGCCCAGCGCCCGCGCCAGACGCATCGCCAGCTCGCCCGATCGCCGGCCGCTGAACGGGGCGCGTGCCGGGAGCTGGGCGGGCCCGGCGGGCGGGCCGCCTGGGCGTGCCAACGTGGCCCGCAGGTTTGCCAGCCGCCGCTCGCGCGTGACGGCCGCGACGGGCTCGGCAGTCATGCGACGGTCTCGACTTGGCGTGACGCGGAGTCGGCCGAGCGGTGCGGGGCCAGGGCGGCCAGGAGTCGGAGGGCGAGCGCCTTGCCGTCCACCTGGGGCTCGAGTCGCGGGCCCGTGCAGGCGGGGCATCCCGCGTCGCAGGCGCAGGCGCGGATGAGCTCGGCGGCGCCCGTCACCAGCTCGTCGTGGCGGGACCACAGGCGCTCGGACAGCCCCACGCCGCCGGGCATGGCCTCGTACAGGTAGATCGTCGGCGCCTCGTGGTGGGGTGAGCGCACCTGGGCCACGAGCCCGAGGTCGCGCGGGTCCACCATCAAGAGCACCGCCGCGACGGCCTGGATCGCCCGGCCGGCGCCGATCAGCGCCACGTCCAGCTCGTCCCGCCGCCAGCCGACCGCGGCGTCCTGCGCCGTGAGCCAGTAGGCGGTGGTCTGCAGCTCGATCTCCGGCAGGTCGATCGGGCCCCAGCCCACGTTCTCGTCCGTGCCGAACTTGAGCTTCTTGTAGAGGGTCACGAGGCTCGCGACCATCACCTCGCCGTGGACCCGCGATCCGCCCGCGGCCGGCGCCTCGGCGAAGACGTCGAGCGGCTTGAGTGTCACTGCGCGGTTGGCGTACGTGTAATGGTCCGCGTCGATCTTGTGGACATACGCCTTGCGCTCGCCCCACTCGAGCCGATCCACGTGGTACTGCACCGATTCGTGCATATAGATCGCGTGCTCGTGGACGAGGACCTGAGCGCTGAACAGGTCGACCTCACCGAGCACGCGGGGTCGGTCCGGCGTGGTGTCGATGATCACGACGTTCTCCGGGGCGGCGGACCGCAGCGAGATCTCCGACGCCGGGAAGTTCTCCGAGCTCCAGTACCAGCGCCCGTCGTCCGCCTGGCGCACCTGGCCGCCCTCGGCGAGGAAGGCGAGGAGGTCGTCCGCCGGACCCGTGCCGAACCACTCGCCGGGCTCGAACGGCAGCTCGAACGTGGCGGCGCGGATGTGCGCGAGCAGGACGTGGAGGTTGTCCGGGTCGAGACGCGCCTCCTCGGGCTGCCCGCCGAGCACGAACTCCGGGTGGTGGATGACGTACTGGTCGACCGGTGCGGGCGAGGCGACCAGCACGGCCACGCTGACATCGCCGCGACGACCCGCGCGCCCCATCTGCTGCCACGTCCCGGCAATGGAGCCCGGGTAGCCCGCGAGGATGGCCACGTCCAGGCGACCGATGTCCACGCCGAGCTCGAGGGCGTTCGTGGACACCACGCCGAGCACCTCGCCGTCGCGGAGGCCGCGCTCGATCGACCGGCGCTCGGTGGGCAGATAGCCGCCGCGATACCCGCGCAGCCGGCTCCGCGGCCCGAGGTCCTGCCGCAGGCGCTCGCGGAGGTTGCTCAGCATGATCTCGACCGCGACGCGGCTCTTGCCGAAGACGACCGTCTGCCGCCCTGCGCGCATGAACGGCAGGGCCCACCGCTCGGCGAGGGTGAGGGCCGACCCCCGCGCGCCCGTGGACCCGTCGATCACCGGCGGATCCACGAGGACCAGGTGCTTCTCGCCCGACGGGGCGCCGTTGCGGTCGATGAGCCGCACTGGACGACCCGTGACGGCCTGTGCGAGCTCCGCCGGGTTTCCGATGGTCGCCGAGCAGCACACGATGACCGGGTGGCTGCCGTAGTGGGCGCACAGGCGCAGCAGCCGCCGCAGCACGTTGGCGACGTGCGACCCGAACACGCCTCGGTACATGTGGAGCTCGTCGATGACGATGACGCGCAACTGCTCGAAGAGCTGGAACCACTTGGTGTGGTGAGGGAGGATGGCCGAGTGGAGCATGTCTGGGTTGGTGACCACCACCTGGCCCGCCTTGCGGATGGCCGAGCGGATGGGCGCCGGGGTGTCCCCGTCGTAGGCCGCGGACGCAACCTCGAGCTCCGCGTCGCGCACGAGCTCGCTGATCTCCGCCACCTGGTCCTGCGCGAGCGCCTTGGTGGGGAACAGGAACAGCGCGCGTGCCGACGGGTCCTCGGCTAGCGCCTGGAGCACGGGCACCGTGTAGCACAGCGATTTGCCCGATGCCGTGGGCGTGACCACCACGATGTCCTGCCCGGAATGGACCGCCTCGATCGCGTCCGCCTGGTGCAGGTACGGCCGCTCGATACCGCGCTTGGCGAGCCCGGACCGCAGCCTCGGGTCGAGCCACGACGGCCACTCTGCGTACTGTGCCGCAGTGGCGGGTCGCACCTCGTGGTGCACGACGCCGCGTGCCAGTGACGGCTCCTCGAGGATCTGCTCGAGGACCGCGAGCGTGGAGGCGGGGGCGTAGGTGCGCATGGTCGGCTCCCGGTGCAAACCGAACAGATGAGCGAATTGCCGCGAAGTCTACGCCACCGTGACCGCGGTGCGTGACACCTCGTGTGTCACGGCTGGTGCGGCGACCCCCTCGAATGGGGTTCCGACTACGCGCGGAAACTCGGTTGACAGGGGAATCCGGCGAAGCTACCCTCGCTGCAATGCCCCGAGCCGCCGACCGCGCCACCACCCCTGACACCGAGACTGCCGAGACGGTCGCGGCGTCAGCGCCCGTGCGCGGAGGGGCGGCGTCCGTCAGCCTCGCGGACCTCCCGGTCGCGGGTCTCACCCGCCGCCGGATCGCCCTCCTGCTCGGCGCCTTGGTTGCCGCGTGGGTCATCCTGCTGTTCGCCCACCAGGTGGGGCAGGCGAGCGAAGCGTCCGCCAAGGCCGATGCGCTGCGCACCGCGAACGCGGGCCTGGAGTCCGACGTGACCGCACTCCAGTCGGAGCTCGCGCTGATCCAGCGCCAGGCCTACGTGGAGCAGCAGGCGCGGTCGTACCGTCTGGGCACCGCTCGCGAGATCCCGTTCTCGCTCGCGGACAACGCGCCGTCGCTGGCGCCCGATGCACCCGGCTCTGCCGGCGTGCGCCTCGGGGCGACGACAGAGAAGCCGAGCCCGATCCAGCAGTGGATCCGGCTGCTGTTCGGCCCGGGCGGAGACCCGTCGAACCCGGCGGGCAGTTCAGGGAACTGACGCCGCCGGGTCAACCGGTCGCTGGCTAGTGCAACGCGAGCTTCGCGATGGAGACCGCCTGCGTGCACGCGTCGGGCGAGTAGGGGACACCCGTGTCGCTGGACGCCTGGTTGAGGTTGAGGTTCCCGAAGTCGGTGCCGATCAGGAGGCTCACGTAGATCAGGTCGTTGCCCTTGCGGACGAGCGCGCCCGTGGCCGGGTACTTGTCGGACCAGCCCGTGCAGAACGCCTGGTCGCCGGCCCCCGGCACGTCAACAGCGAAGTACTGGCCGCTCTGCGCGCTCGACTTCTCCTTGTCGAACACCGATCCGGCATCGCCGTTGCTGTACTTCGCGATCCGGCCGTAACCGCCCGACGCCTGCGTCGTGGTCTGGCCGGCTCCCGAGATGATGTAGCAGTTGTCGGCGTCCGGGAGGACGCGCTTGTCGAGCGTCGCCCCGATCGCGGTGTTGGCCAGGCCGGACAGCGGGTGGGCCTCGGTGTCTGAGCCGAGGACCGACTTGAGCTGCGAGCTGGTGACGATCGAGCAGTCCTTCAGGTTGCCGTTCGAATCGACGCCGAGGCCGCCGACGAAACTGGAGCCGACCGCGAACAAGGCGATCACCGCGATGATCGCGAGCACGACCAGGATCACGCCGACGATCAGGCACGCCTTGAGGCAGCCGTTGCCCCCGCTCTTGGCCGGCGGCGGTCCGCCCTGCCAGCCTGGCTGCGGCTGACCCGGGGCTCCCCAGCCCGGCTGCGCCGCCGGACCCTGCGGGGGCGGCGCGCCGTATGCGGCGGCCCCGACGGCGGGGGCGGCCCACTGGCCCTGCGGCTGGGGCTGCTGCTGCATCGGCGGGGGCTGCTGGCTCCAGCCCTGCTGCGGGGCCGGCTGCTGGGGCGCAACGTAGGGACCGGGCTGCGGTGCGGGCTGCTGGCTCCAGCCTTGCTGCGGCGTGGGCTGCGGCTGCTGGGCCCAGCCCGGTTGCGGCGCCGGCTGGGGCGCAACGTACGGACCCGGCTGCGGTGCGGGCTGCTGGCCCCACCCCGGCTGGGGGGCGGGCTGCTGCGGCGGGCCGGGCTGCTGCGGGGCCGCGTTCCACGCCGGAGCCTGCGGAGCGGGCTGCTGCTGGCCGCCCCAGTCAGGAGGGGGCGCGGGCTGGCTCCACTGCGGCGCGGCGGGCTGCTGCGGCGCGCCACTCGGATCGCCGGTCGACGGGCCGACGCCAGACGAGCTGGGCGGGGGCGGTGTCGTCCACTCGGGAGCGGGTGTGGGCGCGGGCTCGCCCTGGTCCGGGCTGGCCCCCTGGCCGGGCTGTTCGCTCGTCATCTCGATCTCCCCGTTGAGGAACCTCAGACCGCCATTGTCGCCGGTCGGGCACATTCGACTCAATGGGCTTTTCGCAGCGTCGTGACCGGAGGTCGCCATCTGGTCTACAATCCGCGCCCGTGGCTGGGTAGCTCAGCGGCAGAGCAGGCGACTCATAACCGCCCGGTCGACAGTTCGATTCTGTCCCCAGCCACCAGCGCTCATCCCCCGCTCGGGCACCTCGCCCGGGCGGGTTTCGTTGTCGGGTCCGTGGAGCACCATCCATGCATCCGCTCTGCCCCGTGCAGCGTATTGATGTCGAGTGTGCACCACCCCTCCCGGAAGGGCCGTGAGGGGACCCGGCGCTATACTCGCCTGACGGTCGGCTCGCACCGGCCCCTCACTATCCGGAGGCGCTCCGTTTGAACGCAAAGTTCCTGCGCAACGGGATCGTGATGCTCGTCCTCGTGGCGGGCACGATCGCGCTGCTCATCACGTGGGTCTCGTCCTCGACCCCCGCCAGCCAGAACGGCTACCCCAAGTTCATCAATGACGCCCGGGCAGGGCAGATCTCCAAGGCTGTCCAGGACGGCGAGATCGTCACTGTCACGCTGAAGGACAACACGACCTACACCGTCGTCGTCCCCAACTCGATCATGACCAACGCCTGGGACGACATGTCGCAGGCGGCCAAGGATGGCGGCATGCCGCCGTACGGCAACGAAGCCTTCTTCCGCAAGCCCACCCCGGACACGTCGTGGATCGGCCTGCTGCTGACGGGTCTGCTCCCGCTGCTGGTGATCGGCGGGTTCATCTTCTTCATGATGCGCCAGGCCCAGGGCACCAATAACCAGGCGCTCTCGTTCGGCAAGAGTCGGGCGCGCATGTTCCTGGGCAACAAGACCGTCGTCACCTTCGCGGACGTCGCGGGCGTGGACGAGGCCAAGACCGAGCTCCAAGAAGTCGTGGAGTTCCTCAAGTACCCCGAGAAGTTCAACTCGCTCGGCGCGCGGATCCCCCGGGGCGTGCTCCTGGTTGGCCCTCCCGGAACCGGCAAGACGCTGATGGCGCGCGCCGTGGCAGGCGAGGCTGGCGTTCCGTTCTTCAGCATCTCGGGCTCCGAGTTCGTCGAGATGTTCGTGGGCGTGGGCGCGAGCCGCGTGCGCGACCTCTTCGACCAGGCCAAGCGCAATTCGCCGTGCATCGTGTTCGTGGACGAGATCGACGCGGTCGGACGCCAGCGCGGCGCCGGCCTCGGCGGCTCCCACGACGAGCGCGAGCAGACCCTCAACCAGATCCTCGTCGAGATGGACGGCTTCGACACCAACACCAACGTGATCGTCGTGGCCGCCACCAACCGGCCGGACGTCCTCGACCCGGCGCTCCTGCGCCCGGGCCGCTTCGACCGCCAGGTCATCCTCGACCGCCCGGACATGAAAGGCCGCCTCGCGATCCTCAAGGTCCACACCAAGGGCAAGCCGCTCGACAAGACCATCTCGGTCGAGGAGGTCGCGCGCCAGTCGCCGGGCTTCTCCGGCGCGGACCTCGCGAACCTCGTCAACGAGGCCGCAATCCTCGCCGCCCGCCGCAACAAGAAGGTCGTCGGGCAGAACGAGTTCTCCGAGGCCCTCGAGCGGATCGTCGCTGGCCCGGAGCGCAAGAGCCGCGTCATCTCGGACGACGAGAAGCGGATCATCGCGTACCACGAGGGCGGCCACGCTGTCGTGCAGAGGATCCTGCCCAAGTGCGACCCGGTGGCCAAGGTCACCGTCATCAGCCGCGGCATGGCCCTCGGCTACACGATGGCCTTGCCGACGGAGGACCGCTACCTCCAGAGCAAGACCGAGTTCGAGGACAAGATCGCGGGCTTGCTCGGCGGCAACGTCTCCGAGCGCCTGGTGTTCGGCGACACGACCACGGGCGCCAGCAACGACATCGAGAAGGCGACCGACCTCGCGCGGCGCATGGTCACCGAGTTCGGCATGAGCGACCGCCTCGGGCCGCTCTCGTTCGGCAAGCGTGACGAGATGGTCTTCCTCGGCCGGTCGATGGGCGAGTCCCGCGACTACTCCGATGACGTCGCCAAGATGATCGACGAAGAGGTCCGGGCCATCATCGACAAGGCCTACGAGCGGGCCACAGAAGTGCTGACCGCGCACCGCGATCGGCTCGACCGCCTCGCCGAGAAGCTGATCGCGGAGGAGTCCGTCGACGGGCCCGAGTTCGAGAAGCTGTTCGACGACCTGCCGCCCAAGGAAGGCCGGTGGGCTGGCATCCCGCGCATCATCGCTCCCGGCACCGACGGCGGCACCTCCACGGGCCCTGGCATGCCCATCCCGAACCCCGCGCCGCAGCCGGCCTGACGCCGGGTCGGCGCGACCCACCATCGCACCTGAGTCGAGGGCGGACCCACCGGTCCGCCCTCGTTCTGTCTCCGCCACGCGGTAGCATCGAGACACGCCACAGCAGTGCCAGGAGTCCTCATGACCGACCCGTCGCGCACCCCGGAGCCCACCCCGATCGACCCGGCCGTCGAGGCCGCGCTCGTGGCATCCCGTGAGGCCCGGGCGGAGGCGCTCCTGGCGTTCGCCCGAATCCCGAGCATCTCCACTCAGCCTGAGCACACCTCCGACATGGTGGCCGCGGCCGACTGGATCGTGGCCAAGCTCAACGGCCTTGGTGCGACCGACGTGGAGTCCGTCAAGACCGCGCTCCACCCGATCGTGTACGGGAGGATCCACGAAGCGCCAGGCGCGCCGACCGTGCTCCTCTACTGCCACTTCGACGTCCAGCCGGTCGACCCGGTCGAGCTGTGGGAGACGGCGCCCTTCGAGCCGTTCCTGCGCGACGGGCGGTTCGTGGGCCGTGGCGTGGCCGACGACAAGGGCCAGATCGTGATGCACCTCTCGGCGCTCGAGGCGATGCGCGCTGTCGGAAAGGCGCCCGCGGTCAACCTCACCTTCGTGTTCGAGGGCGAGGAGGAGTTCGGCTCCGAGAGCCTGTTCAACTGGATCCCGGAGAACCGCGACCGCCTCGGCGCAGACCTCGCGATCATCAGCGACACCACGTACTTCGAGGGCAACGTCCCCGCCATCACGGTGGCGCTCCGCGGGATCATGTACGCGCAGATCGACGTGGCGCTCTCCCCGGTGGACCTGCACTCGGGCCAGTACGGCGGCTCGGTCGAGAACCCGGTGAACGCGCTCGCCCGGATCATCGCCGCGCTCAAGGGACCCGACGGCCGCGTCCGCATCCCGGGCTTCTACGACGACGTGGTGCCGCTGACCGACGCCGACCGCGGCGAGATGGCGGCGCTCCCGTTCAACGAGGAGGCGTTCCGCGAGGAGACGCAGGTCCCGGCGCTCGTCGGCGAGACAGGCTGGACCATCCTCGAGAGCCGGACCGCGCGGCCGACGCTCGACGTCAACGGCATCTGGGGCGGCTTCCAGGGCGACGGCGCCAAGACGATCATCCCGGCGCACGCCCATGCGAAGGTCTCGACCCGCCTGGTGGCGAACCAGAACCCGGAGAAGGTCTTCAGCGCGCTCCGCGAGTTCGTGGCGCAGGTGGCGTCGCCGGGCGTCACGGTCACGACGACGTACATCCACGGCGGCGAGGCCAGCCTCACCCCGACCGATCATCCGGCGACGCAGGCGGCGGCCCGTGCGATCCGCGCGGTCGAAGGGGTGGATCCGGTCTTCATCCGCGAGGGCGGGTCGATCCCGGTGACCGCGGCGTTCGACCACGTGCTCGGCCTGCCGGTCGTCCTGGCGGGCTTTCCCCAGCCCAACTGCAATGCCCACGCCCCCAACGAGTGGCTCGACGAGGGCAACTTCGAGCGCGGCACGCGGATCATCGTGCGGCTGTGGGACGAGCTGGCGAGCCTGCCCCGACGCAGCGCAGAGTAAGGAGGCGGGCAGGACAATCGGGGCCGGGGGTCTCGGCTCGTCCGGATGTTAGGATGCGCCGGGGGTTATCCGCGTCGGGAGGGCTTGAGGGAGTGACGACGGAAAGCGAGCCGATGCCGAAGGCGGCGTGGCGGCTCGACGGACCGAACGGCAGCATGACGCCGCGCTCGGCGATCGAGGTCCTGGTTGACCTCAACGACAAGGTCGCGACCGGCAAGGTGGGGGAGTACCAGCCCCTGCCGCTTGGCTTCACGCCCCTCGACAAGACGATCGGCAACGGACTGCGGGCCGGCGAGCTGCTGCTCATCGGCGGCGCCCAGGGCACCGGCAAGACCACGATGGCGCTGCAGATGGCCCGCAACGTGGCGTCCGGCGGCCAGGCCAACGTGCTGTACATCTGCTACGAGCACGACGAGCTCTACCTGCTCAACCGGCTCATCGCGGCCGAGTCCGCCCTCGCGCACCTGCCCCACACCACAGGCGCCATCAAGATCCAGGACGTCCGCAAGGAGATCTTGGGGACGTGGATGTCCGAGGGCGGTGGCGTCGCCCAGCTGGCATCCAACCCGCGTCTCCGCCCATCGCTGGACCGGATCGCCCGCTACGGGCAGAACCTGTTCCTGCTGCGCGGAACCCAGACGGCGAGCACCATCGACGGCATCAGATCGCTCGTTCGCCAGCACCGCGAACTCTCGGGCGACCGCCGACTGCTGGTCATCGTGGACTACATGCAGAAAGTGCCCGTGATCCCCGAGCCGCCGACCGAGGCGGAGAAGGTCACGTTCGTCGTCAACGGCCTCAAGGACATCGCCCTCTCCGAGGACGTCCCGATGATCTCGATCGTCGCGGCGGACAAGGAGGGCCTCAAGGCGGCCAGGCTCCGCAACCACCACCTGCGCGGCTCGTCGGCCATCAACTACGAGGCCGACATCATCCTGATCCTCAACGAGAAGTACAACGTCGTCGCCAAGGTCAACATCGAGTTCAACCCGTACCAGGCGCAGCGGTTCCGCGACTGGGTGATCGTCTCGGTGGAGAAGAACCGCGGCGGCATGGACGCTGTCGACGTTGAGTTCGAGAAGCACTTCGACTTCTCCTGCTTCGACCCCAACGGGCGGACGGTGCAGGAAAAACTCATCGAGGAGCGCCTCTACAACGACTGAGGTGCCCGCGGATCCGCCGCCATCGCGGCGTTGTCCGCCTTGCGCTGACGACGGCTGCGCGGGCCCCGGATGAGGCGAGGCGCCCCGCGGATCCGCCGCCATCGATCGCGGCGTTGTCGCCTGCGCTTCCTCGCTCACGGCCTCAGGCCTGCCGCGGTCGTCGGCGAGGTTTGACCGCCCAGCGGGCGTCCCAGCGCGTCTGACCGCTCGGCGGGCGTCGTGACGCAAGGACGTCGGCGAATCGCCCAGGCTCGCGTGATCAATGGACCGCCCAGCGGGCACACGCGCTGGGAATGACCGCACGGCGGTCAACGGCTCGGCCGGCACCGCTTTGCGCTGGGGAGGCCTCCCGGGCCCCGGGCGCGGGAGGCGGACCGCCGACGACGGCTGAGCGGAGCCTCGGCGGCGGGCCGAGCGCGAAGAACCTCGTTGTATCTTTCTAGGCCCCGATCGTTTACGGTGGCGACCCCCAATACGAACTGGAGCCTCCCGTGCGTCGTCCCCTCCGCGCGTTTGCCCTGGCGATCGCCGCCACGCTGGTGCTTGCCTCGGGAGTCGCCGCAGTCGGGCCTGGCGGCTGGGGCCACTTGGGCACCGGCGCGACGTCAGCGACCGCCTCCCTCAACGGGGCCGTCTACGCGGTCAACGCGGACTCCCCGGGCGTCCTGCTCGTCGGCGGCAATTTCACCTCGGCGGGCGGCAACGCGAATGCGGCCCGGGTGGCGACCTGGAATGGCTCGGCGTGGGGCGCGCTGAACGGGGCCCCGATCTCCAACGGATCCGTCTTCGCGCTCGCCTACGCGGGCGGCAAGGTCTTCGCCGGGGGCACGTTCCTCAACGCGGGCGGCGACCCGAACGCGGACTACCTGGCCGAGTGGAACGGGTCCGGCTGGGTCTCGGCCTGCGGTTCGGGCCCCGGGCCGGCCTTCACTGCCACGGTCGACGCGCTCCAGGTCATCGGTAGCACCCTCTACGTTGGCGGGTCCTTCGCGAACGCGGGTGGGATCGCGTCGGCCGACTTCCTGGCCGCCTGCGACATCCCTTCGGGGGTTGTGACCTCGGTGTTCGCGGCGGACGGCGACATGAACGGCGGGGTCACGGCCCTGACGGCCGACAGCAACGGGACGCTCTACGCGGGCGGCCAGTTCATCAACGTCAACGGGATCGCTGAGGCCGACCACGTCGCGGCCTACGACGGCTCGTGGCACGCCATGGGCTCGGGCTCTGGACCGACGAAGGGCGCCGTGGACTCGATGGTGCGCAGCCTTGCCGCCCACGGCACCGATGTCTACGTGGGCACAGACGCGGTAGACGTGGCCCAGATCGCGAACGCAGACCACGTGGTCAGGTGGGACGGCGCGTCGTGGAATGCCGTCGGCTCCAACACGGCCGGCACAGATGGGTGGTTCCCCGCCAGCTCCTTCATCAACGGCATCACCACGGTGGGGCCGATGGTGTTCGCCGCGGGATCGTTCCAGAACGCGAACGGCGTCGCGACGGCGGACGGCATCGCGTACTTCGACGGCTCCGTGTGGCGGCCGATCGGCTCGAACGGTGCCGGGAACGGCCCGGAGATCGGCAACCTGACCGCCATCAGCGTGTTCCGGAACAACATCGTCATCGCCGGGAACTTCACAACCGCCGGTGGCGACGGCCTGGCGACATCCATCGCGGCCTACGCACTGACGCTGCCCGACGCACGGATCGGGCTGGCGAGCGCCGGCCCATTCAGCGGCAACGCAATCTACAGCTCGACGGCTGTCGACGAATCGCGCTCGCGCTACGTGACTCGCGGAAAGACGGGGACGTTCTACGTGAGCATCCAGAACGACGGCCTGGTGGCCGCCTCGTTCACGCTCAAGGGCACGGGTGGTGCGCGCGGAATCACTATCCGCTACTACCGCGGCGCCTCGAACGTCACGACGGCGGTCAAGGCCGGGACCTACTCGACCGGCTCGATCCCCGCTCGCGGCGCCATCACGCTCAAGCTGGTCGTCACGGTGGCGAAGTCGAGCGCGAGCAGCGGAACGTTCCTTGTCAAGGCGTCGTCCTTGTCTGGCACGCCGGCTGACGCCGTCAAGGCGATCGTCAAGGCGAAGTAGTCGGCGTCGCCGCGCTGCCGCCGCCCGCGCCTGCGCCTGCCCTGCGGTACCGCCGGGTGCCGATCGGGTTGCCGCGCGCCGCGTAGACTTCCGCCATGAGCAGCAACGCCGACCAGTTCCCGGAAGTCGTCGAGATCGTGGTGGAGATCCCGCGGGGCAGCCGCAACAAGTACGAGTACGACGAGGTGGCCCAGGTCTACCGGCTCGACCGCGTCCTCTCCTCGGCGGTCTTCTACAACTTCGACTACGGCTTCATCGAGGGGACCCGAGCAGCCGACGGCGACCACACCGACGCGCTGCTGATCATCGACGAGCCAACGTTCACCGGCTGCCATGTGTGGGCGCGCCCGGTCGGCGGGCTCGAGATGCGCGACGAGAAGGGCTTCGACTTCAAAGTCCTCTGCGTCGCCCTCGGCGATCCGCACCAGCAGCATATCGAGCGGCTCGAGCAGATCCGCCCACATCGCCTGGTCGAGATCGAGAACTTCTTCCAGACCTACAAGATGCTCGAGAACAAGGAAGTCGACATCTCGGGCTGGCGCGACCGGGATCAGGCGCTCGAGGTCCTGCGCGGCGACCGCGACCGGTACCGCGTCGAGCACGGTGGCTGAAGCGCTCGAGCGTCTGTTCGTCGCCGTCGCGGTCCCGCCGGGTGCGCTCGAGGCGTGCCAGCAGGTGATCGACACCGTCCGGACCACCATGCTCGGGCGGGAGGCCCGCTGGGTGCGCACGGAGAACCTCCACCTCACGGTGCGATTCCTCGGCGACACGCCGCCGGATCTCGTGCCGGATGTCGCGCTCGCGGTGCTCGACGCCGCCATCTCGGTGACGCCGTTTCGCCTTGAGCTCGCCGGGGCCGGCGCGTTTCCGGACGGCCGCCACCCGCGCACGATCTGGCTGGGCGTGGACCAGGGCAACGACGGGCTGATGCAGCTCAACGACGCGCTCGGCGGCCCGCTCGAGCGCCTCGGCTGGCCACCCGACCCGCGCGCCCGCCGCCCGCACCTCACGGTCGCCCGCACCGACGCGGCGCCCGGCGAGGTGAGCCACGCCATTGCCGATGCGCTCGCGA
>Ga0302322_100003500_pt1 | contig 13498 bp, 10 predicted proteins | sample Fen_T0_2_FD_203757 | JGI IMG/M metagenome (GOLD analysis project Ga0302322, IMG submission 203757) | Peat permafrost microbial communities from Stordalen Mire near Abisko, Sweden - Fen_T0_2 | ecosystem: Environmental > Terrestrial > Soil > Wetlands > Permafrost | place: Sweden: Abisko...
AGACGGTCGTCAGCGGCGCCGAAGCGGACGCCTTCCTCGCGCGCAACCTCGAGGTGCTCGACTCGGTCTCGAAGTTCTTCGCCAAGGAGCCCGCCCCCGCGTTCAGCGACCTCGGCCCCCGCGGCCCGCTGCCCCGCCTCAATCTCTCAGTCAAGATCTCCGCCCTCACGCCCGATGTCCACCCGGCCGACCCGGAGAACTCCATCATCGCCCTGAAAGAACGCTTCCGCCCGATCCTGCGCCGGGCCGCCGAGGTCGGCGCGCTCATCAACTTCGACATGGAGAGCTACAAGCTGAAGGACCTCACCCTTGCGCTCTTCAAGTCCATCTTCGAGGAACCTGAGTTCGCCCAACAGCCCGCCATCGGCATCGCGCTCCAGGCCTACCTCCGCGATTGCGAGCACGACCTCCGCGACCTCGTTGCCTGGGCCCGCAAAAACAACCGGCCGCTCAGCATCCGCCTCGTGAAGGGCGCGTACTGGGACTACGAGACCATCCTCGCGCAGCAGCGCGATTGGCCCGTGCCCGTCTGGTCCCGCAAGCCCGAGTCCGACGCCAACTACGAGAAGCTCACGCTCTTCCTCCTCGAGAACATCGACATCGTCACGCCCAACTTCGCTTCGCACAATGTCCGCTCCTGTGCCCATGCGATCGCCCAGGCCGAGCGCCTCGGCATCGACCCGCGGGCCTACGAGTTCCAGGCGCTCTACGGCATGGCCGATGAACTGAAGCTCTCGCTCCTCGCGCTGGGCCACCGCGTGCGCGAATATTGCGCCATCGGCGAGCTCCTGCCCGGCATGGCGTATCTTGTCCGCCGCCTCCTCGAGAACACCTCCAACGAGGGCTTCCTCCGCCTGAAGAACATGGGCGAGGCCACGCGCGAAAAACTGTTGGAAAATCCAGTGCTCTCACTGGAGACAGGAGGCGGGAGACCGGAGACCGGGAAAACCGTCCAGCCTCCAGCCTCCGGCCTCCGGCCTCCAACTTTTCGCAACGCGGCCAACACGGACTTCTCCCAGTCGGTCAGCCGCGAGAAACAGCGCGCCGCCCTCGCCACCGTTTCGGCTCAGCTCGGTAAAAAGCACCCGCTCATCATCGCCGGCAAGAAAATCACTGACCGGGAATACATCGCCTCCGTCAACCCGGCCAGGCCCACGCAGATCATCGGCCACTGGGCCCGCGCCACCCTCGCCGACGCCGAGGCCGCGATCACCGCCGCCCACGCGGCCTTCCCGAAATGGCGGGCCACTCCCGCCGAGGAACGCGCCGCCGTGCTCGAGCGAGCCGCCGACCTGATGGAATCGCGCCGCATGGAACTGAATTCGCTGCTGATCCTTGAGGCGGGCAAGCCCTGGATCGAGGCCGACGGCGACACCTCCGAGGCCATCGACTTCTGTCGCTTCTACGCCGTCGAGATGCGCCGGCTCGCGAAGCCCGTCGTCACGCAGGCCGTCCCCGGCGAACGCTGTGTGCAGACTTGGACCCCCCGTGGTGTCGGCGTGGCCATCGCGCCGTGGAATTTCCCGCTGGCCATCCTCACCGGCCTCGTGGTTGCCCCGCTGGTCGCGGGCAACTGTGTCATCATGAAACCGGCCGAGCAAACCTCCGTCATCGGCGCCACGTTGATGGAAATTCTCATTGAAGCCGGCGTCCCCGCCGGCGTGCTCGCCTTCCTGCCCGGCTACGGCGAGGACATCGGCGCCCACCTCACCGGCCACAAGGACGTGGATTTCGTCGCCTTCACCGGCTCGCGCGCCGTGGGCTGCAAGATTTGGGAATCCGCGGGCCGCACCTCGCCCGGCCAGGCCAACCTCAAGAAAGTCGTCTGTGAGATGGGCGGCAAGAATGCCCTCATCATCGACAGCGACGCCGACCTCGACGAGGCCATCCCCGCCGCGCTCTACAGCGCCTTTGGCTTCAGCGGGCAGAAATGCTCCGCCCTCTCGCGGCTCATCGTGCTGGACGATGTTTACGACACCTTCGTCGAGCGCTTCCTCTCCGCCTGCCCCGCCCTGCCGGTCGGCGATCCCACGGAACCCGGCACCGTCGTCGGCCCGGTGATCGACGCCGACGCGCAGAAGAAAATCCTCGGCCTCATCGAACAGGGCAAAAAGGAGGCGAAGCTCGCCTTCCAGGGCACGGCTCCCGCCGCAGGATATTTCATTCCGCCGACGGTCTTCGTGAACGTGAAACCCACCCACGCCATCGCCCGCGAGGAAATCTTTGGCCCGGTCATCGCCATCCTGCGCGCCAAGGATCTCGACGAGGCCTTCGCCCTCGTGAACGGCACCGACTACGCCCTGACCGGTGGCTTGTTCTCGCGCAGCCCCAAGGCCCTGGCGCGCGCCCAGCAGGAACTGCTGGTCGGCAATCTCTACCTCAACCGCGCCATCACTGGCGCCATTGTCGAGCGCCATCCGTTCGGCGGCTTCAAGATGTCCGGCGGCGGCACCAAGGCCGGCGGCAAGGAGTACCTGCAGAATTTTCTCTTCCCGCGCGTCGTAGTCGAGAACGTCATGCGGCGCGGGTTCACGCCTCCGGAGGAAGGCTAGAGCTGACTATTTATTGTCGGAGCCGGACAACTTCCAAAAATCCGCCCCCCCCTTGCTCTCCGTCATCCTGAGCGGAGCGAAGGATTCAAGGGAAAGGAAGGACGTGTGCCACCCGCTTGGATCCTTCGCTCCGCTCAGGATGACGCAACGGAAGTTTTATCCGGCTACTGCGTTGTTTATCCTGCCCTAAGCTTAACGTCGGCAGCTCAACTCTTCGGCGCCGCCCCGATCACGTTGTCCGGATGCGGCGTGACGCGCTTGAATTCACTCCACGCATACTCGATCCGCTCCCCGAATTTGTTCACGACCGCGGTCGCCGTCCCGCCCGGCTGGGCGGCCCGGGGATTGTCCGTCTCGCCGCGGCGCGTGGACGGATTCATCTGCACTTCGAAATCGAGGCCCATTACCTGCCCCAACCCCAGCGCGACGCGGAACGGTTCGTCGATCCCGGCTTCAATCTTCTCAATGGCCAGGGTGGTCTTGTTGACCGTCACCTGCAGGTTGACCCGGTCCATGGGGAACAGCCAGCTGTGGTCGTTGCGCAGGGGCAGATGATAGCGCACCACCTGCGCGGTTTCGTCCGTCAATGCCGCGTGCTCGAAGTCGAAGAAATCCCCGAGTGCTTTGCCGGGATTCAGTCGTTTCTTCATTTTTCGGGCCGACCACTCCGCCCGCCGCTCGGTGGAGGGCGGGCGGCCATTGACGGTGAGCAGCTGCCAGCGCCGGTCCCCCGGCTGCGAGGGATCGCAGCGCTCGAGGCGCTCCTCCCTGATCTCGCCCCCGTCAAACTCGCGCACAAACTGGGTGAAGGCCCACTGCTCACGGCCGCCAATCCACTTGTCCACGGCCTGGCCCAGCATCGCCGGCGTGGCCGCACGGACCGCGGGCAGCATCATTCCGGAAAGGCAGAGCAGGATAATCCAGCGCATATAACGGCCCGGGGGCCGTCCCTCATGACACGGGTCCGACGGCCGGGTTGCCGAATACCGGCTTTCGCCGCAAGATCGCTCCTGCTTTCGTGCGGTCGAACGCGTCCTCCCACATCGCGATCACCACCATCGCCACCGCGTTGCCGCAGACATTCGTGATGGTCCGGATCTCCGACATGAACCGGTCCACGCCAACCAGCAGGACCAGCCCGGCGATCGGAATGTGGCTGACCGCCCCCAAGGTCATCGCGAGCGTGATGAACCCGCTGCCCGTGACGCCCGCCGCCCCCTTGGAGGTCAGGAGCAGCACGGCCAGCAGTCCCAATTGTTGCAGTAGCGTCAGCGGTGTGTTGGTCGCCTGCGCAACGAACAGCGCGCCCATCGTCAGATAGATGGAAGTGCCATCGAGGTTGAACGAGTAGCCCGCCGGCAGCACGATGGCGACCACCGGCCGGGCGCAGCCGAGCTCCTCCATCCGCTGCATCAGGCGCGGCAGCACGCTCTCGGACGACGACGTGCCGAGCGCGATCAACAGCTCCTCCTTGATGTAGGCCAGCAGCCGGAAAATGCTGAACCCGTGAAACCGGGCGATCAGGCCCAGCACCACGAACACAAACAAGGCACAGGTGAGATAGACGCAGACCAGCAGGAGCCCGAGCGAACGCAGCGAGCCCAGGCCGTATTTGCCGATGGTGAACGCCATCGCCCCGAACGCCCCGATGGGCGCGAGCTTGGTCACCAGCGTGACTATGCCGAAGAAAACCCGCCCCAGCTTGTCCAGCAGGCTGATCACCGGTGCGGCATGGTCGCCCAGCCGCGACAGCGCGAATCCGAAAAGCAGCGCAAGGAGCAACACCTGCAAAATCTCCCCCTGGGCAAAAGCACCGACGAAGGTGTCGGGGATGAGGTGCAGCAGGATTTCGACGATGGAACTGTGCGACGCCGCGGTGGTGTACTGGGCGATGGCCTTGGTATCGAGCGTGGCCGGGTCGGCGTTGAAGCCGGCCCCGGGCTGGATCAAGTTCACCACCACGAGCCCGATGACCAACGCGAGGGTCGAGACCACCTCGAAATACAGCAGCGCTTTCAGGCCGACGCGACCGAGCCGCCTGAGGTCGCCCATGCCGGCGATCCCAGTGACGACGGTGATGAAGATAATCGGCGCAATGAGCAGCTTGATCAGCTTGATGAAACCGTCGCCCAGCGGCTTCATCTGCTCCCCCAGCGCCGGCGAATAATGGCCCAGCAGCACACCCAGCCCGATCGCCGCCAGGACCTGCACGTAGAGGTGGCGGAAGATCTTCATGGGCGACGCCCGCGCCTAGTGCCCGGCGCCGTGCGAGTGCTCCTGGATGTATTCCTGCTTCAGCCCGAGATCCTCGGGGGCGTGCAGGACCAGCATCTTCATCCGGATGTCACCGGGCACCGACGCGGCGGTCGCCTTGGAGACGAACACCATCAGGCCGATGGACAGCGGCACAGTCCAGATCGCCGGCTGCTCACAGAGGATGCGCAGCAGCGGGTGCTGGGCCCAAAACCCGTTGAGCGGGGCAAAGCCGGCAAAAACCTTCCCCATCGGGCCCTTGTCCAGCGCGAGGGTCGAAAAATTCGTCAACGCCGCGGCAATCAGCGCGCACAACCCGCCGCTCAGCATGCCGGTGGCGGCGCCCTTCATCGTCATGCCGCGCCACCACACGCTCATGAAGAGCAGGGGAAAATAACTCGCGGCTGCGATGGCAAAGGCCTGCCCGACCATGAAGTTGATCTCCAGCGGCTCGACGAAGCAGCCCAGCCCGATGGCGACGCCGCCGATGAGCACCGCGGCGAACTTGAAGGCCACGAGCCGCTCGGCCTGGGTGGCCTGGGGCCGCAGCATCCGGCCATAAACGTCGTGGGCGAGCGCCCCGGTCATCGAGACCAGCAGGCCGCTGAAGGTGCTCATGAAGGCCGCAAAGGCGCCCGCGCAGGTGATGCCGCTCAGGATCGAGCCGAGCGCGCCGTATTTCTCGCTGAGCAGCGTGGGCAGCTTGAGCACGACCTGGTCCGTCCCCTTGATGCCGGCGAGGCCGGTGTAGAGCTCCGGCATGAGGTTGCGCCCGATGACGCCGAAGACCGGCGGAAACACATAGAAGACGCCGATCAAAATCATCACCCACATCGTCGTGCGCTTGGCCGCGACGCCGTCGGGATTCGTATAAAAACGCACCAGAATGTGCGGCAGGCCGGCCGTGCCACAGACGAGTGCAATGATGAGCGAATAGGTATAGAGCAGCGAATAGGGTTTCTGGTGTTCCGCGAGATAGGCCGGGCGCTCCTCGGCCGGCAGCACGGCGGCCGCGGCGTTGACCGCCTTCGTCGTGAGCGGTCCGAACGGGGCGACCCATTTGTCGTCCTTCGGGGCTTTCTCGACCAGCGCCTTGCGCTCGATCCCGGCGGGCACCCCGGCCGGGGTGTTGGCACTGACATGGCCGTTGTACAGGCCGTAGACCGCCATCAGCACGAACACCGGCACGGTGATCGCAAAAAGTTTTATCCAGTACTGAAAGGCCTGCACGAGGGTGATGCCCTTCATGCCGCCGAGCGCGACATTGAGGGTGATCACGGTGCCCACCAGGACCACCCCGCCCCAGTAGGGCATGCCGGGAAAGATGTAGGCCAGGACCGTGCCCGCGCCCTTCATCTGGGGCATCGTGTAGAAAAATCCGATGAACAGCACGAAGCAGACGGCGATCTTGCGGAACACCGGCGAGTCATAGCGACCCTCGGCGAAATCCGGGATGGTGTAGGCGCCGAACCGGCGCAGCGGCCCGGCGATGAACAGCAGCAGGAACAGATACCCGCACGCATAACAGACCGGATACCACAGTGCATCGTAGCCCGACGACATCACCATGCCGGCCACGCCCATGAACGAGGCGGCCGAGAGGTATTCGCCGGAGATGGCGGACGCGTTCCAGCCCACCGACACCGAGCGCCCGGCGACAAAGAAGTCGCTGGCGGTCTTCGACGTCTTGGCCGAACGGAAGCCCATCCAGATGGTCGCGGCCACCGTGACAAAGGAAAAGGCGAAGATCCACGGATCAACGCCGTTGAGGAAAGCGAGCGTCGTCATGGGCGTCAGCGTTTGACCGACTTCACCTCGTCATCCTCGAGCGCGATGGAGTGGCGGATGAAATACCACGAAATGCTCCACACCGCGGGGAAGAAGAGCACGCCCAGCACCAGCCAGCTCAATGTGAACCCGAAGACCCGGGTCGCCATCAGGGCCGGGGCGAAGTAGTTGGCCAAGGGCAGCCCCAGCAGCACGACCAGGAAGGCGGCGGCGCAGGCAATGGAAAGCTTCAGTTGCCGGCGCATCAGCGTATGGAGGAATTCCTCGCTGTGCACCCGGTCGTCGTGGGGGGTCGGGGTGGGCATCGGTCGGCGAGCATGGGCATTGCCGGCCGGCTGACAACAAAAGTTATCTGCACACGAGGGTGGAGCGCACTGACCCCAGTGCGCTGGTTTGAAATGTAGGGCCGGCGCTCGCCGCCGGGCCGAGGCCTGCCGACAAGCGGCAGCCCTACAAAAACTAAGCGCTGGGGTTCGCGCACTCCACCCGTTCCTCAGGCCGCCTTCGCCCACTCGATTGCGGCGAAGCGTTCATACTGCCGGCGGGCGTCGGCCACCACGCCCTCCAGCTGGCTGGCATCGAGCCCGGCCAGGGCGCACATCGCGTCATCCCGGCGCCAGCCGTTCGCCTCGCCGGGCAGGGCCTGCCCCCACTCCGCGGTCAGGGCGCAGGCCAGGTGCAGGTTGGCGGCGCCGGCCGTGAACTCCCCGGCCGTCTCCGGCACGACATGGGTGCAAATGGCCCCGGAAATATCCAGGGGAAAGCGCCAGTGGTCCAACAGGACGGCCGTGGCCTCCGGCGAAGTGGTGCCATGCACCGACTTTTCCCACGCAAAGATGTCCGGCTGGGCCGCCTCGCCCGGATACTTCACCGCCATCGTGTGGTTGTTGAGGATGATCTTGCCCAGATTGCGGAGCAGGCCCGTGGAATAAGCGCTCCCGGTATTGCCGCCGGTGCAGGCCGCGAAGGCCGCGGCGAGGGAGCCGACCGCCACGGCGTTGGTCCAGAGCCGGCCGGCTCCGATGCCATAATTCGTGAGATCACCTTGGAAAACCTGCCGTGACACCACCAGCCCGACGAGCTGGTTGATCTCCCCGAAACCCACGCGGGCCACGGCCTCGTCCAGCGTCTGGCTCCGCGAGCGCAGGCCGTAAAGCGCGCTGTTGCTCAGCCGGATGATCTGGAAGGTCAGCGCCGGGTCGACGCGCAGCAGCTCGACGATGTCGTCGAGATCAGTGTCCGCATTGTCCAGCATCGCCCGCAGGCGGCTGAAAATTCCGAGGGCGGGCGGCAGCTTGCTGCCGAGGGAAACGATCGTGTCATGGCCTAGGCTCATAGGGGGGCGTCCCTTTCATCGGCACAATGCCCCCGCCCTTAAACTGGAGGAGGGACTTTATGCCCCGATGGAATGATAACACGGCCATCAGAATCGGGGCGTAAAACCCCTCCTCCAGCTTTGCAAACACCGCCCCCGAAGCACGCCGACGCTGAAGTAGGGCCAGGCGGTGACTGGCCTGGCTGTTCGCTCCCGCAAGGACCGGTCAGAGACCGGTCCTACTCCTACATCCGGCAGATGAGGAGTTCCCGTTCGAACATCAGCTCCTTGGGCAGCGAGGCGTGCACGTCGATGAAGAGTTCCTCGTGGCCGAGCACTTCATTGCGCCAGGCGGTCTTGTCAAAGGCCTGCAATTCCTCGAACTGGGCCTCCGGGAAATCCATGCCGGCCCAGTCGAGGTCCTTGTAACGCGGCACCCAGCCGATCGGCGTTTCCTTGGCCCGGCCGCCGCCGCGCACGCGGTCGACCACCCATTTCAGGACGCGCATGTTCTCGGAAAAACCCGGCCAGAGGAACTTCCCTTCCGCGCTCTTCCGGAACCAGTTCACGTGGAAGATGCGGGGGGTCTCGCTCAGCTTGCGCTGCATGCTGATCCAGTGGCGGAAGTAGTCGCCCATGTTGTAGCCGCAGAACGGCAGCATGGCCATCGGGTCGCGCCGCACCTTGCCGATGGTGCCGGCGGCGGCGGCGGTCATCTCCGAGCCCATGGTGGCACCGACGTAGACCCCGCTGCTCCAGTTGAAGGCCTGGTAGATCAACGGCATCGTGGTGGCCCGGCGGCCGCCGAAGATGATCGCGCCGATGGGCACGCCCTCGGGTTTCTCCCAGTCGGGATCGATGGTCGGGCACTGGGAGGCCGGCGCCGTGAAGCGCGAGTTGGGATGCGAGGACTTCACGCCCTTCTCCTTCGCCAGCGCGGGCGTCCAGTCCTTGCCCTGCCAGTCGATCAGGTGGGCCGGCGGTTCGTCGGTCATGCCTTCCCACCAGACGCCGCCATCGTCGGTCAGGGCGACGTTGGTGAAGATCGTGTTCTTCGCGAGCGAGGCCATCGCGTTGGGGTTGGTCTTCAGGCTGGTGCCCGGGGCGACGCCAAAGAAGCCGGCCTCGGGATTGATGGCACGCAGGCGGCCGTCGGCGTCGGGCTTGATCCACGCGATGTCGTCGCCGACCGTCCGGATCTTCCAGCCCTGCTTTTGGAAATGCGGGGGCGGGATCAGCATGGCAAAGTTGGTCTTGCCGCAGGCGCTGGGAAACGCCGCCGCCACGTAGGTCTTCTTCCCCTGGGGATCCTCGACGCCGAGGATGAGCATGTGCTCGGCCATCCAGCCCTCGTCGCGCGCCATCGCGCTGGCGATGCGGAGGGCGAAGCACTTCTTGCCCAGCAGCGCGTTGCCGCCGTAACCGGAGCCGTAGCTCCAGATCTCGCGCGACTCAGGGAAATGCACGATGTATTTTTCCTTGTTGCACGGCCACATCACGTCCTTCTGTCCCTTTTTGAGCGGGGCGCCGACGGAATGCACGCACGGGACGACGCGCTTGAAGTTGGCGTCGATCAGCTCGAACACCTTTTTGCCGATGCGGGCCATGATGCGCATGTTGACCACCACGTAGGGCGAGTCGGTCAGCTGCACGCCAATCTGCGACATCGGCGAGCCGATGGGACCCATGCTGAACGGCAGGACGTACATCGTGCGGCCCTTCATGCAGCCGCTGAAGAGGCCCTTGAGGGTCTTGCGCATCTCAAAGGGGTCGACCCAGTTGTTGGTCGGGCCGGCCGATTCCTTGGCCAGCGAGCAGATGTACGTGCGGTCCTCGACCCGGGCCACGTCACCCGGATCGGAGCGCGCCAGGAAACAGCCGGGCCATTTCTTCTGGTTCAGCTTGATGAAGGTGCCGGCGGCGACCAGCTCGGCGCACAGGGTGTCGTATTCCCCCTGCGAGCCGTCGACCCAGTGGATGGCATCGGGTTTGCAAAGGGCGACCATCTTGTTCACCCAGCGAATCAGATGCGGGTTGCTGCTCAGGGGCGTGCTCGTGACTGTTTTCATAACAGTCCCACCTTACGCGCGGCGGCCCGGTGAGTAAACGGGAAAGGCTGGGCTTCCATTGCGAATTAATCGGAGTGCATTGACCCCCAAGTTGCGGCTCGCCGGGCGGCGCGGCCGGGCTAAAGTGCCGCCATGAACAAGCTGTGCATTTTCGCCGGCACGATGATTTTCGGCGTCCTGGGCAGCGTGCTCGCCACGCTGTTCGGCATGGATACGTTTTCGCTGGGCTCATTCGTGCTCAGCGGCCTCGGCAGCGTGCTCGGCGTCTACGTGGGGTGGAAGGTCGCGCAGAAACTTAACTGAGCGCGCCGGTTTGTGCCGGGCCGCCGTCCCTCGCCCAGCCCGTTCGACCGGCGCCGGGTGGTTGGAGCTGTTGGGCGGCCGCGGGCGCCCGCGACCTATTTTGAACCCTGCCAATTGATCTGGCACCTAAACTCCGCACCTGAAAACTGGGCCTGCCCTGCATGAAGACTAAAACCATTCCGCTTTTGCTGCTTCTCGCGATCTCTGCCGTCCGCCCGGGACTGACCGCCAGCCCGCTCCATGTTTTCCGCTACACCAATCCGATCACCCGGGATGCTTCACTCGGGATGCGTGATCATTGCATCATCAAGGTTGGCGACAAATGGTATGCCACCGGCACCTCCAACCCGGTCTGGACAGGGCCCAACCCCGGCGTCCGCCTGCTGGTCTCCGACGACCTGCTCAACTGGAAGCATCAATCCTGGCTGATCGACGCCAGCCAGCTCCCCCCCGACTGCCCCTACAACGGCCGCTTTTGGGCGCCGGAGATCCACCTCATCAAGGGCAAATTCTGGCTGACGGTGAATAGTGGCAAAGTGACGGCCGAGGACCCGAAGGGCATGAAGACCCACAGCGTCTGGCTGTTCTCGTCCGACCAGGTCACGGGCCCCTACCACCTGGTCAACGGCCCGCTCACGCCCCAATACAACAATGACGCCACGCTGTTCGAGGACGACGACGGGCAGACCTACCTTTACTGCAGCGGCAATGGACTGTTTCAGGCCAAAATCGACCTGCCCACGGGCAAGCTGACCACCCCGATCGAGAAGTTCCTCGACAAGCGCCAGCCCGGCTGGCCCGAGTGGATGATCGGCGGCATCGAAGGCCCCTTCGTCACCAAGCGCGAGGGGATCTATTTCATGTTCTTTTCGACGTGGACGCGGGGCTACGAGGTGGGCCTTCTCCGGTCCAAGTCCCCGCTCGGACCCTGGGAATTGGTCGATCGCGAGCCGATCTTCGGCACCCGCAAAAAAGGCTACCGTCCCGAACTGGCCAAGAGCGGCGGCTACGACCAATTAAAGTTCACCGATACCGCGGATCCCTACCAGGAGACCGGCCACAATGCACTTTTTGAGGGACCCGATGGCAAATTGTGGAGCAGCTGTCATTTCTTCATGTATGAGCGACGGCCCTACCCCTACGCCCAGACCTTTTTCGACTGGGAAAAAGAACCGCAGCTAGGCATCTCGCCGGTGCGTTACGAGCACGGCCGCTTCTTCATCGACGGACCGACCTGGACCGAGCAAACGGTGGAGTATTGATCCGGTACAGGAGGATCCCGCGGCCGCGGGATCACTTCACCGGCTCGATGTGCACGCTCACGTCGCTGATGACGTGGGCGGCCGAGGCAATCAGGGCGTCCTTGACGGCATGGGCGATGTCGTGCCCCTCGCGCACCGTGAGGCTGCCCTCGACCCGCACGTGGATGTCCACGAGGTGGCTCAGGCCGCTCTTCCGCACCCGCACCTTGTCGAGAGCCCGCACGCCCGGCACCTGGAGCGCGAGCGCGCGAATCTCGTTCTCGAATTTCGCCGGGGCGGCTGTGTCCATCACGTCGCCCAGCGCCTTCGTGATCATGCCGATGCCATTGAAGGCGATGATCACGCATGCAAACAGCGCGGCCCAGTCGTCGGCCGTTTCCCAGCCGGGCCCGCCGACCAGCGCGATGGCGATGCCGACGAAGGCCGCGGCCGAGGTCATGGCGTCCGACCAGTGGTGCAGGGCCTCGACCCCCAGGGCGGTGCTGCCCACCTCCTCGCCCAGGGCGCCGACGCGGCGCGAGAACAGCGCCTTGGTCACGATCACGCCCGCCAGCAGCACCAGTGTCCACCAGGCCGGGCCCTGGTGCGGCGTGATGATTTCGTGGATCGCGTGCCAGCCGATCCAGCCGGCCATGACAAAGATTGTCACCGCCACGGCCAGCGCCGCCAGCGGCTCGGCCTTGCCGTGCCCATAGGGGTGGTCGGCATCGGGCGGCTGGGCCGCGACCTGGAAGCCGGCCCACACCAGCAGCGACGACAGGATGTCGAGCAAGGACTCCGCCCCGTCCGCGATCAAGGCGTAGGTGTGGCCGAAGATCCCCCCGGCGAACTTCAGCGCCGCCAGCACGGCGTTCAGCGCCATGCCCCGGAGCACGATGCGCGCGCTTTCGCGGGCGCGCTGGGCGGTGCGGGCATGGGCGTCGGGGCTGGACATGGCGCGAGGTTGGGCGGCCCGGGGGACCAGCTCAAGGCGGCATTGACCGGCCGCGTCCCCGCGTCTACGTTCCCGGCACCGCCACCACCGATGTCCGATACCGCCGAACCAGTCGCCGCCGAGCCCGTGAAGCAGTTCTCCGTCTTTATCGAGAACCGCGTCGGCCGTCTGCACGACCTCGTGGCCCTGCTGGGCAAGCACAATATCCACATCATGGCCATCACGACCATCGACCAGACCGACACCGCTCTCGACCGGATCATTGTCGACGACCCGGACCGCGCCCGCGAGCTGATGGCCGCGAACAACTTTTTCTTCACCGAGTGCGACGTGATCGCAGTGGAGTTCAGCGACGAGTCGAAGCTGCAGGCCGTGCTATCCGCCCTGATCACGGTCGAGATCAACGTCCACTACGCCTACGCCTTCCTCGTGCGCCCGAAGGGCCGATCCGCCCTGGCGCTCAGTGTCGAGGACAACGATCTCGCCGCCAGCGCCCTCAACACCCGTGGGTTCAAGGTCCTGACCCAGCGGGACATTTCGCGCTGACGCTTCGCGTGTGGTCACTGGTAGGGCGCGGACTCCGTTCCGCGCCGGGCCCGGCGGCGAAGGGACTCGCCGCCCTACCCTTTCGATTCCACCCGGCGCTCCCCCTTGAGCAGGTAGAGCCCGCTGAGGTAACCGCCCTCATAGAGCTGGCCGACCGACAGCGTGCCCTCGAACGTGATCGGCACGTCCATCAGCGGCGCCACGCCCTTGCCCACCATCCGGACCACGACCCACTCGTTGACCTTCGGCATGACGCCGTAGCAGCACATCATCGGGTCCTTCACCAAAAGAAATTCCGTCACAAGCCCCTCGGCCATCTTCACCGGCAGCATGAAGCCGGTCACCAGCACCTTCTTGTCATTGTACTCGCGGACCTTCGCCGGGATCTGGGCCTCCGCCGCCGCGGCCTTAGCCGGATCCTCCGGCGCGACAAAATCAAACGAGGCCAGCTTGTCGAAGCCCAGCGTGAGCGCGGC
>Ga0302322_100003501_pt1 | contig 13497 bp, 6 predicted proteins | sample Fen_T0_2_FD_203757 | JGI IMG/M metagenome (GOLD analysis project Ga0302322, IMG submission 203757) | Peat permafrost microbial communities from Stordalen Mire near Abisko, Sweden - Fen_T0_2 | ecosystem: Environmental > Terrestrial > Soil > Wetlands > Permafrost | place: Sweden: Abisko...
TGTGTTTTTTTTCTTCATCGGGGCTAACACCTAAAACGCTGAAACCGTTCTTTTTTAAGAGGCCAAAATTATCACGCAGGTTGCAGGCCTGCACGGTGCAGGTTGGTGTATCATCTTCAGGATAGAAATATAAAACCACTTTTTTGCCTTTAAATTCTGCGAGTGAAACAGGTTTGCCGTTTTGATCTTTCCCTTTGAATGCCGGTGCTTTTTTCCCTTCAGTTAAATGTGTCATATAATACCCCAACCCCTAAAAGGGGCTTTAGTACTCTGAAACTAAATGCAGTATGCAAATAGATAGCAGAGCGTGTTTATAATTTATGTTTCTTAATCTAACTCATTCTCTTATTGTCTGGTGGCTCCAGGTTCTCCCTCATCCTGAGCGAAGTAGAAGGACAGGGGGCGGCGGGGGTTTTTACCTCGTAAACTTGTATACTTTCTCCGCCACATTCCCCACCTGGTCTTCTGCAATAATTTTTAATTCATGCTCTCCTGCAGGACACTTCTCATCAAAATCATAAATAAACCTGCTACCCTTATCATTGCTAAAGCGGAGCCAATTACCATCCAGTAAGGCAGTAAACTTTTTAATCTCTTCTGTATTGTCTTTTATAACAAAAACAATTCGGCTTTGTTTACTGCAGTTCATGCCGTCTTTAAAACCAAGGGGTGTAATAACCGGCGGCACCGTGTCAATCATCAGTTGAAAATTGCCAAAATCCCTGAAACTGGCTTTATACCAGCGTGTTTCTTTGCCTGCGGTCACCGGTTCAGCACGTGCATAATCGTCTTTACCATTTGCAAAACGGTGCATTACCATTTTATTGGGCAAGGCTGTTGCTGCCTTAATACTTATTGGAAAATAACTGTGGAGTGGAACGTTTGTATTATGCAACTGGTAAATGCTATAACCCTGTTTTGGTTTTGTTTCGCTGTATTGAAAATGTATGGAATCGTATAAACAATTTTGCGGCAGGTAAAAACGGATGCTGTCGTTTTCAAAAACATTTAAAAAACCCGGATGAAAAACCTGTAGCTGAGCATAATTTGCCTGACCATTCTTTTGGGGCTCAATAAAATTTGCATTTCGCTTTATACCAAACTTCACAAAAGAAGTGTTTCCATTTGCATCTTTTACTTCCAGCCTTATTTTGTGAATACCAGTATCATTCAAAATAATTACACCATCGCCATTGGTTGTTTTGTAAACACTGTTATTGTAGCCGGGTAATTTTGAAACATGTTCTATAAATCCACCACCACTGATTCTTGTTTTGTAATCAATGTGTGCATTTAAATAACGGGTTTCATTATAGCTGATGCTGTCTAACCGAAAACCAACAATAGGTTTATCATTCTCATATAAAACAGTTTCAAAAATGCCATTGCGGTTTGCGTTTTCATTAAAACGGTCTGTTGCGGTAATGCCAAAACTAACCCTGTTGCTGTTTACAATTATTAAGGGTGGGTTGGTTGTAAAACTATCTTTTGTTTTTTTGAGACTAAACGTTTTAGGGCTTTGTTCATAAGTGCTGATGTTTCTGTCATAAACAGCCAATTTACTAACAAAGGGCGCAATGGTATCGGGTATTCCAAAGCCAAATAGAAGCGGATTTAAAACCTTGTCAGTTTTGGTATCTCTTATTTCAAAATGCATGTGAGGCCCCTGGGAGCCGCCTGTATTACCGCTAAATGCGATGGTATCTCCTTGTTGTACCGGAAATAAATTGGCAGGTATATCTAAAAATACTGCCCAGCTTTTTAGTTTATACTGCTGGGTTTTAACATAGTTTTCCAGTGCCGGGTAAAAGTCATTCAAATGTGCATATAAGGTTGTTAAGCCATTTGGATGATTGATATAAATGCAGCGGCCAAATCCAAAAGGCTCAATTTTAATTTTGGCTACATAACCGGCAGCGGCTGCTAAGATTTTTTTGTTTTGTACCTGGTCTGTCCGGCAATCAAGCCCCATATGAAAATGGTTTGGCCTTAGTTCACCAAAATTGGCAACCAGCGATTTGGTGGCAACAACGGGGTAAATAAAATAATTTTGAGGGTAGTTTATTGTAGCAAAAAGCTGTGCCGTACAATTATTGTAATTTAACAGTATTAAAATTAATAAAACAGACCTCAGGATATATTTAATCATTATATTTATAAAAGTTGAATGTTCCGTATGTAAAGAGATATAAAATTACATCTATTCAATCAAACCCTTTTTCAACCAAAACAACTATTATGAAACAATTATTAATTCTGTTCATTTTATCTGCCTGTATAATCAACGTTTCAGCTCAAAATTCCGAATGCAGTGTTTTATTGGATTCCCTGAAAGGAACTTATACCGGAGATTGCAAGAACGGCAAAGCCAATGGCAACGGCAAGGCGGTTGGCATAAATACATATGATGGTGAATTCAGGAACGGACTGCCGGAAGGACAGGGAAAATACACCTGGAGTAATGGCGACTATTATTATGGAGGCTGGAAAAAAGGATTGAAGGATGGGAAGGGGCAATTACACCGCTTTGAAGACGGAAAGGAATCATTAATAACAGGATATTGGAAAAAAGGTAATTACCGGGGCGAATACGAAAACCCATATGTAATTACCAATGTAACCAGCGAGGTAGGAAGGGTACAGGTGTCCAAAATGAGTGATAATGAAGCCACAATAACTGTTACTGTTGAAAGTCTCAATAACAGCTCATCGCTGAGTAGCAGCTCATTTCAAACTACAACCACAATGACGGCACACCAGGTTACCCGGGGGCAATATGTAAGCAAATCCACCGCTGCCTTAACCAATAAAGAAGTTACCAGCTTTCGGGGAGTAATATTTCCATTCAGATGCACATTTAATTTTGGTAATTCTATTGTAGAGATTGAATTTTTTGACAAAGGGGCCTGGGACGTGATTGTTCCTATAAATAAGTAGGCATTTTTATATCAGAATGATTTTTGAAAAAACCTGTATGTTTTCATACAGGTTTTTTATTTACGTCTTTTACAAGTACTTTTGCACGCCACAACACAGGCAATAGCACTATGCCCCAGGACAAATCCATCCAAACAGTTTTAATTATCGGCTCCGGCCCTATTGTTATAGGCCAGGCCTGCGAATTTGACTATTCCGGCACACAGGCCGCCCGTTCATTAAGGGAAGAAGGGGTAAAAGTTATCTTAATAAACAGTAATCCGGCTACTATCATGACCGACCCGATGATGGCCGACAGGGTTTACCTGTTACCCCTTACGGTTGAAAGTATTGAGCAGATACTGGAAGAAAATATGATAGATGCCGTGTTGCCAACCATGGGCGGCCAAACAGCACTTAATCTTTGTAAAGAAGTAGATGAACTGGGTATTTGGGAAGCTCATAAAGTACGCTTGATAGGTGTTGATATAAAAGCGATTGATAAGGCAGAGGACCGGGAAAAATTTCGCCAGTGGATGATTGAAATGGGCATACCGGTTTGCCCGGCAAAAATTGCCAACTCTTTTTTAGAAGGAAAGGAATTTGCCCAGGAGATCGGATTTCCATTGGTGCTGCGTCCTTCCTTTACATTAGGAGGTACTGGGGGTAGCATTGTTTTCAATAAAGAGGAACTGGACGAAGCATTGAACACCGGTTTAATTGCCAGCCCCATACATGAGGTATTGGTAGAAAAAGCCGTGCTTGGCTGGAAGGAATTTGAACTTGAATTGTTGCGTGATAACGCAGATAATGTGGTGATCATTTGTGGGGTAGAGAATTTTGACCCCATGGGTGTACATACCGGTGATTCTATAACAGTAGCACCGGTAATGACGTTGAGCGATACCGCTTACCAACTCATGCGCAACACCGCCATACGGATGATGAGGGAGCTGGGTAATTTTGCAGGCGGTTGTAATGTGCAGTTTGCCCTCAATCCACAAACCGAAGAAATTATTGTGGTGGAGATCAATCCAAGGGTTAGCCGTTCATCGGCGTTGGCCAGTAAAGCAACCGGTTATCCTATTGCAAAAATTGCTGCCAAGCTGGCTATCGGGTTTAACCTTGATGAATTAAAAAACCAGATCACACAATCAACATCGGCTTATTTTGAACCGGCACTTGATTATGTGATTGTAAAAATACCCCGCTGGAATTTTGATAAATTCAAAGGCGCTAAAGACACGCTTGGTTTCCAGATGAAGAGCGTGGGCGAAGTGATGGGCATTGGAAGAAGTTTTGCTGAAGCGGTGCAAAAAGCCTGTCAGAGTTTGGAGAATGAAGCCGTGGGACTTGGGTATTATGGTAAAAGTATGATGAAGGCCGACGAGCTGATCGAGTACATTAAGATACCAAAGTGGGATAGGATATTCAGGATCAAAGATGCACTGATGGCCGGCGCCAGCATCAAGCGCATTTGCGAAAGCACAAAAATTGACCGCTGGTTTATTTACCAGATCCAAAAAATATGTGATTGCGAAAAGAAGATCGCTCAATATGATCTGAAAACTTTGCCCGATGATGTTTTAACCGAAGCAAAATTTTTAGGCTTTAGCGATGAGCAGATCGTTCGTATTATGAAGGAGGAAGATGCCGAAGTAATTTATGAAAGAAGAAAAGCCATGGGCCTTACCCGTGTGTTTAAAATGGTGGATACCTGTAGCGCCGAGTTTGAAGCGAAGACGCCATATTTCTACTCTACTTTTGAAAGCAAACCGGTAAATGAAAGCAAGCTTTTAAGCAATGAAAGCTTGGTTACGGATAAAAAGAAGATCATTGTATTGGGCAGCGGCCCCAACAGGATTGGCCAGGGTATTGAGTTTGATTATTGTTGTGTGCATGGTTTACTGGCGGTTAAAGAAGCCGGTTACGAAGCCATTATGGTAAATTGTAACCCCGAAACGGTTTCTACCGATTTTGATATCGCCGACAAACTTTATTTTGAACCGGTGTTTTGGGAACACCTGTGGGAGATCATTGAACACGAAAAACCGTATGGTGTGATTGTGCAGTTGGGCGGACAAACTGCTTTGAAACTTGCCAAACGTTTACATGAAAAAGGGATCAAAATAATCGGCTCATCTTTCGACAGTATGGATATTGCAGAAGACCGGGGAAGATTTAGTGATATGCTGAAAGAGCTGGAAATTCCTTATCCTAATTATGGCACGGCTTACAACACCGATGAAGCCATTGAAGTAGCGAATAAAGTTGGTTACCCGGTGCTCATTCGCCCCAGTTATGTGTTGGGCGGACAAAGAATGCGCATTGTAATTAATGATGAAGACCTTGAAAAAGGTGTGTTGAGTTTGATAAAACATTTGCCCGGCAATAAAATTTTGATCGATCATTTCCTGGATCGTTGCCAGGAAGCAGAGATAGATGCCATTTTTGATGGTGAAGATTTTCATGTGATGGGCGTGATGGAACATATTGAACCGGCAGGTATCCACAGCGGCGATAGTAATGCCGTGCTGCCGCAGTTCAACCTTTCTCCCCTGATCGTGCATACCATGGAAGAGTATGCCGAAAAAATTGCAAGGGCATTACACATCAAGGGGCTTATCAATATCCAGTTTGCCATTAAAGATGGTAATGTATATGTGATTGAGGCAAACCCAAGAGCCAGCCGTACCACGCCTTTTATAGCCAAAGCATACCAGATACCTTACCTGAATATTGCCACCAAGATCATGATCGGTTCAAACAAACTGAAAGATTTTACTTTCGAGAAAAAGATGACCGGCTTTGCCATTAAAGAACCGGTTTTCTCCTTTAATAAATTCCCTGGTGTAAATAAAGAACTTGGGCCCGAGATGAAAAGTACCGGCGAAGCGATACGGTTTATCAAGGACCTGAAAGATCCTTATTTCAGGCAATTGTATAAAGAACGTAGTATGCATTTGAGTAAGTAAGCTTTAGTAATTCATTTTGTAATAATAGTTTGAGATCACATTTGTGATCTCTTTTTTTTGGGTACAAATGCCTTGTACAAAGCATACATAGGCAAGGGATGAACTATACCGAAAACAGGAGAAAGACAGGGCGTAACAGGGAGATAAACGGGAAGTACCTATGAATTTACCTCCCGTAAAGGTCTGGTGAAGCTCCCGTGAAGGCCTGGTAAAGGTCAGGTAGGGGCGGGAGCAAAAAACATGATCTTTTAGAGGGTCTTTTTGAGACCAAATGCTTATTGCAAAATACTAAATAAAGGACTGAAAACCTGCAAATACAACAACTTTTTTTAACTACGACCAGGCCTTGCAGGATATAAACTGTTTTTGTATTTTACTAACCATACATGGCTAAGATAAAAAGAAATATACAAACCTTTAGTGGTAAAATAGGAGACCTGGTTCATGTTGATAGTACAACTTATGGCCCACATACACGCCGGCCGGTAAAGCCCGGCAGTAAAAAAAATGAACCCGCATTAAAAAAGCAGCATAGCCGTACCAAATGGCTTAACAGTATTGCCGGTGCCATCAACAACGTGGTGCGCAAATATGCGCCCATATTAAAGCCTGCAACGTTTTACAATAGTGTATCATCTTTATTGAGAAAAGAACCGGATGATAACCGCCTGTTACTGTTGCGCCAGCTCCGGGGAATGGAGATCAACCCGGATTACCCGATGCATAAACTGGGTAAATTTACCTGCAGCAGTACCGGCACCCAAGCGCAACTGCATGTTGAGCTGGCTGTTAATGCACATCCTTTGCGGGATAACTTACAGGCTGATTGCTGGTACTATGCAGTGATACTGGTTGTATGGCAAAAGGGCCGGCCGGTGCCTTATGATGATTGCCAGTTTACAGAATGGATAAACATAAAAGATGAAGAGCCGGTTTTTGACCTTGTTTTTAAAAAGCCGGCGAATGGTACACAATGGCTGCTTCTTTTACAACAGGTTTTGGGCAAAAATGAAGTGCGTACAGAGAGCCTGAAAGCAGAGGGTATGGTGATTGCTGATGCAGGCAGCTTTGACAAAAAGGATCTGCAGCTTTTGAAAAAAAGGATGGGGGAGGAAAAGAATGCAGCAGCAAAACCCGTGAAAAAAGCAGCCAGGAAAGAGATTGTAAGGGTTAAGCGCAGGAAATGATGATGATCTTTTTTAATGCCTTCGGACGTTGGCATGGCGCAAAACGACGGCCCAGGATATGATTACAGCCTGGAGATCTTGGAAGTAATGCCAGCAACGTTTTTTGTGAACACTATGCTTGTGAACATTTGATTTGTTCACAATTGTTCTGTTCACAACAGGCGGAGTAAAAATGCGAAGCTACTATAAGGAGGGTTGCCTGGCTTCGGTCGTTGGCCAGAGGTGTAACGACGGCTTTTGATATAATTACAGTTTGAAAGCTTTGATAGTAAGGCCGGCAAGGCAAAAACAGTCATACTTTAAAGTATAGCATTGGCAGCTTGATTGTGCAATAGTCTTCCGACATCGGGGTTTCACAAAAAGTATTTAAAATGAACAGTGCGTTCCAATACTGCAATCAGAGATAAGCAGGGGCAGTTGCATAGCAACTACCCCTGTTTAATTATTGTTTCACTAATTTCAGTTTCATATCACATTCGTCGCTTTTGAGATTCAGTATATAAATACCTGCCGGAAGATCAGTCACCGAAATGGGTTGAACACCGGGTTGTACAATACCTGCCTGCATTTTTATTCCGCTGCTGCTGAAGATGCTGTATGCCGCATTGCTCTTTAAACCTGTGGTGCTGATATTTATTATATCGCTTGCCGGATTCGGGTACAACAATACCGTAGCACCCGTTCCTGCTTCCCTGCGCAGCAATACAATATTACTATATACAAAACGCCCGTCAATATCAACAGCTTTGACCCGGTAATAATTATTTCCGTTCGCTGGTTGCTGATCAGGCAACTGGTAAGTATGATTACCAGCACCATCGGAATTTACGGACCCGAACTGCGCAAATGATCCGGCATCCGGCTTATGTTCTGCTTCGAAATGCGAGAGGTTCAGTTCATTTATGGTTGCCCATTGCAGCAATACGTTATTCCGCTGCCATTGCCCGTTGAGCCGGATGGATTGAAGCGGCAGGGCATTGAAGGATTTAATAAAAAAACCGCTCTGTCCACTGAACGAAAAACTCACTTCCCATCTTGCTTTTGCTGCATTCCATACAATGGCGGTATCTGCCGGATTGATGTTGATAATAGATCCGCTGTACGTGCCCGGCAAACCTGTTCCATTGGATGATAAGCCTGCACGCTGTTCCACCAGCAGGTTAGCAATGCCTCCCGCATCGCCGGGGCCTGTTGGCAATTTTACCGGATTCACTGCATTGAAATCATCGAACTCCTGTTGTGTAAAAAACAATGTGAGCGTGCCGCCTGCATTCTGTGGATTATAAATGATCGGCCATAACTGGTAGTGCCGTTTTACAAAGCTGGCAGGCTGCGCTGTTTCCACCCACACTTTTGCGGATACTGAATCAATCACCGGGTATGTGCCACCGGGTTTTACACGGGCAATGATCCGGCAGGGATTGGCAATAAATGAAAACACACCCAATGTAATTCTGAGATGTACGGAGTCATTGTTGATGGCAAGACTGCTGCCATCGGCGATTCCCTGGTATTCGTATGCGCCCCTGTCGGTGGTACCATTGTAGGTACGGGTATTACCGAGCATATCACTGTCGTTATAAGGGAAAGGAAATGCACCCTGGTTGATATCGTGGCTGCAAGGGGTTAACTGAAAACCATCATCGGCAGTGAAATAAATATTGTCGGCGCCGGCCGGGCTGCCTGCATTCAGAAACTGGGGATTCACGCCAAAATTATCAAAATTGGAATTATAGGGGCCGAAAATATCTGCGCCGCTAAATGTAGCGGTGTTCTGCCAGAAAATATTATTGCGCAGTGTATCTCTTCCCCCTGCAAAAATATTGATGGCACCGCCATTGTGCAGTGACTGATTGCTTACAAAATCATTGTTGATGATATAACATAAGGGCGGGGTTCCGATATTCATGGCACCCCCATCATTACCCGCCGTGGGGTTCAGCACTTTATTTTCAGTAAATACATTGTTGTAGATATGGTTGGTATCATTGTTGTTTAAACTCAATGCTCCGCCGCCGCCGTTAACGGTAATATTCAATCGGAACATATTATCCCGGATGCGTTGTTTGCCGGTAGCATCTGCCCGGAGTGCACCGCCAAAATTGGCTGTATTGCCAATGAAAAGATTGTGGGCAAGGTCAATATTGGTTGTGGAATCCCAGATTGCGCCGCCGGCAATAGTAGCTTTATTGGAGATGAACTGGCTGCTGTCGACCAGTATGTTCGGATTTGATTTGAAATAAAAAACACCACCCCGCTGCAAAGCCACATTCTGAGAGAAGCTGTTCTTTTTAAATGTACCTGAAGCATTGAAATCATAAATAGCTCCCCCGTGAACAGAAGCAGTATCCTGGCTGAAACTGGTATTGGTGATTGATATTCCACTGGATTCAATACTCATGGCACCTCCGTAAATATTGCTGCTGTTTTTTGAAAAACTGCTGCTGTCAATATTAATAATACTTCCGTTAACATGAATTGCCCCGCCTGCACCATCGGCAGTATTAGCAATAAAAGAAGATTGTTTATCATTATAGATTGAGTTGGGGGGATAATAAGGGTTAAGTTGAACTCCATTATTCAAGCTATAAAGTGAGCCTCCATTGCCTGCTGTATTGTTGCCGGTGAAATTGCAATTTTTTGTATTAATAGTACTGCTGCTGCTGTAGATGGCTCCTCCGCCAACCGCATCCGTGGCATCTGTTTGATTGTTTTTGAACAGGCAATTCTCAAATGTGATACTGGCAATAGAATCCAGTACGGCTCCCCCAGCTTTGGCGGCATGGTTATTACTGAACTCACAGTTACGTATCATATCGGCAATATTAAAAATAAATGTTGTCACCAATCCTCCCCCTTTCCATTGTGCTGTCGGTAAGTCATTATAATTCTTAACAGCACTGCCGTTTGCATTTGCATTCCTGAATTTGAATCCATCGATCACCAGTGGAAAGTCGAACCAGTGAATATTATTTATGGCCAGCAGGTTGTAACTGTTATCGGTTGAAATACTGCTGTTGCCGATATTGCCATCAATGATGGTGGGGTTGGCAGCAGGGTCAGGGCTGCTGCCACCTCCGGATGGGTAACCTCCCAGCATGACAATACTATGTGTAATGTAGAGGGCTGTATCTCTTTTAGTTCCAGACTGTGTACCGGTTGGATAATAGGTTCCTTTCGCCACAAAAATAGTATCGGCATGCAACCCGTTATTCATTTTATCCAGGCCCTGGTCAATTCTTTTAAAAGCAGTTGCCCAGCTTAACCCATCATGTACAGCATTATTGTTAGACGAATCCACATACATATGGCGTACCTGCAAATCATAAAATGGATTGGCCGAAGTTTCAATGGCGCCAACATCAATGGTTCCCTGCTGTATGCGTGCATTGCCCAACAGGTCCAGGCTGGTAGTATCATACGCGTTATTACCAGCGCCTACCACAACCGAACTGTCGGTAGGTATAAAAGGAAGCAATGGAACTATTTGTCCACCTGCTGCTGCAGTATTGCCTGATGGCCAGTAGATGCTGTTGGATAAAGTAACCGGAGTTAAAGGTATTGAAGGCAGCATTTTCCAAAGCGGGGAACGAAATCCATTATCACTGGTATCAATAGCAAAATTGCTTACACCGTTCTTTATCACCCGGTTAGGATTATAATCACCTACATCTGGGTGATGGTATGAGGAGTCTGTTGCTCCGTCGGATCCAAAGATACAGTTCCTGTACTTTTCAATGGGAGAAACAGTAGTATTTAACGGCAGCGGATCGCGGAATCCAAATCCCATGACCACATCATACAGGGTGCAATTATTGAATTCATATTCGCCATCACTATAGCCGGGTCTCTTCTCCACCTTGATACCACCACCCAACCCATATTGAGGGCCAGAGCTTAAAATACCTGGATCGTAATGCTCATCCAATATGCAGTTATTAGCAACCAGTTTGTTGTACCCGAAATTGTGTACACTTCCTGTAGTCCAATACCCGTTTGAGGGCGTCGCAAAAAAATCATAGGAAGAGGGCCCCAAATAGCAGTTATCCATATTAATATGACAGGAAATATTGTACATGTGCGGGCCCGGGCCTGCAGGGGCGCCTTGCAGTGTTCCGGAAATGAAATATCTAGGATCTGTCCACCCATTCCGGAAAAAGGCCACATTTTTCAGCCAGATATTACAGGAATCGTTGAGCATGGCCCCACCAAGCATAAAAGCCGCATTATGGTGGAAAATACTATTGCTGATACGGATGGTATCGCATCTAATATTAAACAAGGAAGCTGCATACGCCCTGGTGTTGTTATTAGCAAAAACACAACGGTCAATATCCAATATGCAATTTTCGCTGAACATGGCCAGTCCTCCAATCTTGTCGTATAAATGTCCGTTATAATAGCCGTAGTAAGTGGAAGGCCAATTATCCATGAACAGGTGCTGAAAGGAGGTACGGTAAACGGTAACATGGCTGCCCAGGTTATAAAAGATCACTCCGCAGGAGTCTACATTCGTTCCAAAGCCATTTCCTGTGGCTAACCGGCAGGTATCATAAACGGGCGAACTGCCGGGTGCATTATAGGCTATGCCCCCTTTCAGCGCATGCAAAACAACTGCTGTTAACCGGAAAAAGAAGGGAGATGCCCCGCTGCCGTTTTTTATACAACCACCCAGCAGGGACGAATTTCCTGACATAAAGCAAAGGAAAAAATACGGAGCGGCATTTTCAATCAGTACTCCTCCACCTTCTGCAGAAGAGGTACAATTGTTTACAGCCACCAGATTCAAGTAGGTTTTGTATCCATTTGCACACTGGCTTATCACCAGACCTCCTGCTGCATTTCCCGGTATAGTTACTCCATTGATTACCGTACTGCTACCCTTGTTGGCATTGCCATCAGTAATGGTAAGCGTTTTAAGATAAATGGAGTCTGCATTAGCGGGAATACCTGCAACCACCAATACGTGGTAGCTATTATCTGTATTGATGGTGCCATTGCCTATATTACCGCTAAGCACTACCGGAGGGCCATTGGCTACCAGGTTTGCTATCAGCCTGATGCCCCCCCGGCGAATCACAAAGGAACTGTCGCGGTTGGTACTGCTTTGTGCGCCTGTGGGATAATAGGTACCCGGCTGAATAAGTATGGAGTCCACTACTGTGCATGCGTTTGCTTTTTCAATGGCATCGCTCAGGTACACATAAGCGTTGGCCGGGCTGCTGCCATCATTGGCGCCGGTGGCGGCTGCATCTACATACAATACATGGCCTGTTGGGCATTGGGCAGATAACCCGAAACCCGAAAAAAGTAATAATGCGGTAGCCGACATGAAGCGGATGAGTTGTTTCATCATAATTATTGATTGGTGGTTAAGGTTGAATGATTTTGAACAGATTGATTGCCGGATGGTTGCTGCCTGTTATCTATTTCATGCAGGCGGATGCCATACCATATCCAGGTGATGGAGATCGCCAAAATAAAAAGCAGGATGATCAGCAAACGAATGGTACCGGCTTTTCCGATGTTGAATTGCAGCATAACAGGCGGGTTTTATTCTGCCACAAATATGCGGTACTCCCAACCTGGTTTCCAAGAAACAGGCATTACAAAGCAGTTACATGGCCGTTACAAAAGCGTTACAGTTAATGAAATGCAGCAGCAGTAAAGATTTTAGAAAAGAAGGGAGCGTGAGCCGGGAGCAGCACCCGCAGGTAAATCAAATGGAATTGACCAGTTCATCGAGTGAACCTTCCTCTGAAAGACCGAGTTTTTTACGCAGGCGGTGTGCGGTAACCCGGATGGACTGCGTGGAAACGCCCAGTGCGGCGGCCATTTCTTTGTTCGACAATTGCAGTTTTACCAATACCATGAAGCGGGTTTCGGCAGGTGTAAGGTCGGGTAATTTCTGGCGCAACCGGGCCAGGTAGCCGCTGTGTACTTTATCAAAAAGGCGGCGGAATTCATCCCATTGCTCATCGGTAAGCAGGGTACTGAGTTGCAACTGACTGATGATGGAACTGTCGGGATTTTGCAGGTTCATCATCTGCTTTTCCAGTTCCTCCAGCAATTTATTCTTATCTGAAATGCGCCGGGTAAATTCTGTCAGTTGTTCCCTGGCTGCTGAAAGCTCCATATCCTGCTGCCGGAGACGGAGGTCTTTGAGTTCCTGCTGCTGCCTGTGGCGGCGCCCCAGGGTATTAAAAATATAAACAGCGGCGAGCATGGCAATAAAGAGGAAAATGATCAGGAAATTCCGTTGAATGGTTTTGCTTTTCTTATCTGCTTCAATATTTAAAATAGCGGCTTTCCTGTCAGTTATCTCCTGCTTTTGCTGAGACCGCAGTAACTGGAGTGCACTGAATTTCCGTGCCAGACTATCTTTTACCAATAATGAAGAATCAAGGTAATTCATTGCA
>Ga0302322_100003502_pt1 | contig 13497 bp, 13 predicted proteins | sample Fen_T0_2_FD_203757 | JGI IMG/M metagenome (GOLD analysis project Ga0302322, IMG submission 203757) | Peat permafrost microbial communities from Stordalen Mire near Abisko, Sweden - Fen_T0_2 | ecosystem: Environmental > Terrestrial > Soil > Wetlands > Permafrost | place: Sweden: Abisko...
TCTAGCACCCAGCTTGTCTGCCCTGCAGGTCTCTCCGATGGCACAAGCGCAGGCTGGCTCGCAACCAACACCGAACGTTAGCCCGGTCGTGGTGGAACCGCCTGCACCAATTCGCTCGAGCCAACCCAGGGCTGCCCCAACCAAGCCCGTAGCGCGCGTCGGCGCGGCAGCGAGTGCGCTAGCTCCCAACGCAACGAAGAGCGAGCCGGGCGATGGCGCAAAGTCGGGCGACCCCAGCTCATCCCCCGACGCAATCGGAACGTCCCCGTTGATCGAGAGCTTGATCAAGCAGCGGCACTAGAAGTTGCCGACCAAGCTGACGCTCGGCGCCCCCTGAGACACGCTGCCCTGCAACCGAGCGACACCCTTCGCGACGGAGTGGTTGGAATTCGCGGACACGAACAGAGTGACGCTACAGACAGCCAGTGCGCCGCTTGCAACGAATGACCAAGTCGCCACGCGAGCCGCAGAAAGCGCGCTATTTCTGAGGTGAGTGCCCTGCTCGTCGCAACCGCGGCTGTCACAATGGCCGTTCGCGTTCGATTGATCGTTCTTGGATTGCGCGGACAGCGTAAACGCGGTGCCGACGCCGACACCGACTGCGGTGGCGATCGCGAACGCCAAGCTGGCACGTTTGAGCGTAACTTCCGAGTCGTGGCCACCTCCCGCCTCGGGTGCAGCCCGGCCTTCTTTCCCGCGAGAGGTCACGCCGTCGCCAGCTGGCTCGGGGGGAGGCACGAGATCGAGCACGGGTAACACCAACGTCTTCTGGTCGTGCTCCGGCAGCAGAGTAACCATGCTGGTCCAGGGGACGCGTCCCGGGGCCGTCGCTTGAAAAGCGTGCGGCCCTCCGTCGGTCGGAACCGCGACTCCAAATGATGCGCGTTCGAATTCCGCACCGTCCCGCACCAAGTGAAACCCCGCCAGGCTCAAGAGCTCCGCAGGCACAATGACGGTCAACCGCGAGACGCGGGCCCCGAGGGCCTGCACGCGCTCGTTTGCTGCGCTCTGACGATCAGCGTGCCCTTCGCGCTCCGCAAGTCGAGCCGCGGCCTGATAGCTTTCCCAGGCGCTGGCCAGCTGGCCCGCGAGTTCTTGGCAGTAAGCAAGGGCGAGCAAAGTACCCGATGCCGGATCTTGGCGCTGGCTCTGCTCGAACTTGGCGCAGGCTTCGCGGTAGCGCCTGTCTTTCAGGAGCGCGTGCCCTTCGTGAAAGCTTTGCTCGGCGCTTGCATTCGTGCCGCTGGTTTGGTCCCCGGCGGGGCTGCCATCGCTGTCGGCCAGGGCAGGCCGCGCCTGAACCAGAATGAGCGCGACCAGCGTCGTTGCCCAAGCTATCGACCTACGCATCGCTCTTCCCTGCTACCTGAAAAACGACGTGCGCGCGAGCGCGAACCTGAAAGGCAGCACGCTAGCGCCCACCCTGTCCCGCCACGCGGGCGAAACCAAGCTCTACGCCCGACGGGACGGCGAGTGAGTTGCCGCCGGTGAGCTCCTGCCGGCTGCTCAATTTGCCCGAGGCGAGGAGACACAAGAGCTCGGCTCGTCCCGAAATTCCAAGCCGGTGAAATGCCGAGGCGAGCTGGTTGGCGACGGTTCGCTTCGATGTCTGGCGCAGCCGCGCCAGCTCGTCATAGCTCTTGCCTTCGATCAAGAGTCGAGTGACGGCATACTCGGCGGGTGACAGCCATTCGGCAAGCTGGTTGTCCGGTCGGGCCACGCTGATGGTCTGGCGTCGGAATTGTTGATTCAGAGCCAACACGGCCTTTGCTCCGCGCTGCGGGTCGGGCGACTGCTTCGCATGAGCTGCCATCACCAGTAGAAGTGGAATTCGCGAAGGCCAGCATGACAGACCCATGAAGACGAAACAGCGTCGCAGGATCTCGGCGATACTCGAGGGGCACAGTCCGAAGTCGACAGCGACGGATTTTCGCACGCCCTCGAGCAATGCCCGCTCGAGGATCTCGGTGTCACGGGGCGAGAGCCGAACGCTCGTGCCGCCAGACGAACCGTGTCCGCGAGTTACGACGACGGCGCACGTTTTCGGCGTAAACTCGGTTTGCTCGATTTTGCATAGGCCGTCGATCAGCTCGGTCCAAAGGGCCGAGAGGTTCGCGACCTCATTTACGGACCGTCCGCTCCCCGCCCCAATCAGCCCGGGGCCTCCCACCGCCGGCATTGGCCGGCAGTCGCTCATGCCATGATCCATCGCCAACTCCTTGGATGGTGCGTCCGGCGACCTTGCCTTCCGCACATTCCCCCATGAATACCGGCGAAAGCTGCTTTCCGTCGATTGCAGTGGCTCGCAGTCGCTCGCGTCCTGTGCTGTAATCGACGTCGTTTTCACATGGCGGAACTGCGCGAAGAAAGCGGCGAACGCTCCGTCATTCTGATGGCCGACCATCTGATCGGCCGCGGGCCCCAATGCGCCCTGCGCTTGACGCCCCAATACGTCTCCACACAGCACGCCGTCATCCGCTGGTCCGGCAACGGTTGGGAGCTCATCGACCGCGCCAGCCGCAACGGCACGCGCCTGAACGGAGAACCAGTGGAACCCGGGCGCGCCTACCGAATGCTCAAGGGAGCGGTGGTCAGCTTCGGGCACCCGGAGCAACGCTGGTGCCTGTCCGACGCTAGTGAACCCCAGGCCATGGTTTTGGCGCTGGATTCGGGCAAGGTTCGACTGGAAAACTTCGGGATGATCGGCATCCCTTCGACGGAGAACCCGGAGGTCACGCTTTTCAAGGATGCCGACGGCATCTGGCGGCTGGAAGACAGCGAAGGCTCGGTGCGCGGCCTGCACAGTGGGCAGACCTTCGAATCGGGCGGTGAAAGCTTCGTGTTTTCGTGTCCCAACTCGAACGCGCTGACCGCCAGCCTCGGCAGTAGTTTGCAGCGGGGCGCCCCCACACTCAAATTCGTTGTCTCTTCTGACGAAGATTTCGTCGAGCTATTCGTGGAGTACGAAAATCGCAGCGTGGCCTTGGGCTCGCGCGCGCACAACTACTTGCTGTTGACACTTGCCCGCCAAAAACTGGCGGACTCGGCCGAGCAGATTGCTCCGGCCTCGTGTGGTTGGATGGACAAAGACCAGCTCGCTTCCGGCTTGCGCATGACCCCACAACAGATTGATGGCGAGATCTTCCGCATCCGACGGCATTTCGCGAGTCACGGAGTACCGGAGTCGTCGAGCGTCGTCGAACGTCGGGAGCGAACGCGGCTGATCCGTCTTGGACTGGACCGGGTGTTGGTCGAACGCAGCTGAGCGCCGGCCGAGCGGCGCTAGCGATCGCTGTCACTCATTTCGAACGCTTCCGCAATCAAAGCATACGAACGGATACGTGCGGCAGGGTCGTGCGCGTGAGTCGCGAGCATCACTTCATCGGCCCTCGTACTTTCGGCCATGCGTTCGATGCCACGGCGAACGGCAGCGGGTGTGCCCGTGACCTGCAGCCGACGAAACTGAGCGATACCGGCTTCTTCTTCGGCAGAGTAGCGGTATGCGAGTGCCTCTTCCGGACTCGGCAGCCGGCCTGCCCGACCGGTTCGCAACTGAGCGAACGCAAGCAGCATGCTCGACGCCAGACGCGTGGCGGCGGCCTCTTCCTCCGCGCAAAAGACCGATAGCGCCAAGATGGCGTGCGGCACTGCCAGTGGGCCGGGCCGAAAGCGCTCTCGGTACAGGCGCATCGGTCCCTCCGCGGGGTCAGGACTGAAATGACCGGCAAAGGCGTACCCCAGGCCCAGTTCAGCGGCCAGCTTCGCGCTATAGTCACTGGAGCCGAGCAGCCAGATCGGTGGCAGAGACACGTCATCCGGCATCGCGCGTACCTTGGCGAAAGGGTGACCCGGGGGCAGCGTGCCGTCACCGAAGCCTCGGAGTTCCGAAAGTTGCGCCAAAAAATCGTCCGCGAGGGGCGCGGCGCGCGAACGGCGCAAGGCCACGGCCGTGAGCTGGTCAGTTCCTGGTGCTCGGCCGATCCCCAAGTCGATGCGCCCCGGATGCAACGCTTCGAGTAGCCGGAACGATTCGGCCACCTTGAGCGAAGAGTGATTGGGGAGCATCACCCCGCCGGCGCCCAGGCGCAGGCGACTCGTGACTTGGCCAACGTGGGCAATCATGATCTCCGGCGTGGTGGTGGCGATGCCGGGCATGTTGTGGTGCTCGGCGTACCAGAGGCGCTGGAACCCGAGACGCTCGACGGTGCGCGCGAGGTCAACCGCGCCCCGGAGAGCAGCCGCGCTGGTGCTTCCGCTGGAGAGGGGGACGAGATCGAGGACGGACAGAGGGAGTGCGGAGCGCATAGGATCCGAGGCCTCCCGGAACATGCGGCTCTACCGAAGCTTCCGCTAGGGGGCAGCGACGCGAGACGCCCAAATGATTGTTTTCCTGACCATTCTGACAGAGAACGACGATCACGCGCCGGCACGGAGGGCGCAACCGCTGCGTTCCCCTTGAAAATGCTTGCTGATGCCTCTCTAATGAAAACACTAACGCCACACCAGCGAGCTCCAGCCGCTCCCGGTAGCGCGGCTTGCGATGCCAGGCTGGAGGAGTAGTCTGATGATTCGCCTGGAGGAGTCAATCATGAGCAGCCCCAAGAAACCCGTTGTCCGCCGTGACGCAACCGGCCACCTGGATCCGGAGTACGAGCGCAAGCTGCTGGAAACGTCTCAGGAGAATCGCAATCGTGACGGCGACAGCCGCGCTTTCATCGACGGGGCCTCGCGTGAAGAGCTGTCCGAGGAGCTTGGGGAGGCCTTCCTTCAAGCTGCCACTTCCGGAGAGGACGCGGAGATCGAACGACGGGAAAGTGTAACTCCGGAGGAATCGGGCGGTCCTTTCGTTCCCTCCACCGCCGGCCAGGAGTTCGCCGGCGGAACCGATGAATCGAACATTCCCGAAGCCACGCGCGAGGCCCTGCCGAGGACGTCCAAAGCGGAGGTCTGATAGGACTGCGGTCGATGCGGAGTAGCCCGCCGTCGCCACCGAGTCGTGAAATCACTGCTCCCGCGCTCTATGCGCGGCGGCGTGAATTCATCAAGTCCAGCGCTCTGTTCGTCGCTACGAGCGCGGCGCTGGGGGCCGGCTTGACCTCGCTCTCCAGTTTGGGTAGCGCCGATCCGCCGCTCCGGCCGCCGCCTCTGCCGCGGCCAATCAGGGGAGCTGCGCCGTGGCGCATCGCCAAACGGGGCCAATTTGGCACGAATGAAGCCCCAAACTCGTACGAAGAGATCACGACCTACAACAATTACTACGAGCTCGGCTTGTCCAAGTCCGAGCCCGCGAGACTGGGGTTTCGAATCAAGCCACACCCCTGGACGATTCACGTCACGGGTGAAGTGGCGGAAGAGCGCACGCTCGATATCGATACGCTGATCGGCTGGTTCGGCTTGGAAGAGCGCGTCTACCGCATGCGCTGCGTGGAAGCGTGGTCGATGGTGATCCCGTGGCTCGGCTTCCCGCTAGCGGATTTGGTGAAGAAGCTCGCACCGACGTCGCGCGCCAAGTACGTGCGCTTCACGACGCTCCTCGACCCGGAGCAGCTGCCCAATCAAGAAAGCCATGTCCTCAGCTGGCCGTACGTCGAAGGCCTGCGCATCGACGAAGCCACGAACCCGCTGGCTTTCTTGGCACTCGGCCTGTACGGGGCGCCACTGCCGGGCCAAAACGGCGCGCCGTTGCGCTTGGTCGTACCGTGGAAGTACGGCTTCAAAGGCGGGAAATCGCTGGTCGAAATTCGCTTCCAGGAGCATGAGCCCGAAACCACCTGGAGCCGCTCTGCGCCTTCCGAGTATGGCTTCTATGCGAACGTGAACCCGGCGGTAGACCATCCCCGCTGGAGCCAGGCGACCGAGCGCCGCATCGGCGAACTCTCACGGCGAAAAACGCTGCCCTTCAACGGCTATGCCGAGCACGTTGCCGCACTGTATCGAGGCATGGACCTCGCGCGGTACTTCTGAGTGGCAAAGCCCCGACTCACTTGGCTCGTGCCAGCGACGATCACCGGCGCGCTGATCCCATTCGCATCGATCGCTTGGCGGCTCTTACAGCATCGGCTGGGCGCCAATCCGATCGCCACCGCACTGAACCAGATTGGCCTTTTGTCGCTGATCTTCTTGTGTGCATCCCTGTCGTGCACTCCCCTCAAGATCGCGTTTGCCTGGAACTGGCCGTTACGGATTCGGCGCACGCTGGGCTTGTGCGCGTTCTTCAGCGTGGGACTGCATTTTTTGGTGTATCTCGTGCTGGATCAGGACTTGGCCGTGCGGGCCGTGGTTCGTGACGTACTCAAGCGTCCTTTCATCGCGGTGGGGTTCGTCGCGTTCCTGCTCTTGTTACCGCTCGCCCTCACCTCCAGCAAAGGCTCGGTCGCCCGCCTTGGCTTCAGGCGCTGGCAGCTGATCCATCGCTTGGCCTACTTGATTGGCGTCCTGGGCGTGTTGCACTTCTACCTCCGTGTGAAGGCGGACCACACCCAACCGATCCTGTACGGACTGGTCTTGGCGCTTGGATTCATGCTGCGAGTCGCGGCCAAGTTGAAAAAGTCACGAGACATGCGGATCCGGGCGAGCTCGCGCTCTGCCGCCGCCTGAACGAGCTACTTGCTTCGCGGAGCGCAGACCACCACTTCGAGATCGGTGCCGGCTGGCGCCTCGACGCTCGGGCCGCTCTGACACCCGACCAAGTCGGCAGAAGCCCGGTGCGGGGCGGGCTTGGGCGCGAAGCGCACATCCACCACCCAGACCGCCAGAGCCAGCGCGAACAGAACTTGTGCAGAATCGGGCATGGGCTACCTGCTTTCGAATGACCGCCGAGCGCGAACTGCTCGCGGCGCAAGACCGAGGGCGTCGAAGAACCGACTCGCTCGTCATCGACACCATAAGTTTACTAATTCGTCACACGTAGTCAACGATTTGTCTCTCACTTGTCACAAAGCGGTTCGCGAATTCTTCCCCGGTCGGCGCCGCTCGATTCGCTCTCAGTGGGTCGCGAAGGTCAGCCACTCGACCAGCGGCGCGGCCAGCTTGGCTTGGCTCACGAGCCATGGGCTGAACTTGGGGGTCGCCAAGATCCCCTTCGGCAGCCCTGGGAAGCCTACGGTCAAGCCCTTGCGCAACAGGTGCTCTGCACGCGGGTGGTCGGCGTCGTAGCCTTTGGGCATGCGCTTATAGGCATCGTACGAGCGCACGACGAACCCCTTTTTGGTCAGCGCCGACAGCAGTTTGCCCAGTTCCTTGCCACGCTTTTCGTCGGCGACGGCAGCGCGATACCGCTCGAGCGACCGGCGCTCCATCATGTAGTGCCCAGCCGCGGCGAACGAATTGGGCTGGCCTACATGCACGTACAGCGCCATCGGCACTTCGGTGACCTTGCCACTACGCGTGATCGGGATCACTCCCCCGATATGGGTCTTGTAAGGCGACTTGTCCTTGGCAAAGCGCACGTCGCGAAAAATACGGAACAGCTTCGGCTGGTCGAGGTCGCAATGCCGATACGCGCGCTCGATGCCAGCGCGCACTTCAGCAAGTAGCTCTCGCATCGGCGCTTGCCAGCCGGCTTCGAACTCGGCCTTGTGCGCTTGAAACCAAGTGCGGTCTTGGTTTTTGCTCAGTAGCTTGAAAAACTTGGCGCTCTCGTCGGCAAACCCAGCAAAAGGCATGCGGGCGATCCTACACCAAAGGGCAACCTCAGAGCAGCGGGGCGACCAACCGAGCCACGTCGTCGAGCGCCGCGCGGAGCACCCCAGCGGGCGGAGGGCCCACGCTGCACTCCTCGAAGCTCGAAGTGAACCACTGACTCAAGCGCTCGACTTCTGCGCGGCCCGAAAAAAACAGCGCAATCTCGTAGTTCAAGAGCAAGCTCCGCATGTCGAAGTTGGCTGAACCGACCACGCACAGTGAGTCGTCCACCAGCAGTGCCTTGGCGTGCAGCATCTTGCGGAAGCGCTGAATGACGACGCCGGCGCTACTCAAATCACGCAAGCACGAGGCCGAGGCGAAGTCGGACAGCGCGTGGTTCGAACGATTCGGAGTGAGCACCCGCACTTCCACGCCGCGGCGGACCGCGATCATCAACGCGCGAAGTAGCCCCTCGTCCGGGACGAAATAGGGCGTTGCGATCCAGACCCTCCGCTCGGCGCGAAAGATCGCGGTCAGATCCGCGTCGTAAATCGGATCGCTGGTTGCATCCGGGCCACTCGGGACCACCCGCACCGCGATCTCGCCCGCTGCGATCGGCGCCGGAGCCGACAACCGTTCGCCACAGGCGAATTCCCAATCGGCCCGAAACACAGCGTCCAGCTCGACCACGGCGGCACCCTCGACGAGTAACGATAAATCGCGCCAGCGCTGGGGATCAGGAGTCGGTCCTAGGTACTCGTGCCCCAAATTCATGCCTCCGACGATGGCGCGTTTGCCGTCGAAGACCGCGATCTTTCTGTGATTGCGCAGATTGCTGTGGCCGCGAAACGGCAAGTGCAGGAGCGGCATGAAGCGCTCGACGCGCGCGCCGGCCAGCGAAAGCTCGCGCAGCAACGCGTGCGGAGCGTGAAAGTGCAGCAGATCGTCGATCAGTAGCCGCACCTCCAGCCCCTGCCGTGCACGTTCGATCAACGCTTGCACCAGCGGGCGCCCCGCGTCGTCATCTGCCAAAACGAACGTCACGAGCCGAATCGATCGTTTCGCGCCGCGGATCTCGGCCAAGAAGCAATCGTAGGCAGGCACCCCATCGTCCAACCAGCGCAGCGCGCGCAAACTGCTCTGGCCGACTTCTGTCGGGCTTCGGCCGACGAGCGAGTCCAGCCGGCGCTTGCTGCGAATGCGTCGGCTCAACTTTCGGCCCCCGAAGATCAGATAGAGTGGGATGCCCAGGTAAGGAATCAGAACGATCGCCAGCAACCAGGCAATCAAATTGCCGACCGGACGGCGCTGGCGCAAGAGCGACACGACGAGCGAGAGCACGAGCAAGTTCGTCGCAATCGAGACCGCATGGTGCGTCAGGAACCAGTGGGGCGCGGACATCGTCTTTTCGTGCTCCGCGAGTCGACGCGAATGCGCGTAGATCTAAGGTTTCTCGGTCATGGCTTGCGCGATCGAGCCGTGCTTGCTGAGATCGATCGTGGCGACCGCCTGTCCACGCCGGAAGAGCGTGGCAAGCGGGCCGATTTCGTGCTTCGCCAAGCGCCCCGCCAGCCGCGAAACGCGCTCGGCGTCGGCAATTCCGAGCGCCGGGCAGCCTCCGACCAGCTTACACGACGCGGGTGATCGACACAGCTCTGGAGCGTGCGCCAATGAGAGCAGCACGTCCGCAGTCTCGCCATTCGACAACTTGAGCAAGAGCTGCGATTGGTCTTCTTCCGCGAGCTTGACGGGTAAGCAGGTGAAATTGCCATGACCCCAAACGCTCGGGTCGTACGCCGGTTCGCTCCAGGCAACGGGCAACGGCCCGGCGGGAGTTGCGGCCGCGGGCTGCTCCGCGGGGCTGCTCGCGGCGACGCGGTGGCTGGCGCCGGCGAGCCGCTTCTGCAATGCCTTGTGCAATGAGCTGAGTTCGGAATTCAACGCATGGTGCGTCGCGCCGTCGGGGCGAACCAGGTAACCAGAGGCAGACAGGTGAACCGAGCCGCCATCGACCCGCAGCAGGATCACGCTCACGTGCGCGGGGTCGCTTTCGTCGACGTGGCTCCGCACGCGCACCACATGCGCGACCGAATCGCGGTCGAGGACCGCGTATTTTTCGCTCTTGAGCGTGTCGAGCACGACCTGGTAGCTGGCGCTCGGATCCGTCAACCCCGCTACATCGTGCGCCGGCTGCTGCCGCCAACCGCATGCGGTCGCAAGCCCCGAAAGCAGGAGAGCCAGGCATAGGCCGGAGTGAAAACCAAGGAAGCTCCGCGAACGACGCAAAACTCGAAGCATGGGTGCAGGGTAGGTAGCCGCCCGGGGCCGGGTCAAGAGCCAAGCCGGGCCGTGCCTAGTCATCGCGGCTGCATTGGTCGTAGACTGCTGCTGCTTGGAAGCGCAGATTCTAGCGGGACGCTATCGGCTCGAAAGGCAGCTCGGCAAGGGCGGCATGGGGTCGGTTTGGTTGGCCGAGCACTTGGCGCTCAACTCCTGGGTTGCCGTCAAGTTGATGGATCCCTCGATCGCATCGACCGTCGAAGGCGCGGAGCGTTTCAAACGGGAAGCCCAGGCGGCCGCTTCGTTGCGTAGCGCGCACGTCGTGCAAGTCCTCGACTATGGCGTGCATGAGAACACACCGTTTTTGGTGATGGAACTCCTGCAAGGGCAGAGCCTGGCCGAATGCCTGGAGCGCGAGCAGCGGCTCTCTCCCGAGCGCGCGCTGACCGTAATTAGCCAGGTGGCGCGAGCCGTCGGTCGCGCGCACGCGGCTGGAATCGTGCATCGTGATCTCAAGCCGGACAATATCTTCCTAGTCCGAGAAGACGACCAGGAGCTGGCCAAGGTCCTCGACTTCGGAATCGCCAAGGCCACCGGCCCGCGCTTCGGCGGCTTGGAAACGCGTACCGGCGTCACCATGGGCACTCCCTACTACATGAGTCCGGAACAGGTGGAAGGCAAGAAAGCGCTCGATCATCGTTCGGACTTGTGGTCGCTCGCGGTGATTGCATGTGAGTGCTTGACCGGCAATCGCCCTTTCGACGGTGAAACCTTCGGCGAGTTGTTGCTCAACATTTGCGCGCGACCGATCGTGCCCCCTTCGCGGCAGGGCTTTTATCTGGCCGGCTTCGATGAATGGTTCGCCAAGGGCGCCAACCGTGACCCGCTATTGCGCTTCGCATCCGCGCAAGAACTGGCCGCGACGCTGGCAGACGTGGTCACGGGGCGAGCGAAACCCCTCTTGCTCACCGCGCCACCGGCCGCCGGCCCCGATGCGATCTTGCCCATGGATCCGCCGACGCTGCTCTTCAGTAACAGCCAGATCGGCCAAGGGGTAACCGGACGCGGCTCGAGCGGCGCAGTGCAGGTCGTCGCCATCGAACCTCATCCGGGCCCGCCTTCGCCGAGAAAACACTCGGCGCTGGTGGTGGTGGTGATCGGATTGGGCGTGGCGATCACCGTGGCCTTGGGTCTGCTCGCGCTCCTCGTGAGGAGCAAGCCCAACACGGCCAGTTCCGACCCGCTGCTCACTGCCGATCGCGGCTCGACTTCGACGCCGACAACGGCTGCGCCTTTGGTTTTGAATCCCGATCTACCGCCGGCCACTGCCAACGGCGCGCCGGCGGCCAGGCCCTCGCCTCGAACGTCGGACGAGCCCGCCCAGCCAAGTTCGACCGCGATTCCATCGCCGCCAAGCTCCCCGGTGATCATCAACCCGATACCTGCCGCGCAACACCCAACTCCGGCGCCCGGCCCGGCAGTGAGCGGCGCTCGCAGCGTGCGCTGCTATAGCGATCCTTTCACCGGTCAAATTCGAGTCGCTGGTGCCGGCCACGCGAACGACAGCTTTGCCTGCCAGCAAAACCCGTTCACCGGCGCTTACCAACGAAAGTAGTTGCGGCTGTCTGGGGGCTTGCGTCGACCCGGACGACCTCGGCCTGTTCGATGCGATCGAGACGGAAATGTCGGCGTTCGCCGCTCTCGATATCGACCGCATCGAGCCGCGTTTCACGTCGTTCCATCAGGACGCCGACGATGCGAATGATGCGCGTGGCCTGGACGAAGTTGCCGTCGACATACACGATGCGCAGCGGGCATTGTTCGAACCACGCGCGCTCGAGCGCGCTTCGCACGGCTTTCTTGGTAGGTAAGCCAGGAACGCCGTGGAAAGACAATTCGGACAACCGAGTGAGGAGCTCGCGCTGAGCAGACGTCGAGAGGGCCGCCCGCACCTTGTCCAACGCTGAATCGAGCGTTTCGGCAAACGGCAGGAGGCGCATCTCGATCGCAAAGCGCCCCAAGGCGACGAGCAGTGCGGCTTCGCGCGCGGTGAAATTCACCGGCGGCAAGCTGTAGCTGCGATCGAGCGCATAACCGCCGCCTCGCCCCCGCTCGGCGGACAGCGGCAACGCTGCCGAGCGCAGCGCGTCGAGATCGCGATAGATCGTGCGCAAGGTTACCCCGAAGCGCTCGGCCAGAGCCTCCGCCGTCACGCCGGTGCGGCGGCCACGCAGGTATTCGGTCAGTGCGAAGAGCCGCTCGGTGCGCTGCATGTATACCTGACATACTCTTGACACTTGGCGATGGGAAGCGGGCCGTTGAGGCGCACTTCGTGGGCAAAGCGCGGCCAACTCACCGATCTTTTCTGAACCGAGCCGGCGGAGTCCCGATTAGGATACGGGGGCGGTTGTGCGCGAACGCGCAACCTTTCGGACAAGCGCCCGATGCGGCGCGGAAAGAGAACCTCGATGCTACGCAAGTCCCTCATCGCCCTCGCCGGAGTGGTCTCGGTCGTTAGTGCTTGTGCCAAAGAGAGCGATCCGCCGGCGGCAACGCCGGCACCGTACGTCGCACCGGCACCCTCCGTAGCCCAAACGCAAGCGCAACCTGCGGTCACCGCGGCTACGCCCGCACCGGTGGTGACGACGCCGACGGCAGCGGCTCCAGCTGGGACGATGGCAACTCCCGGTGCGTTCGCCCTTCCCTGCACGAGTGATGCTTCGTGCGGGCTCGCGCGTTGCAACGTTCAGTTCCAAAAATGCGCGTTTCCGTGCGCAGGGCCAGTCGACTGTGCTGCGGGCGCTTCGTGCAACACGCTCACCGGTCTGTGTCTGCCAGGCGCGGCGCCCCAGTAAGTTAGACGTCAAATCCCGCTTGCCTGCGGGATGAAGCAATGAGGTACTTCGGGCTTCGTAGCGCTTTCGCGCCTCTCACGCGGAGGCCCACGGAGTATCGATGAAGCGGTTGATCGTGTGCGGCGCCCTGGTAATCGGTGGTTTTTCGGGTCTAGCAAGCGGTTGCGGCTCGCGTAGCTCGGATGATCTCTACCTGCCCGGGGTTGCCGCGGGCGACGCGCCGTTCAGCGGCAGTGGCGGCTCTGACCTGGCCGGGGCGGCACCGAATGCGGGCCATGGCGGGTTCGGCAGCGGCGGCCTCGGCATGTCTGGCGGTTCGAGCGGCGGGGCGTTTGCTGCGGCGGGGTCGTCGGGCTTCGTTTCGATCGCCGGAAACGCCAGTTTTGCGGGCTCGAGTGGCTTCGCTCAAGGTGGCTTCGCTCAAGGTGGCTTCGCTCAAGGTGGCTTCGCTCAAGGTGGCTTCGCTCAAGGTGGCTTCGCTCAAGGTGGCTTCGCTCAAGGTGGCGCTTCAGTCAGCGGTTCGAGCGGCAGTTCTGCCGACGCGGGGGCGACGACGGAAGGCGGCAGCGGCGGAATTTCAGTCGCTGGCAGCTCGGGGGCTGACGCTGGCGGCGCGCCGATGGCCGGGGGCGGCGGCCTGTCCGCGGGTGGCCGTGCTGGCATGGCCGGTAGTAGCGGTACGGCTGGCACGGGCGGCGGCAACAGCGCCCTCTGCCCCATCGCCACTCCCGCGAACAAT
>Ga0302322_100003504_pt1 | contig 13489 bp, 7 predicted proteins | sample Fen_T0_2_FD_203757 | JGI IMG/M metagenome (GOLD analysis project Ga0302322, IMG submission 203757) | Peat permafrost microbial communities from Stordalen Mire near Abisko, Sweden - Fen_T0_2 | ecosystem: Environmental > Terrestrial > Soil > Wetlands > Permafrost | place: Sweden: Abisko...
GCTACGACGAAATATGTACCGCCCCGTGCCGCGTTTCGTTGCCTGCCGGAACCTACACCTTCGCCGGCTCGAAGCCTCGGGGCCGTGCGGTCGAGGCCGATCCGGTGACGCTCCCTTCGGGCACTTCAATCTTGCACGCCACGTACCATGATCACTCGAGCACGCGGGTCATGGGGGTCTTGGTGATGGTCGCGTCGATCGCGGGTGGTCTGGCGCTGGAATACGACGGCTTCTCGAATGGTCCGCAGACCTGCGATGAGTTCAATATCTGCAGCCGTTCGGCGAACACCACGGAAATCGCGGCCGGTTTGGGCGTCGCTCTCGCGGGCACCATCGTTGGCTACGTGATCTTGCGCATCCCGGACAAAATCGAGTTTACCGTTGGCCCCGGTGCGGACGCGGCGCCCAGCGCGATGGGGCAACGCTCGAAGGCCGCCGAGCTTGCCGCATCTAGCTCGGCCAAGCGCGGTCTTCCTGGCCTGCACCTCGGTCTGGCATTCTGAGCTGAGCACTCGCCGCCGTGTCATCACACGGAAGACCAACCTGATGGCTGAGTGCGCGCTCCGCGTTGACTACCGTGCCGTGGCCACGAACATGTCGAACGACCGCACGCCGAGGCCACCGTGATAGAGCCGCGTGCAGTCGGCGTTCGGCTGGGCGTCGATCAGCTGCCCCACGTCGAGAAAGCTCGAGAACGAATCGGTCGAGTAAGCGAAGAAGCCGGCTCGCTCCTTGCCCAGCCGCTCATCCCAAAAAAACAGCGTGCGTCCGTCTGCAGACAATCCTGTCGGCCTGCACCTCTGCGCTCCGGACGCCTCGAGCTCGGTAGCGACGAGAGGCGAGCCGACGGACCATGGATCACCACTGAACAGCCGCCGGGCTCGCTGGATGGTGTCGACGCTGCCGCCGCCGTACTCGGAATACAGGAATGCCTTATCGTCCGGATCGAGCAGCGGATCGGCGAAGGCGTTGGCTGCCAGCATGGTGTGCTGCGCGTAGTCTTGGAGGGCCGCGAACGGCGCCATGCTCGGTGTACCGAAGTCGTCGTCGCGCGACGCGCGCGTGTACTCAGTGAATCCTCGTCGATCGGCGTTCACGAGCACCAGACGCAGGCCATCGGAGCTCAGCGCGGCGCGGTCCAAAGCGAACTGGCCAACGAAGCTTTTCGGCGCGCCGAACGATGCGTCGCGGGCGGTCCGATCCGCGTACTGAATGGTAATTACACCGTTCGGGCTGGTTGCCCACGCGACCGTGAGTTCGTCGGGGGTAATCGAACCGAAGTGAACCGCTGCGAGTGTCGAGATCGGCAGCGCCGAGCCGTCGACCCACTCCTGGGTCGTGCCGCAGATCGGGGCCGGGGCGTCGCCCTTCGCCCCTGCCGACGGATGGCCACCTTCAGAATTGGCAGAGCCTCCGGCGCCGGATTCGGCACCGGCCCCCGACGCTCCCGACTCTCCCACGATTCCGACCGCTCCAGCCTCACCCGCTGCGAAGACGCTGCCACCCGTCCCAGCCCCATGGACGGCACCCCCGGACGCGTTCTCTCGGCCGGCTTGCGCGCGTGGGCCGGGGCCATTGCCACCGGTTGCCTCGCCGCCGGCCGCGGCAGGTAAAGCGCTCGGGGAGCGATCGGCGTTGCTCGAACACGCTTGGACAGCCACCCAGCAGACGAGGGGCACCAACCACGGCGAGCAAGCGCGAAGGGAAAGCGAACCGGGCATCTCATTCCGCCGGCGGGCAGTCATAAGTGACGCGCCAGTTGGTCAGCGAAGGACTGTAGAAGTGATCCGGGGAGGCGTTGATCGTAATCAGTACGCGCAGGTAGTTTCTCGACATCGACGACGCCGCTCTGAGTAGGGCGTCGACCGTGCTCGTAGCTCCAGCCCAGCCAGCAGTCGACGGCGGAGCCACGGTCGCCACGTTGACCAACGGGACCGCAGTGGCCAGGGCGCTCGGGTCGTCACTGGTGCGCGCCTGGATGCCGATCGATGTGCCAATGGGCATGACGGCTTGCCACTCGAATAGCTGCCATTGCGGCTTCGTCCCCGATGGACAGCTGGCAGTGAAATCGCGCGTGAAGGTGGCGGTGGTGTAGGTAGTGACGGGGGGAGGCGAACCGCAGACGCCGCTCGCGCAGCGCGTACCGGTGGCGAAGTTGCAACAATCTGCGTGGGTTACACACGTCGACGCACCGTCCGCGACGCAACTACTCGCGCCAAGTGGAGTGCAATGCCGCTTGGGTGGGTCGGCGACCGGCGTCTGGAGCGTGCAAGCAGATGCCGTTGGCGACTGACAGCAATCGAGTGTCGTCTCGCATTCGTTGGCAGTGGTGCGCGTCGACGACGGTGTCTTGCATTGGTCGAGCACCCAGAAGCCGCGCGAGTTACCGGCCAAGAGCTCTTGGCCCGGTAGATAGAACGCCGGGTAGCTCGGATCTTGCCCTTTGACGAGCTTAGTGGTGGTGTCGGTGCTCACGGCGGCCACCCACAGTTTCTTGGTGGTCGGGCCGAGCTCGCCGCCAAGCTTGCGGTAGCGCGGATCGCTCCACCAGGGGTTCATCGTCGCGACGTTGCCGTACAACCTACGGGACGTAAAAACGACCCAGTAGTAGCCGCCGGTAGCCGTAGGATTCACCGTCGGTTCGTAGTTGAGTACGGGCTCGTTGAGCGCCGTGTGGGGACTGGTCCCAGTCGGGATCGTCAAGGCTCCGGTCGAGTCCAACCCATTGGCAGCGTTCAGGCGCGTGGCGACCGGGCTCGCGTCCGTGCTCACCCACCACAACTCCGCCTTGGCGCCGTCATTGCCGCACGCCGCGCTACCACTCGAGTCGTCGCAGCCGCTGCGCGTGCCGCCGAAGTCGGAGTGACCCGCGCCAGCAACGCGGCCGTTGTTGAAGAGCTCGCGCTCGAAGACGACGCCCTCGTTCGCAGGCAAAAACGACGGCCAAACATTGGTGCACGGATCGGTCGTGCCATACAGGGCGCTGCAGGCGGTGCCGGGATCCGTGACCAGACGTCGAAAGCCCGAGAACGTCTTGGTGCTCGGCGCGAAGTCGGCCACACCGAGCGAACGCTTGTCGCCGGCTACCGTCGGGGTCGCGCCCGTCAGGGGCGCAATCGAGCCTGCGTAGTGATTGAAGGCGATGTGCTTTCCGTCCGGAGAGAAGACGGGCAATGCCGCCTTGAGCCCCGATGGGATGCCCGTGCTGGCAATCGCTGCGCCGCTAGGAACGGAATACAGAGCGCTGGCGCTCAGGGCTCCGTTGTCGCCACCCTCGAGGCCCCCCGGTGGAGCCGTGCTCGATGCGCGGGGAGGGCCGGCGTTGCTGAAAATGAAGCTCCCATCGGGGGAAACGGCCGGCCAAGCGTAGCGGCCGTCGTTGGTGCCGGTCATCAGTGTTTCGACCGGCGCGCCCGAGAGGTTCGTGAATTTGCTGGACAGATAGTCGGTCGGGTAATTGTTCGTCACCAGCGCTGAGCCACCCGAAGCCGCGGAGTGGCAGACCCGACAACCTGGACCGTCGGACGCGCTCGTCGAGCCGGCCACCACCGTGGGGTACGACTGCCCGATCTTGACGGCCAGGGTGGCAGCACCAAATCGTCGATCAGAGCGGGCGTAGGTTTGTGGACTCCAGGTCGTACTGAAGTTCTGCACCAGATTGGTGCCGTAAGACTGATAGTACACCGTGCCTTTGAGTTGATTGGTTGCAAAGCTGATCGAATTGGAGACCTCGGCGCGAAGTGTCCCGCTGACCAATCGCTGCACGACCAGCTCGGCATTCTGCCCCTTGGCGCTTTGTTCGAACGCGGCCCAAACCGTCTGCGGAATGTCCCTGCGCTTGCCGGCCGCGAGCGGAACTGAGTTGGTCGGCGGGTCGAGGTAGATCGACAAATTCTCGGGCACGATGGCCGACCACTTGAACGACGGAGTTCCCGCGCCGCCCACCGGCCAGCGCACACTCACCTTGACCGCCGACGTTGCGCCGGTTGCGGCGGTGGCTGAACTCCATTGCAGCAGCGGACTCGGTAGCCCGAGTGGGAACACCGTCTTTTTGTACGGATAGAGGATCGTCAGATCGGTCTCAGCCACGCCCGCGCTCGTCGGAAATGAGCCGCTCGTACCGCTTGGCGCGGGGCCGACCGTCGTGTCCGAGACGTTGACGTTGACGTTTGCGGTCGCAGTCGCGGTGAGAGTTCCTGCGAATGCGCTCACCTGAATCGTCGTGGCTCGAGGGGTGACGACAGTGAGCAACCCGCTCGCGCTGATGGTCGCGATGTCGTAGCGGTCGATGCTCCAGAGTGGCTGAGTGCCCGCGGGGGCGCAGCCTATCGGCGTGAAATTTGCGGTGAACGTCAGAGTATTGGGCGAGACCGGAGAAAATTGGGTCACCGTGAGCGTCTGCGGGGTCGGCGAGATGGTGAGACCAGTACACACGGACGACACGACCGCCAGCGTCTGAGTGAGCTCCAAGCCCCCGTCACGCACCGAAAGGCCCGTGCCCGCGTCCAAGCCCGTCGGGCTGTCGGAGATGCGGTTACAGTAGGGATCACACGGATCGGTCGCTACGCAGCTTGCACTGCTACCGAGTGCCTGGAAGCGAAACCTACTGTTGCTCGCGGCCACGCTCTGCGTTTGCGTCCCGCGGACCGCGCAACTGCTCCAGGCGGAACCGTCGCAGCTGCGGCTCCCCATCGAGCACGTCACGTAGTCGTTCGTTCGGGTGATTACTTTTCCGCAATCGACGACCTGCCCGGGGGTAGTACAGATGCAGCCCTCGTTGGGCGTTGCACACGGATCTGGTGCACTGGCACCGAAAAAGTCGCTCTGGTCGCCCGTCGAGGGAGCGGCGTGCCGACCCTTGGAACAAGCGGCAAGCGGCAAGCACAAGCAGACCACGGCGAACGTAATCGAAGGCGGCTGCCGCGCGAGCGCGCCGAGCAAGCTTCGAATCCAGCGCAAGAACTGCGAATCCGGCGCCTCTTCCCATGCTCGTTCGACGCGTGCAAGGGGTCCGCTGCGCGCGCACCTCGGCATCATTGAACGAGAGAACGGACTGGTAGGCCAGAGCGTAAGGGGCAAAATGCTCCGCAGCGGGCGCGCTCCGGCATTCGTTCGCCGACTCCCGACATCGTTCGCTGACCCCCAACCCCCCTACCTGCTGCTACTCGTCGGCAACTGCGACGTCCGGACCCATACCTGGGTTGGGACGCTCAGCCGCCAATCGCCAGATCGTCATCGACTCACTCGGCCGCAGCGGGCGACGCCGCGGCGCGCAACTCGGTCAGGATCGCTTCCACGTTTTTCTTGGCGTCACCGAACAGCATTTGGGTATTTCCGAGGAAAAACAGCGGGTTTTCCACGCCCGCATAGCCACTGGCCATGCTGCGCTTCATGACGATGGTGGCTTTGGATTTCCAGACTTCGAGCACCGGCATGCCGTAAATGGGACTGGAGGTGTCGCTGAGCGCGCCTGGGTTCACGATGTCGTTTGCGCCGATCACCAGCACCACGTCCGTGTTCGGAAAATCTTGGTTGATCTCTTCCATCTCGAGCACGATGTCGTACGGCACCTTTGCCTCTGCCAAGAGGACGTTCATGTGGCCCGGCAAACGACCCGCAACCGGGTGAATGGCGAAGCGCACCTTGATGCCTTGCTTCTGCAGCAGCGACGCGATTTCGTAAACGGGGTATTGGGCGTGCGCGACGGCCATACCGTAGCCGGGCACGATCACGACTTGCTTGGCGTCACGCAGCAAGGTCGCGGTCTCGCTTGCCGTCACCGACACGACCTCACCCTGCGGCTCGTTGCCGGCGCGCTTGGCGGGGGCGGCGCCCTCCTCCGCGCCAAAGCCGCCGAAAATCACGCTCCAAAACGAACGATTCATGGCCCTACACATGATGTAACTGAGGATCGCGCCGCTCGAGCCCACTAGTGCGCCGGTGATGATCAGCAGGTCATTTTCGAGCATGAAGCCGGCAGCAGCAGCAGCCCAACCCGAGTAGCTGTTGAGCATCGAGACCACTACCGGCATGTCGGCGCCGCCGATCGCCAGCACCAAGTGCACCCCGAGCAGCCCGGCGATGCCGGTCATCATCAAGAGCGAGCCGAGGCCGTCGTGGCCAATCGCCGCCAGGAAGCGCGCGCCCAAACCGACGGAGACCAAGAGCAGCAGCAGGTTGAACAGATGCCGTCCGGGCAACAGTAGCGGTTTGCTGCGCACCAGGCCCTTCAGCTTTCCGAACGCCACCACCGAGCCCGTAAACGTGAGTGCACCGACGAACACACCGACGAACACCTCGACGGCGTGAATCACACCTTCGGCGTGGGCGGTGTCGGCATTGCTGCCCAAGTAGCTCGCGATCCCGACCAAAACCGCGGCTAGACCCACGAAGCTGTGGAGGACGGCCACGAGTTCCGGCATCGAGGTCATCTCGACGCGCAGCGCAAGCAGCGCGCCAATCGCACTCCCGACCGCGATGGCGACGGAGAGCGCGCCGTAGCTGTGCACGTGGCCCCCCGCGGTGACACCGAGAGCGAGCAGCATCCCCGCAATGCCGAAGCCATTGCCGCGGCGCGCGGTCTTCTGCGTGCTGAGCCCGGCCAAGCTCAGGATGAACAGCACCCCCGCAACCAGGTACGCGATCGTAGTGAGGCTTTCAGGCATGGCGACTACCGTTGAAACATGCGCAGCATGCGCGTGGTAACCCAGAAACCACCGCTGATGTTGATCGTCGCGAGCAGCACCGCAGCGGCGCTGAGCAGCGTCACGGGTGAGGAGATCGGTCCGGAAATCTGCAGCATTCCGCCAACCAGAATGATACCGCTAATGGCGTTCGTGACGCTCATCAATGGCGTATGCAGCGCTGGCGTGACGTTCCAGACGACCTGCCAACCGACGAAGCAGGCCAGCACGAATACGGTCAGGTGCGAGACGAATTCCTTTGGTGCCACCGAGCCCAGGAGGCCGAGCAGCACCAGCGCCAGCACGGCGAAGGCCGCGTTGCGCAACGGATGACTGGCCGGAACCTTGGGCGGCTCCGGTGCGGCGGCCACGACGCTCTTGGAGGGTGATGTGGGCGGAAGGTGCAGAGGCGCCGACTTGGGTGCGGGCCCCACCAGCTTCCCCGCGTGAAGCACGATTGCTCCGCGCACCACTGCATCTTCTAGATCGATGTGGAAGCTCTTGGCGCCGCCCATGTCCGCCAAGAGGTGCGTCAAATTGCTGCCGTAAAGCTGGCTCGCCGTGGGCGCCAAGCGGCTCGGCAAATCCACGTACCCGATCACGGTCACCCCATGCTGAGTAACGACCTCACCCGGACGAGTCACGGCACAGTTCCCGCCTGCCTCGGCCGCGAGGTCCACGATCACCGATCCCTGCCGCATGCTGCTGACCATCTCTTCGGTGAGCAGCACGGGCGCTGCCTTGCCCGGAACGAGAGCCGTGGTGATGATGATGTCGACGTCCTTGGCTTGCTTTTCGAACAGCGCCATCTCGGCGGCAATGAACTCGGGGCTCATCGTCTTCGCGTAGCCGCCGGAACCTGCCCCATCTTCCTTGATGGCGACCTCCAGGAACTCGGCGCCCATGCTCTGGATTTGCTCGCGCACCTCGGCGCGCGTATCGAACGCGCGCACGATCGCGCCTAAGCTGCGGGCAGCGCCTATTGCGGCGAGGCCGGCCACGCCCGCGCCGATCACCAGCACTTTGGCCGGCGGCACTTTGCCGGCTGCCGTCATCTGCCCGGTGAAGAATCTCCCATAAAAACTGGCCGCTTCGATCACGGCACGGTAGCCCGCGATGTTCGCCATCGAGCTCAGCGCGTCCATCTTTTGCGCGCGCGTGATGCGCGGAATTTGGTCCATCGCGAGCACTGTCGCCTGGCGCGCAGCGAGCCGTTCGACGAGCTCGGCGTTCTTGGTCGGCCAAATGAAGCTGACCAAGGTGCCTCCCTCGCGGAGGAGCTCGGCTTCGTGAACGTCGAGCTCTTGGTTGTGCTCTGGCGGCTGCACTTTGAGGATCAGTTCGTTCTGCGCCCACAGCTCGCGGGCGCCGTGCGCGATGGTCGCGCCGATGGCCACGTAGTCGGCGTCGGCGAAGGACGCGCCGGCACCCGCGTGACTCTCCACCTGAACTTCGAAGCCGAGCTTCAGCAGCCGGCTCACCGTGTCCGGCGTGGCGGCAACGCGCCGTTCGCCTGGGCGAATCTCCTTCGGAATACCGATCTTCATGCCTCTCCTTGCTCTCAAGCGGTGCCCGGCACCGACCTACCGAGAAACGCGCGGCCGAGTCCAACGCTAGCACCGCGGAAGCGTTCCGGAAAATGCGCTACGCGCGGCAATTTCGCTGCACACGCGAGCAGAGCCGCTGGGCTCCGAAACTCGCCTCAAACGTGCACAGAAGCGAGCGGCTTGAGGGTGGTGGCTTCCGGGTCGTTGACTGGCGCTTGCGCCTGCCAATCGCTGCCCGTCGCCAAGATCGCGCGAGCGCGCCCGCTATGCTTCGCTTGGTAAAGCGCCGAGTCCGCGGCGCGCAGGAGAGCTTCCGCGGTTGCCCCCGCGAATTGATCGGATGATGCGACGCCAATGCTGACCGTCACGGGCACCTTACCGCCGGGTGTCACGACGGGCTCCTCGCTGACCAACCGGCACAGCCGTTGCGCGACTTGGTGGCCGACCTTGGCCTCGCACTCGGGCAGCACCGCGATGAACTCTTCACCGCCGAGACGACCCACGGAGTCATAGGCGCGGACGCCGATTTTCAGACGACGCGCCGCTTCGCGCAGCACGATGTCTCCGGTGGCGTGCCCAAAAGTGTCGTTGATCGCTTTGAAATGGTCGAGATCGGCCATAAACACCGTGACCGGCGTCATTCGCCGGGCGGCGCGCAACAACTCACGGTCCAGTTGCTCCAACGTGGCGCCTCGGTTCAAGAGCGTCGTCAGGGAGTCGTGCATGGCTTCGAAGCGCAGGGTCTCACGCGCCGACACCAGTTGCTCTTGCAGCTCGATCACTCGCTTGCCCGCGCGCAGCCGGACCTTCAACTCGAGCGGATTGCACGGCTTGACCAGGTAGTCGTCCGCGCCTGCGTCCAAGCCCTGGATGATGTCGGCCTTGTCGTCCTTGGCGGTGAGCAGAACCACGTACACGTACGGTTCCGGTGGGCCGCTGCGGATGTGCCGGCAGACCTCGATCCCATCCACTTTGGGCATCACCCAGTCGACAATCGCCAAACGCAGCGTCGGATCGGCTGCTAGCGCGTTCAGCGCTGCTTCCCCGTCGCGAACCGTGATCACCTCGTAACCCCAGCCCGTGAGCCAGTGTTCGAGCATGGTCCGAGCAATCGGCTCGTCGTCGGCAAGCAAAATTTTCATGCCGCGCCCGGTGATAGCAGAGACATGCGAGTCACTCAGCGTCCTCGATGGACCCTAACGGCGCCCGCTGCCATGGCCTTAATGCTCGACCGAGATTACGGCTGCGCCAGAAAGGCGACTCGGGCATGCGCTGGCGGGAATTTCGCCTGGAAAGGCGCCAGGTTGGCAGGGGTGGTAGCGCCGAGAATCGGGGACTAGTGTGCGGCTCGAGTGCTCCGCTCGTTCCGCGCATCGTTGCTGTTTTGGACCATCATCTGGTCCTACGCCTGGGAGTGGCTCCTGGCCCGTGTTCTCGGCTCAGCCAGGTCCCAGGCGAGGCTTTCACGCGCACACCTTAGAAATGCGCGGCGCTTGGCCGGTGGCTTTGCGCGCCTACGCGGCGTCTTCATCAAGATGGGGCAAGTGCTGAGCGTCGTCGGGACGTTCCTGCCGAGTGCGTTCGGCGAAGCATTGGAGACCCTGCAAGACAAAGTCCCGCCGCGCCCGTTCTCGGAGATCGAGGGTCGCTTGCGGGAGGCGTTCGGCCCCAATCCAATGGCGCGTTTTGGTAGCTTCGAACGCGAACCCTTGGCCGCGGCTTCCCTGGCGCAGGTCCACCGCGCGACGACCCGAGATGGCCGTGAGATTGCGGTGAAGGTTTTGTACCCCGGTATCGAGCTATTGATTCGACGGGACCTCGCGGTTTTGCGCTCGATCTTGCCCGTGATCAAATGGGTCGTCAAAGTGGGGCGCGTGGAGCGCCTGTTCCACGAACTCAGCGCAATGCTCGCGCGGGAGACGGACTATCGGCACGAGCGCGCCAACATGGAGCGCATTCGCGCCATCTTCGCCGGCGATGCGAATGTCATCGTGCCGCAGGTGATCGACGAACTGACGGCCGGAGGCGTGCTGTCGATGAGCTTCGAGGAGGGCGTGAAGATCAACGATGCCGAAGCACAGCGTGGGCGTGGCATCGACCCCGAGGCCGTGGCCAAACTCCTCGTCGAGTGCTACTTCACGATGCTGCTCGAGCACCGCGTGTTTCACGCCGATCCGCACCCGGGAAACTTTTTGGTACGACCGGGGCCAAGGCTCGTGATCTTGGATTACGGAGCCGTCGAGGAGCTGACGCCCGCTCTGTCGAGCGGAATGAAGGTGCTGATCTTGGGCGCGATCACCCGCAACGACGATCAGATCTTGGCCGGCCTGGAACAGATGGGCTTCGTGGCCGAGGATGGTGATCGCGAACTGTTGAAGCAGGTCGGTCGCGAATATTTGCAGGTACTTTCTGCCGTCAAGATCCAGGACTTCAGCAAGCTCGACCTACACACCGTAGAACAATTGTCGGGCTACGCGCAGATCCGCGGCCGTTTACGAGCCGTAATGAAGAGCGTCGAGTATCCGGAGGGTTACTTTTACGTCGAGCGGACGCTGGCCTTGCTCTTCGGTCTGGTCGCGCAGCTGTCACCCAAGTTGGGGCTACCAGGACTGGCGATGCCACTCGCCTCGAGGATGTTCCTCAAGGGCTTTGCGCCGAGTTCGGCGAGCTCCAGCAAGACCGACCCCGCCGCGTGAACGCCACCACCCACGCATCACTCGAATTCCAAGCGCCAGCGCACGTCGGCCCCCAGGTTGCCCAAGGTCGAGCTCGAGATGTCGTTCACGTTGTCGTACGAGCCTTCTACGCTGACTCGTGGGCTCAATTGCCACTCCACGTTCGAACGCACTTCACGCGAATCGGCCACGCCACTGGTGACGTTCGCACGGATCCGCTTCGATAGCCGCTTGCCGATGGTGACCGTGGGCTCCGTGCGACCGGTCCGCGAGGAATACGCGCTACCGAAGCGGAACTCGTCGATCAGCGGCACCGCGTCCGTGACCGCGCGGTCGGCTCCGCTCAGGGAGCCGAGGGCCTCCAGCGCGACGCTTTCACCGACGCTCGCCGATTGTGCCTGATCGAGCTCGGCGCGCGTCAAACCCACGGTCAAGAGCAGGAAGATGTCGTCCTGCGCGAGAGCCGGATCGCTGGTCAGATCGACCTTGAGCTTGTCGGCGTTGCCATGGGCGTGGAGTTGGATGCGCCAGCGACCCCCTTGCGACGTCGGCGCGCTCGAACCGCCAGCGCTCGCCGAGCTGGTCGGCGCCGAGGCCGCAGGCGTGTTCGTCTGATAGCGGCGGTACTCGGTGACCGCCGTGACGTCGACCTCGGGCGCGACGCGCGTCAAGTCATCGAAACGCACGCGGCCTTGGGTGACCTCGAACTCGCTGCGCCTGAGGAAGATCTTGCCGCGCGGGTGCAGCGTGACCGCACCGCGTAACCCAAAGCGCCCGTTGGTGCCGGCCAAGAGCAAGCCCTCGTCGGCCACGTCCAGCTCGGCGTCGATCAGGTTGTTCTGTAATTTCATGGCTTTCTGCGAGCGCAACCGGATCTCGAACTGAACCATGTCGTCGGCGGGGTCGTAGGTAGCCACTTCCGTGCGCTTGCCGCGCTGCGCTAACGAGGAAATGTCTGCGGTCATGATCACTGGCCGCGTGTAGTCGAACGAACGCAAGCTCACCTCGCCGGTGACGCGCGGGAGTTCGTGCTCGCCGTTGCCCGCGCTGGGCTTGAAAGCCAGGTTCAAATCGGCGTCGGCCACGGCGCGAATACCCTCGTTCATCGGAAGGGCTAGCTCCCGCGCCGTGATCGCGAAACGCGCCGCTCCCAGCTGCATGCCCAAAAGCGGCGCACCGCCCGTCACTTGCAGCGTGCCGGAGCCGACCTTGGCCGTCGCTTTCTCGATCCGTAGCTCGTTACCGGAGATGCGCATCGCGATCTCGATACCCGAGACGGGCAAGGGCAAGCCGCGAATCGAAAGCTCGCCCCGCTCCAAATCGAAGCCGCCAGCCAAGCGAGGCGCAAACAGTGGGCCCTGAACTTCGAGCTGGCCCGAGAGCGTGCCTTCGGCGCGCTCCGCGCGCGGGATGACGCCCACGAGGCTGTCCAGTTGCATCGGTCGGAGCGTGAGCTTGGCATTGATCTGCGGAAAAGTAGCCACGTTGTAGATCGAGCCCTGGGCGTCGAAGGTCACACGTTGGCCACGCGGAGTGGTGGTCGTGAAGCCAACGCCCGGTAAACTGAAGCGACCATTCTGGAACACGATCGGGTGAGAACCGGAGGCCAGCTCGACATGATAACCCTGGCGATTCAGGGTCCACTCCGACAGCGAGAGCTCTACCTGCGACTCGAGCGGCGTCTTGGTACGAAACTCGTGCAACGAAAGCTTGCCGCCCAGCCTGCCCTCGAGGCGCGTCTCGGAGTCACCCAGGGTCGGCGACAGCTCGGCCAGCGCGCCCAAGTCCAAACCAACGAAGTCGATGTCACCGCGCACGACCTTGGCGCGTTGCCGCGTGATCGTCAGGTCGTCGAATTTGACCTGACCGCCGAACAGCTCCCCGCTGCTGTGAAACACGCCGCTATTTTCGTCCGCATCGTAGGCCTCACGCTCGAAAGGTGCGCCAATGGGTTTGCCGCAGCGGGTCGTGCCTACCACCTTTTGAGGGTGAACGATCGGCACCAACCTGAGCTCGAACCTCGAAGCGGGCAAGGTCGCGCGCCCGATGCGCAGCGGTGAGATGCGCCCGCTGGCGTCGAGGGAGAGCGCGTCGACGGTACCGCCGACCTCTGCGATGACGCTCAGCTGACCATCCGCGCCACGCAGCACGCTCGGCAGCGCGTCTAGATGCGACAATGGCACCGCGCTGCCGATGAAGTGCCCATATACCTGTCCGCCTTGACGCATGCCGAGTGAGCCGACCAGCGTGCCCGTGCCTTTGCGCAGGGTCAGGCTAGGCACGCTCAGATCCACCCCCTGGTAACTTGCGTCTCGATCGCTCCAACGGAAGTCGAACTCCGCGTTGCCGGAATCATAGCGCTCGTCGAACAAGTCGAGCGCCCCGAACCGCGAGCTGCCCGTAACCCGAAGATTGCCGCCGCCACAGCGATCTTCTGGCCCGCCGAGCACGTAGTGCACGCTGGCATCGAGTGCGGTTTGTCCGGCAATGTCGTCGAAGCGCGGATCGCTCTCGAAGTGCCACATGTGAAAGAAATCCCGCAGCTCGAAATTGGCGCTCTTCACGCGCGCGTCGGTGACGATCG
>Ga0302322_100003505_pt1 | contig 13484 bp, 12 predicted proteins | sample Fen_T0_2_FD_203757 | JGI IMG/M metagenome (GOLD analysis project Ga0302322, IMG submission 203757) | Peat permafrost microbial communities from Stordalen Mire near Abisko, Sweden - Fen_T0_2 | ecosystem: Environmental > Terrestrial > Soil > Wetlands > Permafrost | place: Sweden: Abisko...
GCACAGCTTCGGGCGATACAAACGTACCGGCCATGGTGCCGACCTCGATCGGATCTCCGGCCTCGTCCCCGCAGCACGGAGCTGCGTGGTAACCGCCCGGTAGTCGACGTCTGGTAGCGCTGTCGCGTCTCGGCCAGTGTGGCGAGCCAGGAGGCACTGATGGCAGAGATGACGACGGACCGAAGTAGTGGGCCACGCGTGGTGGCTGCGCCCGCCGAGTGGATGCCGCCACGAGGGCGGCTGAGATGGCAGCTTGCCGATGGGGAGCTGATGGTCGCGGCGCTGCGGGCCAGCGGGGAAACGCCGGCGGCGTTCGCGCGGCGACATGGACTCCATGAGGTGCGAGTCCAGCGCTGGGTCGCACGTGTCGGCAGGAAGGCGCGATCGGCAGCGCCGGTGCAGCCGGTGGCGTTCGCGCCGGTGCGCGTCACCTCGGCACCGCCCGCGGTGAGCGGGCTCGAAGTCGTGATCGGTGGGGCGGTGGTCCGGGTGGACGTCGGGTTCGACGGCGACCTGCTGCGACGCGTGGTCGCGGCGCTCGGCGAGGCATCATGCTGAGCCTGCCGCCGACGGTCCGCGTGTTCGTCGCCACCGCGCCGTGCGATCTACGCAAGCAGTTCGACGGGATCGCGGTGCTGGTCGAGCAAGGGCTGCAGCACGATCCGCGGAGCGGCCACCTGTTCGTGGTGTTCAATCGGCGCGGCGACCAAGTGCGGATCTTGTTCTGGGATCGCCAGGGCTACTGCCTATTTGCGAAACGACTCGAGCGCGGCCGATTTCGGCTGCCGTGGGATTCGCCCGCGGCGGGCGCGGCGGTGGAGATGGAATCAGCCGAGCTCGCGCTGATCCTCGAGGGGATCGATCTGCGCGGTGCCAAGCGGCGCGCGCGCTGGACCGCGACGCCGCCCGAAACAATCGACATCGCCGCATGATTTTTCGATCATGGCACCTGTTTCGGACCGATCGGTTCTGATAGCAGAGAGAGGTGCCTCGACGCGTGCTCGGCTCGACGACTGACGTGCCGGCCTTGCGCGCGCAGCTCGAGACGCTCGCCGCCGCTGGCGAGCACGCGCAGGTGATCGCGACGCTGTTCGAGCTCCTCGAGAAGGTCATGCGCGACCACAGCGACCTGGCTGCGCGCTACACGTCGATGCTACGCGGGATGTACCGGAGCAAGGGGGCGCGGGCGCAGTGCATCCATCTACTTGCGCAGGTCCGCATCCAGGGACTATAGTGCTCTCTCCCTTCCCTACTACCAGACAGATAGTTGGGTCGCAGAATATGTATTATGTTAACTGGCATCTATATTTTGCGGTAATTAAACCGGATTCTGGCCACAGCGCGAAGCGCTTGACCTGGTGCTCAAGCCGCCGACCTGGCGCCGCTCATCGCCGATCTAAATTAGGCTCTTGGGACCTCGACAAGCATCGCCGACGATCCCACCGCGGACACGGCCGACTCGTAGTCGAAGAGCACGACGATCCAGATCTTGCCGTGTAACGGCCCGGCCCGCGCGCTCTGCGCCACGGCGACGCCGATGACGGGCAGCGGCCCCAGTGCATGACCGCGAACCAGCGCCTTGCCGTCGACCCGGTCGAGATTGAAGCAGGCCTCGACGGCGGCGGTGATGTTCCTGTGCCGGTGCGATAGCAGACTGAGCTCGACGAGAACCTGTTTCCACAGCTCTTCTTGGGGGCGGCCCATCGCAAGCCCGGACGCGTATCGCTGAGCTATCAGTGTCAAGTCGGTATCCACTCTCACGGGCTGGTCGTGGCGGATCTGATTTACTATCATCGCCGTTGCACCCACCGGATCGATCGTCACGGGGAGCTGTACGTACATCACCACGACGTACAGCTCGTGACCCGCGTCCACAGCGACCCCGATGCCGATGTGAGTTATGTCCGCCGACTCGAGAAGTGCGTGTTCGGAGAGGTCGTTGGTGAGCGATTCGATCACTCCGCCGAGATCCTCGGCGTGAATGATGGTTTCCAGCGCGAAGACCGGCGTGATCCCCTCAGCACGCAAGCGATCTTCTGGTGTGTGGCCGTCCACGTCGTGGACGATCGCGTGGGCGATTCGGATCCGCTCTGCGTATCGCCGAGCCACTGCAACCACACTCGGCTCACTGCGCAGGAGGGCCCTCCGAGCGGTCACTCGCTCCCGGTTAACGATCGATGTCAACCGCCGCTCAACGTCAGCGGGCGCGGACACACTCACGATGTTTGCCGCGGGTTCGACCTTGAACGTTGCCGGCGGCTCCGTGCCGCAGTACACTGGAAACTGGACCAGCAGTTGGGACGTCGACGACGTCTCTGCTTCCACAGAGATCCATCGAACGCCTGGTTCTGTCCCGCACGAAATAGGTACGTGAAAGCGCCCTCGATCCTCGATAGTCACGCTTGGCTGCGTTCGGATATGTCCATCCGCGATGGTGACGCGCGGATCGTGAAACTGTGCCACGAGGTCGCCAGTCAGCTCGAAACGCCCGGTCGCTGATCGCGGTACGGGGCCGATTCGCACTGCTGCTGTGTAGAGGGCAATGGAGACGGTTACATTGTGGTCCATTCCAAACCCGATTCGTACATTTGAATGGTACAGGGAGTCGCCAAATTTCGCCGTCAGTTGCAGGGCGGCCTGTTCGGGCGAGTCCGCGCGTACCACCGCGACCTGCTGTGCCGATTCGACGATGCCGCGAGTGCGCAGTGCGAACTCGATGAGCGCACGACTCGGTGAAACACCGCTGTTCACCACGCTGGCTACGTCACCTGCTGCCAGATCGATCCGCGCATCATGAGCAAGGACACCCACTCCGCGCACCGCGGCCTGGATCTGCGCGAACATCGCACTGGAGGCAGCGCTCGGTGAGATGACCATCGAGTCGTTGTAGTTGCTCGCGGGATCAACGACGGGTCCCAGAATGATCGAGCGCGCGACCGGCTCGCGAATCGGTTCGCCACCGCTATCCACGAGCACCGCCGGCGGAATCGCCGCACAGCTCCACATTGCCATGAGCACCACCATTCGAAACATCGTGTGGCAAGGTTGCCATACCGCGCGAGAAATGAAAGGGGGCGAGGATCCTTTGGCAGCGGCGGAAAGCTGGTCAACCTCGCGAAGTTGGTCTCGGATTAGTTAGTTAGATCGGCGGAACCAACGAGGGGACCACGTAGAGTCAGGTGTTTTTTGATCATCTCTCTGTCGTCGGTAGGGTGTCGCCGATGATCACGTTCGCCGCGAGCCCACCGCGGCTGAGGATGTGAACCCTTGCGCGCACCTTGTGTCAGCTTTGCCGAGATCTGCCGCGCGATGCTCGCCGCCTGCCGATTCCATCATCGAATGACATAATGGACTCGATGTTTTCGAGTATTGCGCTGTTGACTTCAGGGGGCTGCGTATGTAGCGTGCGTCGCGGCTGCTGCGGATAATCCATGGTGGCATGGTTTGAGAACTCAACTGTAGAATGGGAAAAATCGATGAAGAAGAACACGACGGGTGTAGGTGTTGTAAAGAGGCTCTTTGTCAACAAGGAGGCGATTCGTAGCCTCAGCGTCAGCACGTTGCTGAATGTTGGCGGTGGCGCAATCGATCTTTCAGTCGCATGTTACCTAACGAATGGATTGGGTTGTCCCCAGAGTGGGGATATCAAGTGCGCTGGCCTGTAGAGCGATTGATTCGATCGGCGTGCTGACTCGCCACGGCACACCAATGGCGTGCCGTGGCGAGACGTTGGCCCGCAGCTCGTCGTGCGCAACTTAAGTCGAGAGGATGGTCGTTCGACCGTCTCCGTCACGCATTGTTTCACGTGGTGCTCGCGGATGCCGTCGCGTGGCGTCCAGACCCCGCGCAAAGCCCCGGAGCTCAGCTCGAGGCGGCGTTGGGGTTGCAACGTGGGCCGCTTTGACGATGATGCTCCCCATGGGGAGCTCCCACCATCGCGCCGCGCTGACCGAGGCGATCGCCGCGGCGACCGCGCGGTTTCAGGCCGACGTCCGCCGGTTGGCGCGGACCGTTCTCGCGGACGAGCTCGGTAGCCTTGTGGCCACGCTTGAGCTCACGCTGTCACGCGCAGGAGCGCGCGTGGAACACGCGGAGCCGGTGGTGGTGGTCGGACGGAGATCGCCGATGGCGGGGCCATGCAAGGCAACGGCAAGGCGCGCCGAGGACGCGGATCCGGTGATGGTGGTGGTGGGACGACGCGGATCGCCGGTGGCGGGGCTACGCAAACCGGCAGCGACCGCGACGACGAGCAAGCCGGTCGCCGCGGCACGCGCGAGCAAGTCAGGGGCGGCGGCACGGACGCGCAAGCCGGCGGCAGCAGTACGGGCGAGCGAGCCAGCAGCAGCACGGACGAGCAAGCCAGGGGCGGCAGGAACGAGGAAGCCGGCGGAGTCGCCGATCGCGGAGCTGCCGATCACGGAGTCGCCTTTCCGGATCGCGGGGCCAGTGCCGGCGGCGGCGGGGCCAGTGCCGGCGGCGGCGGGGCCAGTGCCGGCGGCGGCGGTGTCCGAGGATCCGGCCGTGGCGATCGCGGAGCTCGAGCCGAGACTGACGGCGCCAGGAGCGCAGGTCGAGCCGGCGTCGGCAGGACCACACCCCGAGTTGGCGCCGGTGGCCGAGCTGGGGCCAGCCGCGACACACGAGGAGCTTCCCTGGCGGGAACGCGCGCAAGCCCAACGGGAAGAGAGCGCGCAGCGGCGAAAGCAGCGACAGGAGCGCGCGCGAATTCGCCGGGAGGAGGCGGCGGGAAAGCGCACCGGGTCGGCCGCGGCGGCAGGCGCGCGTGCGGCGCCGGCGGCGCCGGTGCACGAGGAGGTTCCGGGGCCGGACGGCACGCGTGCGATGGGTCTGCGCATGCAGCGCGGCATCGTCAAGTGGTTCAACGAGGCCAAGGGCTACGGGTTCATCCAAGGCAATGACGGCGTGGATGTCTTTGTCCACCGCTCGGAGATCGTGGGCGACGGGTTCCGGACGCGCCACGAGGGCCAGACCGTCGAATACGTGCAGGCACAGAGCGGGAAGGGGCTGCTCGCGGTGGACGTCGTACCGATGGCGCAAGGAACGGAAGCCCCGCGGCAGTAGTCGATCGCTGGTCGGGGTGTGTGCGGCGAGCTGGATGCGAGCGGCGGCGACCTCGGCGGCGGTCGGCGGCGACCGGGTGGTACGAGCTCGGCCGCGGTAGCGACCTGGTACGCGAGCTCCGGCCGTACGCGAGCTCGGCCGCCGCGCGATCGGCGGTCACCTGGCGTGGTCGGCGGTCACCTGGCGTGATCGGCGGCGGCGATCGGCGGCGACCTGGTGCGCGAGCTCGGCCGCCGCGCGATCGGCGGTGACCTGGTGCGTGAGCTCGGCGCCCGAGTTTGGCCTCCGCGCGATCGCCTCGCCGGGTCCACTTCGATAGTTGGCACGGACTTGCATGTATTGACGTGCCAGTAAAAATACCAGTCGTAAGGCTTGGTTATGTGATGTTTTGAAGGTGTTCCGTGTTGGCAACATGTTGACATTATTATTGAATCTACTTGACGATGTGCTCTGTTGGGTACAAAGCATGAAGTACAGCTGATGAGTCAGAATACCACCCCACCTCGACATGCCACCATCTCTCCCTCGACACCCACCCTGCGCGCGTGGGCCGCGTCCATCGTCGCCGCGCTGGCCGACCCTGACCCGCCACCGTCCGTCGAGCGCGTGGGCGCCGATCTGCGCCATGCGCTCGGCATCCGGTGTGTGACCGACCGCAAGCGTACGTTGATCGGCTGGCGGGCTCGGTACGGCGTCGCAAGTGTACGCTTCAAGCGCTTCAAGAGCAACGCCGACTTCGTCCAGCACTACATGCTTCAGGATGAGTGCGACGAGAAACTCGCGCGCCTCGGGTTGATCACGGAGGCCCACCCCAACGCCCGAATGACGTGGACTGGCCGGCGGGCTTTGCGGGTTCCGCGCGCGCTGTTGTGCCGTGTGCCAGTTCGCCGCTCGCGCTCGCGCTCCCATCGGTCGCACAGGGCCGGTTCCGCTCGGCTCGTCAAGCTGGACGCGGGCGACCCGGAGCCTATCGGCAACTGGACGGTCGCCATGGCCCGGGCCGCGGTCAACGTGGCGCTGCAACGCGTGCTGATCGTCTTGGTCCTCGTGGTGATCGTTCGGAGCGGCGCGCCACACCATCAAGCTCCCGGGACCTGCAGGGGTTTTGGGCCGGAAGTAGAGCCAGCGGAATTTGTGGGTGACTTGGATGATGTGAGCAAGACGAAGCGCCCCGACCTCCACCGCTGCGGGTGGCCGTCGCTGCAGCCGATCGCGACGGCCAGTGCGTACGTGTCCCGGTCGCGATGGACGCTCTACCGCGCGGTCGCACGCGGTGAGCTGCCGGTCGCTGGTCGCCGCGGCCGAGCGCTGGTCTTCCGCCGCGAGGACCTCGACCGCTGGATGCTCGGCGGCATCGCCGCGGCGCCGGCCGACATCACGGGCGGTGAGTCGTGATGTCGATGGTGGCCTCGAGTTTCTCGACGGTGGTTCGCGACGAAGGCCAAGCGGCCGGAGTGGGCGACCCGCCATTTCGACCCCGTCCGGCTCTCGGTGCCCTGCTGGCTGGCATGAGTGAGCTCCCTGCTCTGCTGCCCCAGCTGTCGCCCTGTCGTCGCGTCGCGTGGATCGCGCCCCACATGTCTTGTCGTCGAGGACGCGTGGCGCAAGGGGGATGCGCCGGCGGGATATCGACCGCCACAACGAGCGGTGCCCTACTGGTCGCCATGAGCCCCGACATCGCCGACCGCCTGACCCGGCTTGGGACCACGGCCAGCACACCCACCGGCGCCGACCCGGCGCGCCGACGTGGCGTGCTGGATCGCGGAGCGGACGCGGTTCCCAGGAGCTGCCTCTGTCGGATGTTGCGGTGCCTATTGACACCGCTTGGTGTTCGTGATCTTGCACCCGCATGCATGGCAGGCAAGACCAAGAGCATCACGCGGGACATCGCGCGGCTGTTGCGGCGCGCTTCAGCAGCGCCATCACGGGCCGACATCTGTCAGGCGCCCCTCGCTAGATCGGGCGGTGTGCCGTGAGGGGGCTCAACGCGGAGGATGTCCGCGGGGGCTTTCGGGTGACGACCCTGCTCGATCGGTTTGGCGTGGAGTACAGCGACCGGCCGCAGATTCGGCTTTCCACGTGCCTGTTGTGCGGCAAGCAACAGCGACGCCCGGCCTTCCTGATCGATCGCGAGACCGGCGACTGCATCCACCACAGCGGCCCGAATGCCAGCGGCGCCCAGTGCAAGAGCGACATCTTCGGGCTCACGGCCGCGCTGGCGGGCCTCGACGTTCGCAGGGAGTTCCCGCGCGTGCTGAAGCTCGCCGCGGAGATCGCCGGCATCGCGCCCGACAGCGACCCCGCCGCGCTGGCTCGCCAGCGGGCGGCGTACCAGGAGCGGATCGCGGCCAGCGCGCAGCAAGCGGCCACGGAACGCGCCGCGGCCGAGGCCCTGGTTCCCGCGTTGTGGCGCGAGCGCGAGCGGCGCCACCTCCGAGGCGAGCGCTACCTCGCCGATCGAGGACTCGACCCCGCAGGGCTGCGAGCGTGTGGCGACGTCGTGCGGTACCGCATCGACGACGGGGCGCCGAGCGTGCTGCTGCACGACCTCGAGACCGGCGCGCCGATCAACATCCTCACGCGCCAGCTCGACCGCGAGCCCAAGGTGATCTCGCTCGACATCCGGCAGACGCTCGATCGGCAAGACGTGCGCGGCTCGCACAGCACGGTCGGGACGCTCGGCGGGCGCATCGGTGACCTGGACACGGCCGGCGAAGGCGCCGACATCGCGATCATCGTGGAAGGGGTGGCCGACACGCTCGCCGCGCTGCTGGCGTTCGACGGCTGCATCGTGCTCGGCGCCAACGGCTGGCACAACATGGGGGCGATCGCCGCGGCCATCGCGCCGCGTGTCGTCCAGGCGCGCGGGTGGCTCCTCGTGGGCGTGCACGATGACGGGCCGGGCAAGACCGGCGCGGCGAACGCGATGCTGGCCGCGATCGCGGCGGGCTTGGTGCTCAATGAGAGCGTCGACGCGATCGACGTCGGTGCTCACAAGGATCTCGCGGACGCGTGGCGGGCGGGGTGGCGGTGGACACAGCCCGCTCGACTCGGCCCCGGAGGTGCAACGTGATGTCACCCGCAGTACAGGACGCGAAGGCTCGCGTGCGACGCCGCGCGCCGGGCAACGGTGGCGAGGTACTGGTCGACCTCGCGCACACCGCCGCGGGTGTTGACGCCGGCGTCTCCGAGCCGTCGCCCTGGGAGCGCGAGGTCGCGAAAGCACTCCAGGACATACAGGCAGCGATCGCGAACAACGGCAGCGCGGCACGGGAGCCCATGTTCATCCCGGCCGCCGAGCTGTTCACGCGCGAGTACCCCGCGACGTCGTGGCTCGTGAACGGCCTCATCACGCGCGGCGGCATCGTCACGATCGGCGCGGAACCGAAGGCGTCGAAGACCTGGCTCGCCACGGAGATCGCGCTGGCCATCTCGAGCGGTACGAAGGTGTGCGGCGAATTCTTCGCCGAGCGCGGCAGAGTCGCCTACTTCTACGCCGAGGACCACGATCGCCAGGTTCACAACCGGCTGCGTGCCCTCGCGGCGGGTCGCGGGATCGATCCGGTCGATGCGGTCGGCAACCTGTTCCTGCAGCCGCGTGGGAAGTTCATCGACGTCACGAAGGATCCGGACCTCGCGTGGCTCGTCGCCTCCTGTCGGAGATACGGCCAGCTCGACTTGCTCGTACTCGATCCGCTGCGCGACATCTCGAGCGCGGCCGAGGACAAGAGCGACGAGATGGGCCCGTTGATGCGCCGCTTGCGCCTGGTCGGCGAGTTGCTCGGCTGCACCGTGGCGATCGTCCACCACGCGGGCAAGGCTTCCGAGAGCAAGGCCAAGCGCCGGCCTGGCCAGCGGCTGCGCGGGTCCGGCGCGATTCACGGCTCGACGGATTCAGGCATCTACCTCGGCGAGCTGGCCGGCGACGGGTCGAGCATCTTCCGCAACGTGGTCGACTCGGAGATCAAGGGTGCGCGATCGGCTGGTCGGTTCATGCTCGAGCTGAAGATCGACGACGACGATCAAGGCGAGGCAGTTCGCGCGGCATGGTCAGTCACTCGCGAGTCAGGCGAGGTCAAGCCGTCGGCGAAAGCCGCTGCCTCCGCCGCAAAGACCGCACGCGATGAGATGGACGATGACGGGGTGTTCGCGTTCGTGCGTGAGCAGGCGATGCGTGGCGAGCATCTGACGCGGCGACCGTGGTTCAGTGGATCGGTGGTTCAGCGCTCCTATAGGGAGCCTGAACCGCTGAACCAGACCACCGAACCGGCGGGGTGCCTTGGACCGTGACGCCGGTTCGAGAATACGGGTGGAGTAGCTCGATCACGTGCATGGCCACCTCAGCTCGCCTGATCCCAGGGTGAAGGGTCGATGCAGTCGACCAGCCGACCAGCCAGCCGCGGACCAGCCGACCAGCCAGCCGCGGGCTGGTCGACTGTAGGCGCGACTACAAGTGACCGGCAGGTGCCGACGGCGTGCCTGGCCTTGGTTGCTACCGGTGCGGCCGTGGTCGCGATCGCGGTCCAGGAAACGAGGCGCCCGCGGAACCTGGGGCCCTCCCGCTCGCCCTGATAGGCTCGCAGGCTAGGTCTACCAATGACGATGCGCGCCGATGACGATGTCGAGCGGACTCCGGCCACTGAGCTCGACGAGGAATGCGCCGAAGGATGGCGCCGCCTGAGCAGCGAGCCCGACGCTCGCGGTGTGGAGGCGATTCGGCGGGGGTTCGGAGCCGATGCCTGGCCCTGGCAGCTCACGGTCTGGGCGATGGAGTTCGTGCGCAAGGATCCCCTGGAGGGTGGCCTGCGTCGGGCGATCGACGCGGCACTGCGCCAGGTGCCGGGCGTGACCGACGTCGCCCAGGAGGACCGCGAAGTTGGGTGATCGACGGTCAGCCCGCTGGCGAGTCGCTGGTACGCGCCGCCGCGGCAGCCATTGATCGCCTGGCCGATCGGATCCGGTCCTACCTGGCCGCGCTCGGTTAGTTTCACCAAGGCCGAAGCCCCCGCCCTCGCCTAGCCTCATACCTGCAACCTCGCGGGGGCCTCATACCTGGGGGTGGCGCGCGACCGGTGCGAACTCGGCGGTGCGCGCGCCGCGCGCCAGCGATCCAGCCGTGCCGATGGCGGCGGCGGGCCGAGCTTCCCCGCCCTCGCCTGCTCTCAGGGCCGAGCGCGCCGTAGTCGCCGATCGCCCCGGCCCTCAGCTCCCCTGTTCTGAGCATGGTCGCGATGCCGGTGCTGGTCGCGATGGTCGCGATGCCGGTGCTGGTCGCGATGCCACGCCCCCTGTCACCTGGCCTGCCGCCGAGCGCGATCGCGGCAGGGCAAGCGCGCCGATCATGAGGAACATGGCGACATTACGCCGACGGGTGAGGTTGTCGGCCTGACACGCACGGTTGTCGGCTGACACGCACGGTTCGCGGTGGTGCGGTGACCGAGCTCGGCGGTGGCGCGCGCGCCAGCGAGCCGGCCGTGCCGATGGCGTTGTGCTGCGCGTGGTGGGCGCGGACACCGGCGCGGCATTGGCGGGTTGCTCTCGCTCGTCGCTCCCACGGCTCCGGATGCCGAACTCGTCGAGCTTTGGCGAACGCATCCGATCGTCGCCGTGAAGACGTTTGCGCGACGCACTTCCGGCGTCGCCAGCAGCTCGATCGCCTGTTCGACGGGCATTGTCATCGCGAGCGATCCCGATGCTACACTGCCATAGTTCCCGGGCTCGATCGTCGTCGGCCTCGGCAGCCAATACGGAGAACGGCGCCCAGGTCGCCGGGAGCCGCGGCACCCACCGCGGAGACCGCCAGCCGCAATCGCATCCTGCCGCGATGCACGCGACCCGTCGATCGCCGTCGTCGCGCGGATACCCGAGCCCTCGCACCTTCGACGCGCGTCCACGCCTCGTCGACGGCGGGCTTGACGGCGTCGGATACGCGCGCCTCGACCGCGCTGATCGCACCGAGAGAGATCGGGACCCCGACGAGGTCTGACAACAGCTTGGCCGTCTTGCGCCGACTCACGTGGTAGACGCCCGTGAGCAGCGCGATCATGCCCATCAGCCGTGGTCCGAACGGCGACGCCGGGATCTCCGCCTCGTCGTAGCCGGCGCGCGTCTTGTGACCGCAGCACGCGCAAGTCACCGCGTGCCGTCGCCACTCGGTCGTGTGCGGTAGGAGCGGTGGCACCTCGACAAGCTGGTACCGCTTCGCATTTGCGTCGGCGACCTCGGGCAACGCCGTCCAGCAGCTCTCACATTCGGCCGGGTAGAGCTCGACGAACTCGTTGACCTGCGCTTCGGGTACGAGCTCGCGGCGAGCTCCCCGGTGTCCGCGCTGGCCGCCGCGCTTGCGGCCGCTCTTCGCGCGCGGATTGGTGCCCGGATCGCCCGCGCTGCCGGGCGGATCGCTCGACGGCGGCAGGTGCGAGTTGCGCGAATTCTGGCCGAGCTTCTCGGTCAACTCGGCCACCTGCCGGGTCAACGCTGCGATCTGCGTGATCAACGCGGCCACCAGCGGCTCCAGCTCGCGGCTTCGCGCGTCCTTGGCAGCGAGCGCGACCTCGAGCTCGGCGATTCGTCGCTGCAGCGCTTCCAACAGCAACGGTAGATCACGTTTCCGCGCGTCTTGTCGATCGTCTTTTAATCTCATCCCTAACCGATCGAGATGATCCGGCTTTCCAGGGGCCTGAACGGTTACCTTTTCCGTGGCGCCGTGAAACGCCTGGATACGCCTTGAAACGGCCAACGTATTGGAACCAGTAGATCTCGAAGTAGTTTCAAGCTCGTCGGAGGTCATCCGAGATCCGGCCCGACAGCAGCCAAGATCTCCCCTGTGATGTTCGACGGAGTGCGGCTTCGACATCGGAAGCGAAGCCTCCGGCCTTCGCGATGCGACAGGCGCTGTCACGCGCACGCTGTCCACCGTGGAGGTCGGGCGCTGCATGCATCGTGGCGACACCGCGTTGACCTCTCTCGAGATCGGTGCTACGGGATCAGTGATGCGTGGGCCGGTGTTGGCAGTCGCCGTGTTGCTGGGAGGGTGTCTCGGCTTGCATAGCCGCGCCGGTCGTGCCTTCGATCGCGGGGACTACGCGACCGCGGCGGCCGAGTACGCCGAGCTCACCGCGCGGTCACCGGCGGATCGGGAGCTGCGGTCGCGCCGCGACGAGGCGCGGCTCCGTGTCCTGATCGCAGATGCTGGGCGTGCGCGCGAGCTGCGGCGCGCCGGGGGCGACGAGCCTGCGGCGCGCGCGCTCATCGCCCTGCTCGTGCGGCGCCGCGGCTGGCCGGACACCGACTTCACCGCGGCCGCGTCGGCGATCGACGCCGAGATCACCGCGGTCGGGGCGCACGTTCGCCGCGAGGTCCAGCACCTCGTCGCCGACGCTCAGCCGCTCGCGGCCGAGGATGCGATCGCGGCGCGGCGCGCGCAGCTCGCGGTCGCCGAGTTCGATCCGCTGTGGCCGGTCCTGGCCGGGGATGCGCGCGGCGGCGGTGACGCCCGGTGTCGCGCGGCGGTCCCCGACGACGTTGAGGCATCGCCCTATCGCGCCCGGCTCGCCGCGGCGTACTGCGCGCACTTCGGCATTGCCGCGCACGCGCTGGCCCACCTGCCCGACGCGTTCCGGGGCGTGTCGGTCAGCGGCGCGATCGAAGGCATGGCGGAGGACCATCGAGCGCGGCTCGTGGTCGCGCTCGAACAGCTGCTGCGGCAGACGCCGTGGTTCGATGCCGCGGGCAGCGCGCGGCTCGCGCTCGCGCTCGCCGGCTCCCAGCGGGCCACGTACGACGCACGGCAGGTGATGCGCAGTGCCGCATGGAGGGAGACAGAGCATTATACGGAGCAAGAATTGTATCAGGAGTCGTATCAAGAGTCTTATCAGGAGTCATATCAGGAGCCGTACCAGGAGTCCTATCAAGAATCCTACATGGCGCAGGTGCCGTACACCGTATATCGCACCGAGAGTTATTCCTGTGGATTCGGCTCGTCGTACAGCACGTGCACGCGCTCGGTATCGAGCACGAGCTACAGGTCCGAGATGCGGTATCGCACGGCGTTTCGCACGGCGTTTCGCACGGCCTGGCGAACCGCGCATCGCATGGCGTATCGCCCCGCGTGGCGGACGGTCACTCGGTCGCGCTCCATTCCGCGCGTGTTCACATATGCGGCGACCGAGCGCGTCGCAGACTATGTCGGCGCGTGGCAGCTCGGCCTCGCGCTCGGTGACCAGCTGGCGCCGCTCGCGATCCACGTGTCGAGGGCCCAGCGCGCCGCGGGCGACGATCACGACGTCACGTTCGCTCCGGCGAGCGTCGCGCCGTCGCGCGCGCGGCTACCCAGCGTGGACGACTGGTTCGCACAGCTGCTCGGTGAGCTCAGCTCGACGTTTCCGGCACAGCTGACCGCT
>Ga0302322_100003506_pt1 | contig 13484 bp, 12 predicted proteins | sample Fen_T0_2_FD_203757 | JGI IMG/M metagenome (GOLD analysis project Ga0302322, IMG submission 203757) | Peat permafrost microbial communities from Stordalen Mire near Abisko, Sweden - Fen_T0_2 | ecosystem: Environmental > Terrestrial > Soil > Wetlands > Permafrost | place: Sweden: Abisko...
CGGCGCGTCGCGGCAAATCAACCATCAACCTCGCCCGCAATTGGCGGAGCGACACGAATTATGACTGCGGAAACGACCGGACCGTTGACGATCAAACTGGCATGCCACTTCGCGTTCCCTCGCGCACATTGCGGGCTGCTCCCACTGACCCGCCATGAATGCCATTACCCTCCTCACCCGCGCCGGCGACCTCGCCGATGCTGAACCCCGCATCGCGCTGTTTTTCGGCGCCGCCCTGCTCGCCGTGTTTCTCACGGCCCTGTTTCAACCCGCAACCGTCACCGAACCCGGCGGCGGCTCCGGTTTCATCTGGCTGCTGTACCGTCACTTCACCCGGCTGGCTTGGGCGCTGTTGCTCGTCGCGCTGCTGATCGGCACCGTGGCGGTGCTGCGACCGTACCTCCACCGGACCGTCAGCGACTTCCAGCGCACGCACGGCCGTGTCACCCAGGCCAACTATAACGCGGTCCAGACCATCTGGGGGGCCGAACAGGTGCAGGGCGAGTTAAACGTCAACCTCCACCACGACGAGGAAATCACCGAACGCATTGAATCCGAGGATGTTTCCAAGCCCGCCCTGCTCCGCAAGACCACCCGGCGCGTCGCCGTCACCGGCAACCCCTTCCAGTCGGCGCGCCACGAAATCTCCCTGCGGCAGAGCGCCCGCAAAAAGGGCTCCGCCCTTTACGGCGGCTACGAAACCGCCTGCAATTTCCAGTGGCGGCTGCGAAACCCCTCCGCCGGCGCCGAACACTGCGTCCTGACCTTTCCCTTGCCCGCCGCCAGCGCGGTCTATGATGGACTCGTCGCCACGCTGAACGGCCAGGATGTCCTGCCGGAGATCCAGATCAAGGACGGCAGCCTGGTCTTGGAACGGGAGGTGCAGCCCGGCGAAACCTTGAATTTCCACATTGCCTTCAAAAGCCGCGGCCTCAGCTTCTGGTATTTCCAAGTGCGCGAACCCCGCGAAATCCGCGACTTCACCCTCGTCATGAACCTGGCCGACCTGCCGCCAGCCCGCTTGAACTATCCCGACGGCTGCATGACGCCCACGGAAATCCATCCGACCAAGGATGGTCAGGGCTGCGTCCTGACCTACCGGCTCGACCACGCCCTCACCGACAAGGGCATGGGCGTGGCCCTGCCGCAACTGCCGCAACCCGGTGAAACCACCCATGCCGTGTTGAATCAGACCGGCGACGCGTGGCTGCTGGTCTTCGCCGTTCTGGCACTTTCGCTCACCTTGGCCCACGTCCGTCAGACTGTGCTGCTCACCATCCTCTTCGCCACCGCCACCGCCTTTGGCTACGGACTACTGGCTGATTTCAGCGACCTGTTATTCGGCTTCTGGGGCACGGCCGCCCTGGTGCTGCTGCCGCTCCTCGCCGGCCTGGCCGTGTTGCTTTGGCGCGTCGCGCCCGCCGCCGGCAAATGGCTGCCCGTCCAGTTCCTGCTGTTCGGGCTGGTTTATCCCTGCCTCGCCGGCCTGGACCTTGACCGCCGGTCGCTCTACTTCAACCTCGTCGCCCTTGGCTTTCTGGCCTTCGCCTGCTGGCCGCTCGTGAAAAATCTGAACACCGAAAAAATCCCGGCCCCGCCCGCCGCCTGATTTTGCCGCTGAAAACAGCAAGCCGTCCGGGCAACCGGACGGCTTTTTTGCGCGTGCCAGCCAACTGCGCAGCAGATTGGGGCAACCCATGCTCCGGAACTGCGCCACCATCTAAAACTTCTTCCGCCGCAGCAGGCGCAGCGCATTGCCGATTACCACCAGATCAGAAACCCCCATGGCGGCCGCGCAAAAGATGGGGCTGATAAATCCCAGCGCCGCCAGCGGCACGCCGAGGGCGTTGTAGAAAAAAGCCCAGAACAAATTCTGCTTGATCGTGCGCAGCGTCGCCCGCGCCAAACCCAGCGCCTCCGGCACCGCCTCAATTTCCGATTTGAGCAAAATAATATCCGCCGCCTCGCGCGCCACATCGCTCGCCCGGCTCACGGCGATGCCCAGATCCGCCTGCGTCAGCGCGGGGGCATCGTTGATGCCATCACCCACGAACGCCACCCGTTCCCCCTTGGCTTGTAACCGCTGCACAAATTCAGCCTTCTGCTCCGGGCGCACTTCGGCAAAAACATTTTCCACCGTGATGCCAACTTGTTTGGCGATGGCGGCCGCCGTCGGCTGATTGTCGCCCGTGAGGAGATAAATTTTCAATCCCTGTCCCTGAAGCTGGGCCACGACGCTGGCGGCATTGGCCTTCACCGCATCGCGCACCGCGAACAGGCCGAGCAAATGTTTATCGGCAGCCAGCCCCACAATCGTGGCCCCCTGCCCTGACCATTCGGCAATGAACGCCTCGCCCGCCGCCAGTTCCACGCCCATTTCACGCAGCCAGCGGAGTGAACCGAGGCGAACCGTCGATGCGGGTTGCGGCAGGGTCGCGCCCAGTCGGCCCTCCACGCCGGCCCCGCGAATTTCCTTCCAGTCGGAAAGCGCCGGCTGCTCCCCCGGCATTCCGGCCAAAGCCTGGCTGATGGGATGGGTCGAGTCATGCGCCAGCGCGGCGGCGATGGCCTCAACTGTGCAGCCGCCGAAGTCAGGCGACGCCAACTTCTGCTCCGCCGGCGGCAAATCAGTTGGCGTCCCCTTATGTTCGCCGCCACCAGGCCAGGCCGCCGCCACTTCCGGTTTTCCCAGCGTGAGCGTGCCGGTCTTGTCAAAAATCACCGCGGTAACGTGCCCGGCTTTTTCCAGCGCCACGCCATCGCGAATCAAAATGCCACGCCGCGCAGCGGCATTGGCGCTCGCCATGATGGCGGCGGGCGTGGCGAGGCCCATCGCGCAAGGACACGCCACGATCAATACGGCCGCCGCAATGATGAAACCAGCCGCCGCGCCCACGGGCGCGTGAACGTGCCAGAGAAATTGCGCGAGCCAGTCGTGTACGTGCTGGGCGGAGGCCGGCGCGAGTCCCCACCAAAGTCCCGCCGCCAGCGCGATGGTGACGATGATGGGTACGAAGACATTGCTGATGCGGTCGCCCAGCCGCTGGATGTCCGCGCGGCTGGTCTGCGCGCGTTGCACGGCGGCAATGATGTGCGCCAGCGCCGTGGCGTCGCCCGTGGCCGTCACCCGCATCACCAGCCGGCCATTGAGATTCACCGTGCCCGCAAACAGCTTGCTGCCGGCCTGCTTGTTCGCGGGAATGGATTCGCCCGTCAGCATCGCCTCATCCACGGCGGATTCGCCCTCGAGCACCGCACCATCCACCGGCACGCGGTCGCCAGGGCGCAGCGCAATGCGGTCACCGACGTTTAAAGCGGCGACGGGCACTTCCTTTTCGACTGGTGCCGCCGCCGGCTTGGCGGCGGGCGCGGCCGAGAATTTCAGCGTCTTGAGACTAAAGGGCTGGCTGACTGGAGCCGGGCTGCTGGCGACGGGAGCTTCCAGCCGCCGGGCCGTGGGTGGCGCCAGATTCAACAGGGATTTCAGCGCGCCGCCGGCTTTGTCGCTGACGCGGGCCTCGAGCCAATGCCCGGCGCTGATGAGCGAAATAATGGCGGCGGCCTCCATGAAAAAGACGTGCCCGCCCGTGCCGCTGAACAGCGCCCAGGTGCTGTAGCCGAATGCGGTGGTGGAACCGAGGGCCACGAGCGTATCCATGTTGGACTCGCCCACCTTCAGTTGCCGCCACGCGCCGCGATAGAATTGTGCGCCGCTGAAAACCTGCACGACGCCGGCCAGGGCAAACGCAAGCCATTGAAACCACGGCGTCATGGCCAGACCGAAAATCCATTCGCCCATCATCAACGTGGCCGTGACCGCCAGGCCGACGACCAGCGTCCACTGCCACCGGCTTTGTTTCGACGCCGTTTCGGCCGCCAGTTCACTGGCTTCAAAGCCGGCCTGGGCGATGGCCGCGATCACGGCGGGGATGTTTTTATCAGCGGGCGAATTCCAACGCACGCTGGCCCGGGCGGAGGCGACCTCCACGGACACGCTGTGAACACCGGAAACGCCCTGCGCCGCCGTGGTCACCTTGCGGGCACAGTTGTTGCACGTCATGCCGCTGACGTGTAATTCGGTGGTATTATTTTGGGCGGCCGTGTCGGCGGCTGGCTCCGTGGCCTCAAAGCCGGCCCGGGTGATGGCGGTGAGCACAGCCGTGATATTTTTCTCCGCCGGGGAATTCCAGCGCACGCTGGCCCGGCCGGCGGCGACATCCACGGAAACGCTGTGGACGCCCGCGACACCCTGCGCCGCCGTGGTGACCTTGCGGGCGCAGTTGTTGCACGTCATGCCGCTGACGCGTAATTCGGTTGGCTGGTTGGGGGCAGACATTGTCGCGGCTACATCCTGCCACGGACGGCGCGACTCGTCGAATTTCCTTTTTCAGCGCACCAATTGAATCGTCTTCATGCAGCCATGCCATTCGCGCACGTTGGGCAACGACTTCGGCAGGCGGTAATGGCCGGAGAACAGGAAATTTTCGAGCATGCCGAACAGGTCAAAATCCACGAACCGCGGGCATTCGCCGAGCAGAAACTCCGAGTGCGCCAGCATCTGCTCAAACGGCAGGAGCGCGGCCGTCAGTTTTTCCAGCCAGTCCTTTTGCTGCGTCCGCCACTGGTCAATGCAGCCACGTCCGAATTTGCGCTCCTTGAAGCGCAGATATTGCAGTTCGGCGGCAGCGGACAACTTTTCCCGGCGATGCAGCTCTTGATAATAGATGTCATTCAGCCGGAAGGTCGCCCCTTCGATCTCATTCTCAATGTAGCGCCAGAGAATCGCCTGCACGCCTTCGAGTTCGACCGGGAACAGATCGAGTTCCAGCTTTTGGTCCAGGTATTTGGCGATCACCTGCGAATCGTCGCTGGTTTCAAACACCACCTTTTTGCCATCGCGAATGATCGGCACGCCGTAATATTGCTCCTGGGTCAGCTTCCAGACGAGCGCCCGTTCATGCGGCGGAATGTTGGTGATTTTGAACGGCACGCTTGAAAATTCCAAAATGCGGCGTTGCGGCAGGCAAAACGGACTCCAAGGGAATTGAATGAGCTCAATCATGCCTCATATTTCCGCCATACCGGGATGGGTGACAAGTAAAAGTTTAACCGAAGCAACATTTGAGCGTTTGCAGAAATAGCGCAGCCATGCGGGGCAAGGCTGTTTGGATGTTGCCGAGGCTTTGGCCCGGAAGCATGCCCGCACTGGCCTGTGACCGGGCCAAAACGAAGTCAAAAGTCAAAAAGACTGCGGCTTTGAGCCCCGCAGCCGCATCGCGACAGCATTGATGGAAATGCTCTAATCCTCATCCTGTGCCCAAATCATTCCGATGCTCTGCTCGTCAAATGCAATGACGCCATGGTCAAAGGTGGACTCTGTAATCGGAGTCCAATTGAGCAAACCGTTCTCGTCAAATGACCCATTCGTGCAAAAACGGCAATCATAAGATGAAAACAACGCCATAAAACTCCCCGCAATAAACTGGGCCGTTTTTTGCTCCATCAAAGGCCGCTGATATGCCAAGTCATAATAAAGGAGGTGCTGAAGACATCCAAGGGCCACGCCGCGATCAATCATCCGCCATGCTTTGCCGGGCGGCTTAAATCCCAAGCTTGCAACAAAAGAATCAGCTATAGATTCGGGTCTCGCTGCGGGGATCGGTTGCGCGCGGAACTCAAAAGTAAGCACTCCACCCTGACGCTTGCTCAACGCAAGCTCGCGCAGTTCTTGATATGTGAGTGCAGGCATCACGGAGTCACCGAAAAATGGTCAACTGCAATCACGAAGTAACACATGCATCTCCTTAAATAGACTGTTTGCGAATTCGACATCGAAAACAAATCCACCCTCCAGCATCAGAATTGTAGTCTTCGATCCAGGCTGATAGCAGTAGCGGCACAGCCGAATATCTACCCGCATGTGACCCGCGCCGTCAAAGGTGGCAATGGTCAAACGACACTGCTCCGTCCCCTCCAAGATAACCGCGCCTTCACGCTTGGCTTCGAATGCGCGAAGCTGACGAAGGAACTCGGAGCAGCCGTTAAATATCACGGCTTTGTTGCGACCAGTAAAACCTTCGATGGAAGCCGTAATATCGAAGATGGCGTATCCATCCTCATCTCGCCTGTCGAGCTGAATAAAAGAAGAACCATCTGGTGTTTGAAATTGCATGGCGCGTGAAGTGTCCTAAAACAAATTAGTCTGCTGATTTGGTGTCATTTCTGCTTTCCGGCGGGACTCTGGAATATCCTCGCGCCTGAAGTGCCAAAAAAAGCTCTTCACCCGCCCGGGTCAACGGAATCCACAAATCGTATGTCTTGCCACTCGGACGCTCAATCTCAAATACGTCAACTTTCAGCCGTCGTAATAGTCCAAGCTTGAAACAATATCGGACGACTCCCGCCTCGTGTTTCAGCGATGGTGTCGGAAGTCCGACCTCGGTAAAAACCATGGGCAGCCTCTCACGCTGCTTCTCATCCATCCTGAAGATGTAAACGCCCATGGCAGGCTCAGACTCCACCAAACTCAAGTGTGACATTCGTTGGGCTTGCTGTGGCGATAGCGTCATATGCGCCACTGCGGGTGATAAACGACTCAAAATCTGCCAACTCGTCTGGCGTGCTGCACCACTCATTGCCGTCTTCTAATTTTGCCAGCTTTGCCGTAGGTGTGAAGTGGAAGGTAAAAGCAAGCTGTGACATCGCGTCGTCATCCTCCGACTCGGCCAATATGAACTGGCGAGAAATGTCGAACTGGAACGTCTCTCCGTCGCCGGCATCGCTCGTGCCCCACTGGAAAAGCAACATGTCGCCGTCCTCGTCCAACTCGCAGCCGTCAGCGCGAACGTCACGATAGAAATCGAGCATGAGACGAATACCCTGCGCTGGTGTCAGGCTGCTCATGGGGGTGCCAGACTTTTTGATAACCTTCTCCAACTCTTTCTTTGCGTTTTTTGGTTTCATAAATTTGCCGGGAGCTCGAGCGGTCTGACAGATTAGACAGACGGCTCATACGAGTTTCGACATCGGAACCGTAACCCGGCTGCCGTCTGGATCGCCCCAGACGAATGTTTCATGCGCGTATCCTGGTCTTTAGATAATGTGAGGCCGGGTTTACCAGCCGATCCAGTTTTCGGATTTTGGTCATGATTCCGACTTTTTCAATTCCCGGATAGATGTAACTGCGGCGAAAGGCCACGGCCAGGAAACACCACCCGTTCTCCCAGCCATCCCCACACCGACTCCGGCAGAATGCGCCTGCGGCAAACTTTCCGCCAGCGTTTTTTCTTGGCCCCGTTCTCCCTTTGCCAATGCTGCTGAAATTGCTCCCTCTTGGAAGCTTCCAAACAACAAGGTCAACCCGACGGAGTAAATTATGTTCGACCACCTCAACCTGCCTTGTCAGGGTTCACGCCGCCCGCCGAAGTCTGTTCCGAATCAAATTATCGCACTTCAGGTTTTCAACAAAACGGCATCAGGTTAATGAAAATCAAATTCAATAATTACAACCGTCGCCAACTGGCATGTTAAAGCCAACAAGACAATGGAGAAGACCGGGCTGATAAACCGTCGCCGGTATCTGAGTTCATTCAAAATGAGCAAGGTGGCCACGGCTGCCATTAAAATAAAACAACCCCAAGACCCCAGTGTAAATAATGCTCGCAACAAGAAAGGCACCCCGCCTCTCCCGGAAAATACAGCCTCCATCGCGGGCACGAAAAAAAACAAACTCAACCCGCCGCAAAGGTAGCCGATAGCCAACAACCATGAATATATTCGCTTTAAGATAAACATACGCATTGCCGCTTAACGTTTAGCGGGCTGAAATTTTGCACCCCAGCCCGCTTGAGAAATTTGGTCAGTTCTTCGCCGTTCTCATTTGCCTGTGATTAACGGCGGCGAAGGCAAAGGGACACTATCCGCTCACAAAGCGATCCCCAAGCCGACTCCGGCAGAATGCGCCTGCGGCAGAATTTCCGCCAGCGTTTTTTCTTGGCCCCGTTCTTCCTTTTGCCAATGCCGCTGCAAACCGCGCCGCTTTTTAACTTGCCGAACCGCTTGCCGCAGAGCGATTATCGCAACATGAAAGCCATTCCCGTTCTCGCCATCGGCTCCCTGCTGCTCCTGTCTTCCCTGGCGGTCTCCGCCCGTGATTCTGCGCTGCGCTACAAATTCACCGCCGGGCACACGAATGTTTTTGCCATCGAAATTTCCGTCCGCAGCGAAACCGGCACGGAATGCTCCACCGGCAACGTGTTTCTGGTAACCAGGGAAGTCTCCACGAACTCGGCCCGGCTGTCCTGCCGGGGAGCCTTGAAGGTCGAAAACAAGCGGTCCCCCCAGCGCGGGCCAAATTATTTCCCGTATTACCAGGGCAATATGATGCAAACCGTCAACCCGTTTCCCAATGACAGCGAAATCGAACTGGATGACCGCGGCCACGAACTCCGCGACGGCGGCGATTATGTGCTGCCGCTGCCGCTGGGAAAACTGGTGCAATCCATCTACGCGCCCCTGCCCGCCAAAACCGCCGACAACGAAGCCCATGACACTGTGACGGTGCTGGACGATCCCTTCTGGCTCGGACCGGCGGAAAGTTTCTTGAATGTGCGGATGAACGGCCAGCCCCTGACGATGAATTATTACATGGGCGGCTCCCAGCGGACGGTGCTGGCCACTTTGCTGCTGCCCCGGCAGACCATCACACGCATGAAATCCGCCCCGGCGGACTTCGTCAAGTGGCAGCAACAGACCACCCTGGCCAGCGCGCTCAAAACCGGGGCGGATCCGCGCCTGCTGGCCACGAGTGAAACGGAAGTTGTTTTTGACGGGAACGCCGGGTTGATCGCCAGCGTTGAAACGCTGGGCGATGTGGCGACGCAGACCGGAACCACGTCGCGCAAGGCCAAGGTCAGCTTTAAATGCCGCCGGCTGACCGGCGCGGAACTGGCCCTCGCTCTGGCCCCGCCCCCGCCGCCCGCCCCAGCCCGCAAACTGGCCGGCGCGGATCTGGAAAAGCTCGTCAGCGATCTGCGGTCGCCGGACTTGGACACGCGCCGGGCCGCCCTGCGCCAGTTTAACGGTGCCGAGGTGGCGGCGCCCGATACGGAGCTGGTGGAACTGGTGGCGGCGATGGCACTGGATTCCGACTCATTCGTCCGCATGACGGCGGCTGGCTTTCTCGCCAGCTACGGCACCACCAACCAGATTCCCCTGCTGCTGAAGCTGCTGAAAGATTCCGACTGGTCCACCCGCCAGTCCGCCACGAAACTGCTGGGCAAATTGAAGGATGAACGCGCCATCCAGCCGCTCGTCAACCTCCTGGCGCGCGGCGGCAACATGTCCGGCCCGGACCTCAACACCGCCCTGATCAACTTCGGCGCCCCGGCGGAAAAAGCCGTGCTCGGGCTGTTCAGTGAAAAAAATCTGGAGACCCAGCGGCAGGCCTGCCTCATCCTCCAGCAGATTGGCACCGGCGAAAGCGTGCCGGCGCTGCAACGGGTTGTGAGCGACGGCGACTCCTCCTTAAGCCAGGCGGCGGTCGAGGCCCTTCGCGCCATCCAGCAACGGCAATGACTCAACCCGCGCTTTACTCAAACGCACTTCGCGGCTAAATTCGCCCCATGGCCGGCGAATACGACTCATCTGAATTTATCGACACGGATTTTTCCTCGCAAAAATCAGCGGCAAACCCGTCGGGCTATCCCGTCAGCGGTTCGCGCGCCCCGTCCCGCCAGGACGTGGACCGCAAGGTGGTGGACGCCCAGCAAAAGCTGGTGGAACTGAAACGCGCCCAGGAGGAGCTCGAACGCGAGCGCTCCGGGCTCGAAGAGCTGCGCCGCCGCCAAACCGAATTTCAGACCGGCCGCCAGGAGATCATCCAACAACTGACGCGCGGCGTGGGTTTGCTCGAAGAGGCCGAGTTTGCCGCCCGTCGGGACGCCGAAATGATGGCCAAAACCTTCAACGAATTTCGCGCCGCACTGGCCAAGGTGCAGGGCATCCAGGACGAAATCTGGACGAAGGAGAATTTCCAGGTGGAACTCACCCGGGCGCTGACCACCATCGAAAACGCACGGATGGAATGGAATTCCGCCCGGCTCAAACTCCCGGTGCTCGCCGGGGAAAACCAGCCGGCCGCCGCGGGCGAAGCGCCCCCCGCCCCCGCCGCCCCGACGCTGGCGGAATTAAGCTTTGGCCAGCTCTGCAAAATCGGCCTGGCCTTGACCTGGCCGCTCCTCGTGGTCGCGGTCGCCGCCCTGGGCATCTTCCTGGCGGTGCTCGCCCGCCGCTGACGTTGTATGGCGTTTTCCAAGAAAAAAGCCGATCCGATCTCCGACAAGGCGCGCACGCTGAACGACCAGATCGCGGCCTTGGAATCGGAAATCAAGAAGCTGGACTCGCAGCTCGCCCGGCCGACGGAGCCGAAATTCCGGTCCTCGCCGCCCGGCGAGACGCTTTCCCGCTCCTCTGAAAAGCCCGCGCCCCTCCAGCCCCGGGAACCGGTTTTTGAAGAAGTCAACCGGTCCAAGCTGACGCCGCGTACCGAGCCGGAATCAACGGAATTATTCAACGATCTGGGCGTGCGCAAGTACGATCTGCCCGCCCTGCTGCACCGGCTGCGCAATCATTTTCGCGGCCCCGCCACCAGCAATCCGCGGTTGATCAACTACCTCGCCGCCGGCGGCGTCCACGGCCTGCGCCCGCTGCGCTATGAAAAACGCGTGGCGCGCAACCGCTTCATCTGGCTCGTGGTCGGGGTTTCCATCGTGCTGTTCGGTCTGTTTTATATTTTGGCTCCCTGGCGACATTGAACCCTGGCAACCTTCAATTATGAAAACTGCGCTCCATGAATTACCGGTTATAACCGACGACGGCGAATTCACCGCCCGGTACAACGACGACGGCCTGGTCGAACTCAACTTTCCTCCCACCCGGCCGCGTCGTTCCCCCAAAAAAACGCCCCCACCGGCCGTTCCGGCGAAAATCCGCGCCTGGCATCGTCTGACCGGCGCCGCGCTGGCCTTGGTGCTGGCTGGCCGCCCGGCCAAACAACTGCCGCCCCTCGTCTGGGCGGGCAAAACCGAATTTCAGCAGGCGGTCTGGCGTGAGCTGCTCAAGATTCGTGGCGGCGACACGCTCAGTTATGGCGAGATCGCCAAACGGATCGGCCGTCCCAAAGCTGTCCGTGCCGTTGGCGGCGCCTGCGGCGCCAACCCCATCCCGGTCCTGGTCCCCTGCCATCGCGTGCTGGCGGCCAACCATAAAATCGGCGGCTTCTCCGGCGGCCTGGCCTGGAAAAAGACCTTGCTCACGCGCGAAGGCATCGCGCTGTAAACTCCGGCTGTTCCTTACAGCAGAGTTAGAAGGTTTAGCCGGGCAAGGGTCGCCACCACCATCGGTTTGAACTCAGCCACCACTGCGGCTTAAAAAACCTCGCCTACCGGCATTGAATGCGGGCAATGCCGGTAGGCGGAGTTTACACAGGAACAATGGGTTTGGCCAGCCAATTTTCCAAGGGGCCAAGGATTTGCACGGCGGGCGGGCGGGCGGGCGGTACGGCGGAAACGGTCAGGTAGCCCCGTCAGGGGCGATATCTTTGTAGTGGCACCATCACTTTGATTTTTTAGCTCCAGAGGAGCGACATCGGCTCACGCCTCCTGCCCAAAACTTCACGCGGTTCAAGTCTCTTGCTCGCCGATTCCACCGAAAACACCGAGGAACCGACATTAAATTAAAAATTTCACCGGCACAGCGAAGTGCCACCGGTGGAATTTTGCGCGCGGCCGGCCATGGCTGCAAATCCGCGGGTTACCGGGAACGAGCGCCACGGAGGCGTTTGCTTTTATGGTGGTCAAGCGGGCGCTGCTCGTTAAGCTACGTTTCATGCCGATGATTTCGCGAGCATTATTCGGATGGCTGCTGTTCCTCGTCGCGGTTGCCGAAGCGCATCCGCTAAGTCCGCCCATGGTCAATCCGGGCAACCACCATGCTTATGTGCTTCTGGATTCATCCACTTGGAAGGAGGCCGAAGCCGAGGCCGTCAGGCTGGGCGGACATCTGGCCACCATTCGCAATGCCGAGGAAGAAGACTGGGTGGTTCGCACTTTTGGCAGCTACGACGGCAAACCGCATCTTTTGTGGATTGGTTTGAGCGACACCGCCAAAAAATTTCATTTCAGTTGGAGCAGCGGCGAATCGTCAGCCTACACCTGTTGGGCGGAAGGCGAACCCAACAACTCCGGGCGCGGCGAGGATTTCGTGGCCATTTACTATCCCCACCACAGCCAGGGCGGAAAATGGAATGATTGGGAAGACCGCACCGCCGACCCCATCGGCCTGCCGATGAACGGGGTCGTGGAAATCATTCCCGCCGGTGCCACCACGCCCGCCCCGCTGTCAGTCACGGCCAACCTGAAGCCGATGCTCGTCATCACGAACGACAGCGGCAGCATCCAATTGCAGTGGCCGCTTTCCGCCGCCGACTACATGCTGGAAGCGACGACCAACCTGAACCAGCCATTCACCATGTTTGGCTACTCCGAGACAACCAACACGGAGTTGGGCGTCGTTTCGGTCATCATCACCAATCCAGAAGCGCACATGGTTTTCCGGCTGCGCAAGCCTTAGGCGGCGGCCCGGCCAAAAATCAGCCCTTTTGGCTTTGGATCTGCCGCGTAATCTCAAACGCCAGATCCAGCGCCCGTTTGGCGGATTCACCGCTCACCACCGGCGTCTGCTTTTCGCGGACACAGTTGATGAAGCTCTCCAATTCCAGCTTGAGCGGTTCGTCCTTCGCGATCGGCACCGGTTCGCGCACAATTTTCTTGCCGCCAAACTGGCTGACGATGGCGGAGTCCTTGCCAATGCCGAGTTTGGCCGCGAGGACTTTTTTCAACAGCGAACTCTCTTCCTCGCCGTCGCGGGCGACGCGATAAATAAAGCCCTCCTGCACCCGGTAATCCAGCGAGATATAGCAGGGATTGGTCGGGCCGCTGAAGACGCGGATCTTCCGCATCCGCTCCGGGCTCACCCGGCTGGCGGTGAGATTGGCCACGCAGCCGTTGGCGAAGCGCAGGCGCACATTGGCGATGTCCTCGCTCTTGCTGAGGACCGGAATGCCCACGCCCTCCACGCTGGCCAGGGGCGACTTGACAAAGGCCAGCACCACGTCCAGATCGTGGATCATCAGATCCAAAACCACCCCGATGTCGGTGGAACGGGCCGGAAACGGCGACAGCCGGTGGCACTCGATAAACTTCGGCTCCGTGGCGACCGTCTGGAGAAAGTTGAAGACCGGGTTGAACCGCTCGACGTGGCCGACCTGCAAAACACAGTTTTTTTCCTGCGCAATCTGGATGAGCTCGGCGGCCTGCGCGGAGCTGTCGGTCATCGGTTTTTCGACGAGGACATGCTTGCCCTGCGCCAGCAACTGCCGGGCGAGTTCGTAATGCGTGGTGGTGGGCGTGACGATGTTGAGCGCG
>Ga0302322_100003507_pt1 | contig 13483 bp, 10 predicted proteins | sample Fen_T0_2_FD_203757 | JGI IMG/M metagenome (GOLD analysis project Ga0302322, IMG submission 203757) | Peat permafrost microbial communities from Stordalen Mire near Abisko, Sweden - Fen_T0_2 | ecosystem: Environmental > Terrestrial > Soil > Wetlands > Permafrost | place: Sweden: Abisko...
TGCGAAGCGTAGGGCAGTAAGGGATTGTAGTTATATTTTGAGAATAAATTTTTAAAACCATATTTGGTAACCTGGCTGAAATAAACCACTTTTTCTTTTGGTGGTGGCGTTCTTTTCTTCAACACATCTTCAATGGCTTCGTCTTCCTGGGCAACATTAACTATGGTTGTATCTGTATTAATTTTCGGCTGCTGCATAGCTATGTGGCTACCAGCCTGTGCGGTATGCAAAAGAAGTTGAAATATGAAAATATATAAAAGTCGTTTCAATGCTAGCGTGCTAATTTAATTGTTGCTTTACCAGGTAATCACCCAGTTGCAGCAAAGTTAGTTCATCTGTTTTTTTAGTCATCACCTGCAGGCCAAATGGCATGCCATTGCTGTGTTTAAACAGCGGAACCGAAATGCCCGGAATACCGGTTAAATTGGCAAATACTGTAAAAATATCTGCCAGGTACATAGCAACGGGGTCGGTATTTTTTTCGCCAATAGTAAACGCCGTTGTAGGGCTTGTTGGCATTATAACTGCATCATAATCAACGAATATGGCATCAGTTTGGTCAACCAGCAGCCTTCTTACCTGCTGTGCTTTGCTGAAATAAGCATCGTAGTAACCACTGCTTAAAACAAAGGTACCCAGCATGATCCTGCGCTGTACTTCTTTACCAAAACCTTCACTTCTTGTCTGCTTATAAAACTCTGTTAAATCTTTTATATTGCCCGTGGCCTGGTATCCGTAGCGGATGCCATCGTAGCGGTTTAAATTACTGCTGGCTTCGGCGGTTGTAAGTACATAATAGGCGGGTACCACATAATCCAGCAAATCAAAATCAAGTTCTGTTACCGTATGTCCGTTTGATTTCAATGTTTCAACCAGGTTTAAAATATTTTGCTGTATTTCTTTATCCAATGATGGGTGATGGAGGGCTTCTTTAAAGTAAGCGATTTTGTATTTTTTTGCCGATTCCTGATTGCCTGTTGCCCATTGCCCATTGTTTAATGCCGTACTATCAAACTCATCTTCTCCACTCATGATCTCCAGCAACAAAGCTGTATCCTGTATATTATTTGCAAAAATACCCACCTGGTCAAATGAAGAGGCATAGGCAATTAAACCATAACGGGAAATGCGGCCATAAGAAGGTTTTAGCCCAATGATGCCACAAAAGTCGGCGGGTTGCCTTACAGATCCACCGGTATCGCTTCCTAAACTGGCCATGCATAAACCGGCCTGTACGGCTACTGCGCTTCCGCCAGATGATCCTCCCGGAACTTTTGTATTATCCAACGCATTTAATACATTGCCATACACCGAATTTTCGTTGCTGCTGCCCATTGCAAATTCATCGCAGTTGCAGGCGCCAATGATAATGGCATCTTCATCAAGCAAACGCTGCACAGCCGTGGCTGTGTACAGGCTTGTAAAGCCTTCCAGTATTTTTGAAGAAGCGGTAACGGAGTGACCCTTATAACAGAGCACATCTTTAATGGCAATTACCACACCATGTAGTTTTTTCAGCGGTTCGCCATTGTTTCTTTTTTCATCCAGCTTTTGGGCCTGTTGTATTGCTTCATTGGCAAATACTTCAGTAAAGGCATTCAGCTTTTTATTGGCATCAATTTGCTGCAGGTAAAATTGCACAGCATCAGCACAAGTAATATTGTTTGCTGTAAGATCAAGTTGATAATGTTTTATATTACTGAATATAAACATGGTAAGTTTTGCTGATTCGCTTTATAAAAATCGGCTGAAGTGTGCCCGTAATAAGGGTACACTTCAGCCGAAATACGGGAGAAAAAAATCCCGGGTTAAGTAGTTTTATTAACTGTATTTGTTGTGTCTTTTTCTTTCATTCCTTCTTCAATCTCACTCTTTACATTGTTTTTGGCGTCGTTGAATTCACGCATTCCACGTCCAACGCCTCTCATTAGTTCGGGTATTTTTTTACCACCGAACATTAATAAAACAACAATGATAATAAGGATCCATTCGCTGCCACCAGGCATTGAAAGTAAAAAGATGTTGTTTAAAATTGATAAAGTCATAATTTAAATTTAGAAAGCAAAGATAAATCAATTATTGACTAACCAAGCTATTAAATATAACAAGGTTAACCGTTCATTAACGGGCCTTTAAGCAATCTTACATTACAAAAAATCAGCGGAGATAGTTTTTACCACACCTGGCTTTTCCGTTGGCAGCCTGCTCAACAGTAATACCCCGGGCGCATGAAACAAAAAAAGCTACGGTAAATAATACAATAAGTGAAAGAATGATCCTTCTCATGGTTTAATTTTTTTAGAGTTTTAATTAATCAGTGGTAAAGTCTTTGCGAAGGATGGGTGGATTTGCGTTTTCTGAAGCAATAATAATACCAATTTTGCAAATATGCAAAATAAAAGAGCGGAAACTTTAAAATTTCCGCTCTTTATAATATAATAGTTTAATAACTGATTACTTTTTAGCAACCGCCCTTCTTTTTTCGCTGATACGGGCGCTTTTTCCACTTCTGTCACGCAGGTAGTACAGCTTTGCACGGTTTACGTTACCTACTTTGTGTAAAACAACACTTTCGATATTTGGTGAATAAAGCGGGAATAAACGCTCCACACCCACGCCATCACTCATTTTGCGTACTGTAAATGAGGCTGTTGCGCCGGTTCCCTGGCGTTTAATTACATCGCCTTTAAAGCTTTGAATACGCTCTTTGGTTCCCTCTACAATTTTATAGTTAACAGTGATATTATCACCTGCTTTAAAATTTGGAAGTTTTGCTTTTCCTTTTGTGTCCAGTTGCTCATGAACAAATGCTACTGCGTCCATATTATATGATTTTTTTACGGACGGCAAAGGTAGGGGAAAGTTTTCGGTTTTTAGTTCTTAGTTCAGAGTTTTTTTGATTTCTAACTCTTTTATTTTAAGTAGCGAATAAATCAAATTGCTTATTCGAATAAAAAACCCGACAGAAAACTGCCGGGTTAAATAATATAGCTTGATTTTAAGGTATTTAACTAATAACTAAAAACCGAAAACTATCTTGCCACGTTTACCGATCTCTTTTCCCTGATAACCGTTACTTTAATCTGGCCGGGAAAGGTCATTTCGGTTTGTATCTTTTGTGCTATTTCAAAACTCAGTTTATCGCTGTCGCCATCGGTTACCTTATCAGCCTCTACAATTACCCTTAACTCACGGCCTGCCTGTATAGCATACGCTTTCTCAACGCCCGTATAGGCCATTGCGAGGTTTTCCAGGTCTTTAATACGCTGAATGTACTGTTGCATGATCTCACGCCTTGCACCCGGCCTTGCGCCACTGATGGCATCGCAGGCCTGTATGATGGGAGAGATCACATATTGCATTTCCATTTCATCGTGGTGAGCGCCAATGGCATTCACTACGGCCGGGTTTTCACCATATTTTTCAGCCAGTTTGGCTCCCAATAATGCGTGGCTCAATTCAGTTTCTTCGTCGGGCACTTTACCAATATCATGCAGCAGGCCAGCTCTTTTAGCCAGTTTTGCATTCATGCCCAGTTCTGCAGCCATGATGGCGCAAAGATTGGCCGTTTCACGGCTATGCATCAACAGGTTTTGACCGTAAGATGAGCGGAAGCGCATACGTCCCACCATCCTGATCAGTTCTTTATGCAGGCCGTGTACACCCAGTTCCATGGCGGTACGCTCACCAATTTCCATTACCTGGTCATCAATTTGTTTCTTGGTTTTTTCTACCACTTCTTCAATACGGGCCGGGTGTATACGTCCATCGGCAACCAGGCGCTGCAGCGATAAACGGGCAATTTCCCGGCGTAACGGATCGAATGAAGAAAGAACGATCGCTTCCGGTGTATCATCAACAATCAGATCCACTCCGGTAGCGGCTTCTATGGCACGTATGTTACGTCCTTCGCGACCGATGATAGAACCTTTTATCTCGTCGCTTTCCAGGTTAAATACCGTAATTGCATTTTCAATGGCGGCTTCTGCAGCGGTACGCTGTATGGTTTGAATTACAATTTTACGGGCTTCTTTGGTTGCTTTTAATTTAGCATCTTCAATAATTTCCTGCTGCAAAACGAGGGCTTTTGTATGGGCTTCCTGTTTTAAGCTTTCAATTAACTGTGCCTTGGCATCTTCGGCACTAAGGCCGGCCACTTTTTCGAGCCTGCGGATATGTTCTTCCTGGTGTTTTTCCAGTTCGGTACGCTTGGTATTTACGATCTCGGTCTGGCGATTAAGGTTTTCCTTGATCACTTCATTATCCTTGATCTGTTTTTCCAGATTCTGGTCTTTTTGATTGAGGGATTGCTCTTTTTGTTTGATACGGGCTTCGCTTTCAACCAGTTTCTGGTTGCGTTGTAATACATCCCGCTCATGATCGGCCTTAAGCTGCACAAATTTTTCTTTGGCTTCTAAAAGCTTTTCTTTTTTAAGGTTTTCGGCCTGTAAATTTCCGTCGGCGATGATCTTTTGAGCCTGCTGCTCAGCTTCTGCTATTTGTTTTTGTGTGTTTTTGGCAAAAACCAGTTTACCCAGTATGATGCCCAATATCAGCGCAGCTGCGCCAATGATAATGTATAATATTATCGGTTCCATTGATTGTTTCTGTTTTTAAACGGTTCAAAATCATATATAACTCCCCATTAGGTATATTAGTTAAATGAGATGTTTAGCCTACGAAGATAGGTAATTTGTTTGGGTTTAGCAGTTTGGTGTTGGGGGCCAGCAGTTTGGTGTTTAGGATATTTTTTAAAAGGAGTATTTATTACGGTTGAGATAAGTGGGATTTTCCCTGCGGCAAAATATAATTTAAAATGGTAAGGCCAATTTTTTTAAAAAGTATTTATCTCTTAATCGGTTCCGGGGGTGAAAATTTCATTGTTTTAGGTAAAATGTTTTTAGGAAATTGGTTTTCAATAATTTCCGGCTGGATTCCAAAATGAATAATATCTAATCTATTCTTATTTTATTAGAAATGATATCACTTTAAGAATTGTTGTCCATTTTTCTATTACTATTCGATTTTTTACCCCATCCCCAACTCGGCACTGGAATGCCAGATCATTTCAGTTTTATTACCAATAAGTTTTACATAAAAATGTACTTCGTCCGGAAGTTCAGGAAATTTTTTCATTTCGTATGAAAACTGGTAGGTTAAATTATCAATGTTGGCTTCAGCGGTTCCTGGCTCTTTCCAATCAGGTAAAGCAGGGTTGTTTTTTTTGGTCTCCAGCATAAAATACCGGTATCTTAAACTTATTTCTTCAGCAACCGTACTGCCAACTTCATTCAGGTCGATGGGAAAATTAATTAAGACGGGAAAAGCGAAGTTGTTTTCATCATTAATGCGCAAATTAATTTCTCTTGAATGAACATTGCCACCCGGGTTCTTAAAACGATTGTAATTGGTAAATGGATTCTGAAGCGGCTTTTCGGGAAATAATTCCTTGCCCTGTTTTGATAACATCATCTGCCATCCCACATAGTAACCCAGTTCGCGATAAGCTTCAAATTGCTTTTCATTAAAAAACTGATCGGCAGTAGATTCGTGCGGGAATAAGGGGTTTACGCCTTTATAACTGTACACATCGGTTGCCAATCCTTCAATCATTGCCAGTTTAATATAAACGAGTTTGCCCGATGGTTTATAATTTGGATCACCGGGATAATATATATCTGCAAAGGCATAACCGTTCTTCGATATCTCGTATTTTTTCTGGAAAAGACCTTCACCTGAACTACCCGGCAAAATATAATCTACTTTATTTTCATCCATAAATTTAACCTTGGTACCAAAATCAACACGGGCTTTTTCTATTGCATTGGCAAGATCATCAAAATTGAATTTATGATCTTCACCTCCATCCGAAACAATGATGAGGCTGCATTTGCGCCTGATTAATTCATAAATAGCGGTGTTTTCAAAATGCCCTCCATCTGAAAGCAGCACGTTGTCATTATTTTCTGAAAAACCATTTCTGAAAATTTCCGACCATAAGCCGGGTGAGAAAAAATTGGGGGCACCCACGACTTTTTCAGTTTTAGGGTTGCATGTCCAGTATCCCAGGCGCAAATTAAGCATAGATAAAAGCACGGAAACAATAGCATTGCGGGTTACCCCTTCGCCGGAAACACCCGCATTGGGGTTTAAAGCGGCTGCAGAAGTGGCCATAGCCGAGGCCAGCGTAATGCCCCTGGTAGAGGTTTTGCTTTTCTGAAAATCTTCGGTCTTTCTCCATTTGGTAGCATCGCTGCCGCAGTACAGTGGCGAAATGATGAAGTTATCACCTCCGCGCCCGCTGTATTTAACTTCGTTTGATTTGGGCAGGATGATGTTGGTATTTACGATATGATAAGGCCATTTACATTTGCCCGCAATATCCGGTCCCGGCTTTTCGTCATTTTTCCAGCACATATCTTTCATTAAAGCACAATCAGCCTTTTTTGCGGGCCACCATTTGTTGGTATGTACGGCTATTTTATCCGGCATAAAAGCTTCCATTAAACGGCTGCGCCAAATAAGGTGTGGTCCTAACGCATTCAGGTTAACAAAAAAACCGAAAAATAAAGAGGCGGCCAGAAGTGCAAAAAAACCTCCGGGATTTTTGAACTCGTAGGCATTGTTTTCTAAACCGTTGTATAAAAAGACCGTTGTTGCAATTACATAAGCAAAAATAAGGACCCCGTAAAATAGTGCAAATGCACCCGCATAGATCAACAGGTCAGAAGAGCCTCCCTTATTTTTTTCGTTTTTACTTGCTTTTATATATTGCCAGATACCCACGGCTGCGCCAAAAATGGTTGAAGTACTGGCTGTCGCCAGCACATTTAAGCCGCTGTCAATTAATTTAACAACATACGGCAGCGACCCTAATACGGCACAGGTGAGACTTAATTTAAGCAGCCACCCTAAACGTTTTTGGCCATTAATAAAACTTTGATACCAGTTGTTCCTTTCTAATTTGCTGAAAAATGTTCTGAAGGAAAAAAAGAACCCGGCCAGAACCATTGCTAAAATAATAGAGATCGCAACCAGCAACATCACCCCTTGTTGCCCAAAGGCAAGGAGGTATTCGTTTACAAACCCTGAATCTGCTATATTGGTTTTACTTTGTGCCAGGTGAACGAGAAAGTAAACGGCGAATAAGCCAAAAGTTATGGATAGTGTAAAAAAGCCAATGTAAAAAAATAAGGACATCATCATGCTGCGCAGCACTACCGCCGAAAAGGAAACGATATCAAGTTTGTCAACAGGCGTTAAATAAGATCCATGCAGGCGAATAAAATCAAGTAATTCATTTCCTTCCAGTTCAAGGTTTTCAAAGTCGGAGGGGTTTTTAGTGAGGCGCTCATATTTTTCAACTTCTTTGGCGCCCTGTGCTGCCAGTTTACCTAAGGGAAAGTTTTTCTTTGTGGTATCGGAGTTTTTATATTGATGCAGTGCCCAGGTTAATGCAGAACCCAGGTAACCACCACCCGAAACGGTGGAGAGATACTGAATTTTCTCCAGCTGGTTGTTGCCAACCAATGCCTGCATAACCCCCAGCCCGAAAGAAGCAGAACGAATACCGCCTCCGGAAACCGCAAGGCCACGTATATCTTTTGAACCGGTAATACCCAGAAATTTTTTTTCGTTGGCAATTATTTTTTCCTGGTCTGTTTCGTAACTATTGTCTGTTAAATCCTGCTCAACCATAGTTTTAATATTTATTTATTTCGTTTGCCAGCGTTTGTATTTCCGTATTTGTATAAAGCCGTTGCCTTATTGTAATCAGCGCCGTGTCGGAAATTACCCAGTCCATTGGATAAGAAATTTTTATTTTGGGATCATATAAATTCAATTTAATGTAGTGATCTCTGTCAGCATACATTACTCTCAGCTGGTTCCATAAGCGCCTGTCGTTTACGATCGTTTGTGTACCATAAGCGCCAACAAGTGTTTTTACCGGTGCAGCCAGGTCATTTACCAGGGGGTTCACGGTGTTTAAAAATGCATCGCCCTGCGGACTGTTGGTGGCATGCAATACATAAAACTTCAGTTTACCTGCGTACTTTTTGTACAAGGAATCCTGTACCAGTATGTTGATCATTTCGCTAACAACGCCAGAACCTGAGTTATCGAAATAGCCTCCATCAACAAAATAATTGCTCTCCTTGTTTTCCGTGGTGTCGTTTATTCTGCCCGCAGGGCTTAAGTATGGAAAGCTTGCACCCAACACCACCGACTGGCTCATTTTTATATCTCTTTTTTCTCCCAATAAACTTAACAGGTCAACCCGCTTATTAAAGCGGGAGTCGTTAATGCTTATATTGCTTATTACGGCCGGTATCCCATCCTGCATCCTGGTAGTGTTGATGCAAATAACAGGTAAATTGTAAGGAATATTTTTTTGCGTAATGATCTCGGAAAAAGCTGTGGACATGGTATTGTAGAGTTTACTATCCGGGCCCGAACCGGTTTCCATTACTGCCGCCAGTGCAGCAGCCCTGTCATCAATAAACCATAAAGGCAACACGTAACGAAATACATCGGGACCCAGCATACGGGCAATGGTGAAAGTGAGAAAATCTGTTTCCAGGTAATCCTCCACCATACGAACCCCGTTTTTATTTGCTGATGAATCTGTTTGCTTTGCACGCAATAAATTAAAATAGGCGGCATTACCCAGGCTGCCACCCGATGCGCCCGAAAGGCAAAAAAGATGTGAAGATAATTTGCCGTTTGTAAGGCTGTCAATACGTGCCATTACCGAAGCGCTCCAATACCCCGAACGGGAAGCACCCCCATCGGCCAGTACAAAATAAACCGGGTATTCTTTTTTACTGCTGTCATTTAGTTCTGCTTTTCGCAGCTCAACCCAGTTTTTAAAATACTCCGATAAAGTTTGGCGGTTGCCGAAGGTATTGGCGGCAATTTTTTTTTGGGGCAGTTGTGTGTAATGTGGCTCAAAAAATAAACCGGCAATAAATGCAATTATCATGGCTATTCCATGAAGATTGATGCGATAAATAACTGATAAAAAAGTAACCGAATTGCCTAATATCAATAAAACGCCAAAGGCAAATAAAATAAACGGCACAGCACCTATTTTAACCGAAACAGAAATAGAGGCAATGGTACTTATATAAAAGATCAATCCAAATACCAGCATAAAAATAAACAGCCTGGTATAAAATTTTTCTTCGGGCCCCCATATGTGTTTTTTAACTTTTGCAGCCAGTGTGTTTTGTGGTTCATTTTCAGGTGACAGGGGTTTGCCCACAATAAATCTCTTTTTCTTAAATACCAATAGCAGTACTAACCCTAACTGAAATATCATAAGTAAGACCATCAGGAAAAAAGGCTTCGGAAAAAAGGATATCACTATTAAAGAAACAGCAAGTATAATTAATGTAACATGCCTGTATTTATTCAGGTATTTGATTTTGCTTTCTGTGGTTGGGTATTTTGTATTGTCATCAACTTTATCTGCCAGCCTGCTCCAAAAGCCGTAAATGAAGGCATAGATAAAAGGAGAGATTGCCAGGATGATATAAAACAACCAATTAACATCAGTACCGCTACCCAGTTTAAAAAAGGCAAGAATAATAATGCTGAGACAGGTAAAAGCAAGAAACCTGGGCATTTGTATAAGCATGCGGCGCCAGTAAATAATGTCTTTATCCTCCGTTTCATCGGGCAACGATGCTAACTTTATTTTGCTGATAATATAACAGGTATACCAGGTTATATAAGTCCAAAAAACTTCAGCAATTATAAAGAGGGCGAATATACGGCCGTTCTCCAGGGTACGTTGCAGCAGATCTTTTCCCTGGCTAAGCTGCCAGAAAGCTTCCAGGGCAAGCAATAAAAATAAAATGGCTGGAAAGAACAGCCACAAAGATTTAAATAAGGCCCGGAGAAAGTGAAGCGTAAAGATTTCTTTAAAAGAAATACCTTCTTTTTTTTGAGGATTGGCTGACATACCGGTTAGTTTTTAGAAAGATAATATCTTTTTTTAATTTTTACCAGTAATTATGGAGTAGTTTTTAGCCAATTGTTGTTCAAAAAGCCAGACCGCAGGAATACCAGGAAGAAAGGCCGGTAAAGAGAAATCTCATTTTACCTTATCCAATTGCTGCTCAATTTTCTCGAGCACATCAGCCATTTCTTTTTCTAAAGCAGGATTTGTGTCGGCGCTTGTTTGTGTGGCATACCATATCATTACCATGGCAATATAATCCTGCATATCCTTGCCGGAGAACTGGGTTTTGAATTCGATGATCTTATCGTTGATGGTTTTTAACGTGCGGCGTATGGCTTCTTCATCAGATGATTTGGTCTTAATGCGATAAGTTCGGTCGCCAATTACTATATTTATGGGGATGAGTTCTGCCATGATTATTCACTTAATATGCCAATACATTTATCAATTTCACGAATATACTGGTTGATGTTTTTTTCAAATTCCTTTTTATCAGCTTCATTCATTTTGCCGGTTGCAGCTTTTAAAATGGATATTTTTTCCTGCAGGGTTGTTATTTGCTGATTGTCTTTTTCTTTTGCTTCTTTTAATTGCTTTATCAGTTCGCTTTGCCTGCTATTTTCTTTTTGCAATAGCTTGTAGTTCTTCAGCAGTTGCTGAAGTTTGTCATTGATACGTTTGATATGTTGTTCTAAGTCACTCATAGTTTAACCACAAGACGTAAAAGATTATTTCTTCGAAATAAATTCTATTTTTTGCCGAGAAGACGGTAAGGCGGCAAAAATTATTCGTTTATTAAACATACCCCGTCTTTCCGGCTATATTTATTTCCTGATCTCTGCTCCCAATTCATTTTCATAAGCCCCAATGATCTTATTCATCATACTATCAATATCCTTATCGGTCATTGTTTTTTCTTCGTCTAAAAAAGTAAAGCTGATCGCCATCGATTTTTTGCCGGCACCGATCTTTTCACTCTCAAATATATCAAACAAACTGATTGATGTTAGTTTATTAATTTTTGCTGCTGCTGTGGCTTTTTGCACTGCTTCAAAAGGAAGGGTCTTATCTACAACAATGGCCAGGTCGCGGTTTACAGCCGGGTATTTACTTACATCTTTATGCTGAATGTTGTTTTTCTTATTCAGTTTCAGCAGGCTGTCCCAGTTAAGGTCGGCATAAAAAACGGGTTGCTTAATATCAAAACGTTCCAGTTTTGCATTGCACACCAAACCAATCTCTGCAATTTTTTCATTCTTAATGCTTGCCTGCAATGCGTTTGACAGATCAGTGTTTTCAGCACTCCTATAAGCATCTGCTTGTAAACCCAGCACATTCATTATTTTTTCAAACACCGCTTTTATAAAGTAAAAGTCAGCTTTTTCTCCTTTACTCTTCCAGCTATCGGTAGTTTTATTGCCGGTAATGTATATGGTAAGGTGATTGTCTTCTGTATATTTTCCGGCTTCGCTAACGCTGTATGTTTTTCCAAATTCAAAAAACTTCAGGTCGTTGTTTTTGCGGTTGAGATTATAGGCGATGGAAGTAAGCCCGGTTTCCATCATAGCAGGCCGCATGATGTTTAACTCTTCACTCAGATTATTTATCATCTTAACCGCCTTCTCCAAAACAGCATCGCTGTAATAAGCACTGTTGGTAATAGAGTTGGTGAAAATTTCCTGGAAGCCTGAACCGGCAAGATATTCAGCAACTTTTTCTGAGTAAGCAGCTTCGTGAGCGAGGGTTTCTACTGAAGGTGAAATGGTTATTACAGATGGTATATCTACATTATCCAAACCATCGATACGCATGATCTCTTCTACAATATCGGCACCAATGCTGATATCGGTTTTGCTGAAAGGTACTTTATACCACATTTCATCATCGCCTTCTTTTATCAACTCAAAGCCCAGGCTATGTAAAATATTCTTAACCGTATCGCCATGGTAATTTTTGCCACTTAATTTTTTCAGGTAATGATATTTTAAAGCGACTTCTGTTTTTTCTTTGGGCGATGGATATACATCAATGATATCGCTTGAAATTTCGCCACCGGCTAATTCCTTAATGAGCAAGGCTGCCCTTTTTAAAACATTTACCGTATTACCAATATCAACGCCTTTTTCAAAGCGGGTTGCAGCATCGGTACGCAGGCCATGCTTTAAAGATGTTTTGCGGATGTTGGTTGGATTAAACCAGGCACTCTCCAAAAAAATATTTTTGGTTGCTGCCGAAACTCCGCTGTGCATACCGCCATAAACACCTCCAATACACATAGGCGCTTCCGCATTGCATATCATCAGGTCTTCTGCAAATAATTGTCTTTCCTTTTCATCCAGTGTTATAAAGGGGGTTCCTTCCGGCAGGTTTTTTACGATCACTTTCTTTCCGGTTATGGCATCCGCATCAAAAGCATGCAGCGGCTGGCCGGTTTCGTGCAAAATAAAATTAGTGATGTCAACTATATTGTTGATAGGCCTGAGGCCAATGCTTTTTAATCTTTGTTGAAGCCAATCAGGGCTATCTGCAATCGTTACTCCTTCAATACTCACACCCGCATAACGCTGGCAGGCATCTTTGTTTTCAATCAGCACTTCTATCTGTAAACCCTGGTTATCCGGCTTGAAATTGTTTTTGAAAGGGGATTTTACAACCGTTTCTTTTTTATTATGATGGCTCAGGTACGCACACACATCACGGGCAACACCCAGGTGGCTCATGGCATCGCTGCGGTTTGGTGTAAGGCCAATTTCAAAAATATAGTCATCGGCAAGTTTAAAAAAATCGGCAAGCCCAGTACCAGCTTTGGTATCATGTGGCAGTACCATAATGCCTGCATGACTTTCGCCCAGGCCAATCTCATCTTCGGCGCAGATCATTCCCTGGCTTTCAACTCCACGAATCTTTGCCTTTTTCATAGTCATGGGTTCGCTATTAAACGGATAGATGGTTGTGCCGATTGTTGCAACCACTACTTTTTGTGCTACAGCAACATTATGTGCACCACAAACAATTTGTAATTTTTCGGGGATGCCAATATCTACCGTAGTAACTTTTAATTTATCGGCATCAGGATGTTTATCGCAGGTAATCACTTCACCAACAACGAGGCCCTGCAGTCCGCCTTTTACAGCCTCATATTTGCGCAGGCTTTCCACTTCAAGCCCTATAGAGGTAAGGATCTTGCTTAACTTTTCCGGTTCTATTGTTTCGGGTAAATATTCACTAAGCCAGTTGTAACTAATGATCATCCGTTTATTACTTTTAAATATTAATTGGCAAAGATAGTTAATGACAAATTAGTCGGTTTATTTTTGAATTATTTGTAAAAATGCTGAAGCAGAAACTACACATTCGGATGAAAAAATGCAAACATTTTTTTTGGGCGTTAAAGTGTACAAAAAAAGAATTCAGATTTTCGCCGTGTTAATAAATTGTTACGTAACCCGTCTGTATTTGAATTATACCTGTTAAGAACCATGTGAATAAGCTGTTAAAAAGCTACCTTTGCCTGTG
>Ga0302322_100003511_pt1 | contig 13476 bp, 15 predicted proteins | sample Fen_T0_2_FD_203757 | JGI IMG/M metagenome (GOLD analysis project Ga0302322, IMG submission 203757) | Peat permafrost microbial communities from Stordalen Mire near Abisko, Sweden - Fen_T0_2 | ecosystem: Environmental > Terrestrial > Soil > Wetlands > Permafrost | place: Sweden: Abisko...
CCAAGCCCTAGCTACTTCGGGGACACCACACTAGCTCCTTCGAGGAAAGGCTCCTAGTCCAGCCTTCGGCCCTTCCAGGCCACGCTGGCCCCAGTGACCCGAACCCAGATCGCCCGGAAGGCCAGGACGACGAAGGCCGCCGACCGAACCGGGGCCCACCCCAGGAATTGCACCACCGGCTCCCCCGCGGCCCGGGCCACCGACGCTTGCAGCACAACAGCCAGACCCAGCCAAACCCCGACCCCCACGGGACCCCAAATCAGGCCTGCGGCCACGGGGGTCAGAGGGAGCGAGAGCGCCAGAACTGCCAAGAACAAAGGATGTCCCCCGGTCCAGTGGACGACGTTTCGGGTGAACCCCTTCAGGGCCTGGGCTCCTCCTTCGTACATTCGGCAACTGACTTCGTCTGCGGCCATCGCGACCTCGGTGCCCAGTCCTTGCGCCTTGTAGAGCCTCGAAATCGCGATGTCCTCGGCGGGATGGCGGCGGACCAGGCTGTGGGGTTCAATCCGATGGTAGTCCTCGGCCCGGAATGCCAGGAGCTGGCCGTTGGCCGCCGCCAATGCGGGGGATTTCATTCGGCGGACGAGGCCCAGGGGGAGGAGGCTCAGGAGGGCCCAGAGCATGACGGGGACCATAGCCTCTTCCCCGGCGCTGGACCGAACCTGCCGGGGGAACAGGCTGGTCAGGGCCAACCCAGGGTCGTCGAACCGGGCGGCGGTCCGCCGGACCAAAGACGGCGCCACCCTCACGTCGGCGTCGAGGAACAGGAGTACGGCCCCCCGGGCCCGGCGGGCTAGGGCGTCGCAGTTGTGGGCCTTGCCCAGCCAACCTTCCGGGAGGGGGCCGGGGTCAATCATGCTGATCCGGGGGTCGGCGAGCCGGGCTTCCTCGATCACCCCCCGGGTCCTGTCGGTGGAACCGTCGTCCCCGATAAGAATCTCCATGGCAGCCCAATCCTGGACCCGGAGATCCGCCAGGAGGCTGGGAAGCCGAGCCTCTTCGTTCCGGGCGGGGATCAACACCGAAACCAGAACCGGACCCAAGGGCACCCGATCGGGATAGCCCCGGGGCTCGAAGGCGTTGGCCAGGGCGACCAGGGTCCGCAGGACCAGCAGACCCATCAGGGCCAGTCCGAGGGCGATCAAGGGGCCACGTGCCTGTCCCGGGCGGCGGTCAGGAAGGCGTTGAACCGATCGCCCAGGGTTCCGGCGCCGATTTCGGGTTTGTCCACCGTCCAGCGAACCGTGGCCGTCGGCCGGGCCCGGGAGCCGTAGTCCCAGAGAAGCGAGACAAAAATGGTGTTCACCACCACCCCAGCTTGGGCGAGGATCCACCGGGGAGCCGACCCGAACCCTTGGGTGGGCTGATGCTGGGACCGGATTTCTCCCTGGGGAAAGATGAGGACCAGGTTCGCCGGGTCGGTCAGCAGCCCAGCGGCGTAGGCCACACCCCGGATGGCGTCGGTTCGGTCACCGCGGTTCCACGAGAAGGCACCCACCCGCCGAAAGAACTTTCGCTGGGACAACTCGGTCTCCAGCATCATCACGTGGAACCGGCGCCCCCAACGCCTCCGGTTCAGGGCGTGGACCAAGAAGGGGTCCCACCAGCCCGAGTGGTTCGCCAGGACGAGCAACGGCCCCGGCGGAACCTGGCCTTCCTCGAGGATGAGTTGCTGAAAATGGCCGTCGAGGAGCCTATCGGCGAACCACAGGAACAACCGTCCTGCCAGACCGGGGGAGCGGGCGGTGTGCATGGGAACAGAATACGGATGGTTCAGGCCTTTCACAAGGCTTCGTCCCCGTCACCCCTCCATCAGCGCCTTCACCCGGGCCTTGTCGTCGGCGGTGGCGGGGTTGAACACCACCAGCCGCAACCGGGGGTTGGTGTCCACGGCGAACGTCGAGTATTCGAAGGTGATGGCCCCCAGGTCGGTGTTCTCGAAGGTTTTGATGCCCTCGTGGCTGCCGATCAAAGCGTGGTCTTCCCAGATCGACTGGAACTCGGGGCACGTCCGGCCCAGGGCATCCACCACTTCCCGGGCCCGGGAGCCGAACCCCGCCCGGGCCGTCTCGGTCCGGAACGCCGCCACCACGCCCCGGGCCACCTGCTCCCATTGGGGGTGGTGGCGGTTGTCGGTGTTGGAAAAGAACCGCTCCAGGATATTGAACCCTTCGGAGCCGGTGACTTCGCCCGCCCAGAGCGTGAATGCCGCCCGGTTCCCGGCCACCACATCCCACTCGGCCGTCCGGATGAACGCCGGGGTGTTTTCGAAGGCGTCGAGGACCCTCTGGAGCTGGGGCGTCACCTCGGTGGACTCCTGCCGCTTCACCTCCGGGGGCCGGTTCTGGGCCAGAAGGAACAGGTGTTCTCTCTCCACTTCGGTCAGGGCCAAACCCCGGGCCAGCCGGTCCAGCACATCGGCCGACGGAGACCCGCCCCGGCCCTGTTCCAGCCAGGTGTACCAGGTGGCGCTGACGTGGGACCTTTGGGCCACCTCTTCCCGGCGCAGCCCCGGAGTCCGCCGCCGGGTCAGGGGGTAGCCCAGGCTGGCCGGGTCGAGTTTGGTCCGCCTGTCCTTGAGGAAGGCTCCCAATGGATTGTCATTCTGTGTGATCGGCATGCATTTCCCCTATAGTACGTTCTGCTAGGGCTTGGATCTCGACGTTTTGGCTTCGCCTCGGAACTTCGCCGGTCCTCGGTGTACTTCCAGTACACCTGCGGGCGGCTCAGCCCTTCGGCTTCGCCAAAACGCCGATCTCCTGCGCCCAGTCCACTGTGGTCATCGCGGTGCTCGATGTCGGGTTGCGGTGTTGTCCCGGGTGGCGGGTCAAGCTCGGCCCGCTCCTCTTTCTGGAAGGCTCCCAACGGATTGTCGTTCCGTGGGATCGGCCTATTCATTCCTCTGGAACCCATGGAACCAGCCGCTGAGCGAAGCGAAAGCCACCCCAGAACTGGGCGACGGAGATCGCTGTTTTGGCGAAGCCAAAACAGCGAGGTCCGAGCCCCCGCATCCCTGTAGTCTGTATACCAGTATACGGTCACTACTTTTCCGGGACTAGGGACGATCTTACCTTTGCTTCGAAAGGCAAGGAGGAAAATTGTGTCGACTTCCATTTCTACGTTCTTAGTGCTGGGGGCCACCGGCCGAACGGGCCGCCATTTTGTCTCTCTCGCCCTGGAAGAAGGGCATCGGGTGCGGGCGTTGGTTCGGAATCCAGAGAAAGCCGGTCCCCCGCGCCCTCAGCTCGACCTCCACCAGGGTTCCCTCCCAGACTACGACCAACTCGATGATTTGGTCCGGGGAGTGGATTTTGTCGTCGCGATGTTGGGAGACGCCCAGGGCCAAAGAAGCCAGAACATCAATACTCAGTTCGTGAAGAAGCTGATTCCGGCCATGCGGAGGCAGGGGGTCAAACGGTTCCTCTACCAGGCCGGGGGGCTCACGAGACCCTACAAAGGGAGGCTGCCCTTCGTTTCCTGGGTCTTGAAAAACACCCTCGCGCGATCCAATGGTCTGATCGGGCAACACAGGGACAACGAAGCCGTGATCGAATACTTGGTGGAAGAGGCTCCGGACATCGAGTGGATGGTCCATAGGGCGGCCATCATCTCCGAAGGGCCCTCGAAAGGAACCCTCACCCGATCAAAAACCCGGCCGAGTCTGGCGACTTTTGGGGATTGCGCTGCCTACAACTATCGCCTTGTGAGGGACGCCTCGGCCATGCACACCTATGATTTGAGCCATTACGGGCCATGAAGAGTCGACCGAATTCAAACAGGAGATCGCTATGAAAGTATTTGTGACCGGGGCCACGGGGTTCATCGGTTCGGCCGTGGTGAAGGACCTGCTGGCCGCCGGCCACCAGGTCGTTGGGTTGTCCCGGTCCCCGACCGGGGACGAGAAGCTGAGGGTCCTGGGAGCCGGGGTACACCGAGGGTCCCTGGAAGACCCCGCCAGCCTTCGAAGAGGGGCCTCCGACGCCGACGGGGTCATCCACCTGGCGTTCATCCATTCTTTCCCCGGGTTCCTCGGGGCCCCGGCCAAGGACCAACGGGCCATCGACGCCCTGGGTTCCGCCCTGGAGGGCACGGGAAAGCCACTGGTGGTGGCCGGAGGGATCATCGGACTGAGGCCCGGTCAAGTGCTCACCGAAGACTTTCAGCCCGCCTACGCCAAGGTGCCGCGCAAGTCGGAAGAGACGGTGCTGGCCTGGGCGGCCCGGGGGGTGCGGGCCTCGGTGGTGCGGCTGTCGCCCACCGTCCACGGGCCCGGGGACCACGGCTTCGTCGCCATGCTGGTGACCGCGGCCCGGAAGAAGGGGAGGGCCGTTTGGGTCGGCGACGGCCGCAGCCGCTGGTCGGCGGTCCACCGCCTCGACGCGGCCCGGCTCTTCGTCCTCGCCCTGGAAAAGGGCCGGGCCGGGGGTGTCTACCACGGCGTGGCCGAGACTGTCCCGTTCGGCGACCTGACCGCGGTGATCGGCCGCGGGCTCGGGGTGCCTGTGGTGTCAAAAAAGGGTTTGGGAGCGCTTTTTGCCCTAGGGTTTCTCGGTTTCCTGGCCGGTATCGACGGACCTGCCTCAAGCGAAATCACCCGGAACGAACTGGGCTGGGCCCCCATCCACCCGTCATTGATCGACGACCTGGAAAAGGGGGATTACTTTGACCGCTGAAGCTTCGATGCGGGGACGGGTGTGTCTGATCACCGGGGGCACCTCAGGGGTGGGCAGGGCCACCGCCCGGGGCCTGGCCCAACTGGGTGCCCGGGTCGTGCTTCTGTGCCGGGACGCCGACCGGGGGACCCAGACCCTGGAAGAAATCGCCCAAGAGACCGGGAACCGCCAAGGCGAGATCCTCCTCGGCGACCTCTCCCTCCAGGCCTCGATCCGGCACGCCGCCACCGAGTTTCAAAGCCGCTTCGACCGCCTTGACGTATTGGCCAACCTGGGCGGAGCCCTCGACTTTCGAAAGAGCCTCACCCCAGAAAGTATCGACACCATGTTTTCGGTGAATTACCTGGGACACTTTCTGCTCACCACCCTTCTGCTCGACCGGCTGAAGGCCAGTGGTCCCTCCCGGGTGATCACCGTGGCCGGGGCCCCTCGATTTCTGGCCAACCCTAGGGTCAACCTCGACGATCTCCAACTCGGAAAAAGTTTCAGCGGCATGGCTGCGTTGGCCCAGACGATGTTCGCCCGGGTTTCGTTTGGGTTCGAACTGGCGGAAAGGCTGGAGGGAACCGGAGTGACGTCGGTGGTCTTCCATCCGGGGGCCATCCAGTCCCGGTTGGCCCGGAACGTCCCCTGGTGGCTGAAGGTCCTCACGGCTCCCCTCATGGTACCCTTTGCGCTCTTGGCCAAGAAGGAATGCGACATCGCCGTGTACCTCGCTTCGTCCCCCGGGGTCGAGGGTGTCAGCGGCGTTTTCTTCGACGACCTCAGGCGCATCGTCCCCGCTATCCGGGCAAACCACGATGTTGCGGCGGGTCAGAAACTCTGGGAAATGAGCGAAGGACTGACCAGGGCGCGATGAGCCATCGTAGGATACTCCGGCCTTTCGAGGCTGACAATGGACACCGGTCGATTCCAGGTTTAGCCTCGGGAGGGAGGACTCGCATGCACACTCGAATCATCCCTTCGTCGGGGGAACCTTTGCCCGTGGTGGGTCTGGGCACGTGGCAAACCTTCGATGTCCCTGGCGACCACGCGTATCCCACCCTCAAAAGGGTTCTGGGAACCTTGGCCGGAGCCGGATCGACGGTCATCGACAGTTCACCTATGTACGGCCGGGCCGAACGGGTGATCGGCGATATCACCGCCGGCATGGACTCGCCGGACAGCTTCTTCTACGCCACCAAGGTCTGGACCACGGGGCTGCACGAGGGAGTGAGGCAGATGGAGGCGTCGAGGAAGCTCATGAAACGTCAGTGCCTCGACCTCATCCAGATGCACAACCTCACCGACTGGCGCACCCACCTACCGACGCTGCGCCGGTGGAAGGAAGAGGGAAAGACCCGGTACATCGGCATCACCCACTACACCGACACCAGCCACGAAGACTTGGAAAGGATACTCCGGGCCGAAAAGCTGGACTTTGTGCAGTTCAATTACTCCATCGTCTCCCGGCACGCCGAACAGCGGCTTCTGTCCGCCGCCGCCGACCTAGGAGTGGCCACCCTGGTCAACCGTCCCCTCGGCGAGGGCAGCCTGTTCGCCCGGGTCGGGAACAAACTCTTGCCTTCCTGGGCGGCCGACCTCGGCATCACGAGCTGGAGCGCCTATTTCTTGAAATATCTGATCGGCAACCCCGCGGTGACCTGCGTCATCCCCGCCACCGCCTCCCCGGATCATCTGGCCGAAAACCTGGAGGCGGGGGAGGGGCCCCTTCCCGACCTGGCGACCCGGAAGAAGATGGTGGAGTACCTGGGGTGGTGAGGGGAGGGAACCTCGTCGTCCGTTATTCCCTCCCTCCGCCTGGTTCATTCGCCAAAAGAGTAATTGGCCATGGCCACCGCTTCGTTCTTCCTTCCCGGGTAGCTCAGCCACTGCATGGCGGTGTTCAGGTCCTCGATGATTTCGGGGGTGTGGGGGGATCCCGTGGTATGGGCGTCGGAGATGAGGCTCACATCGTAGCCTCTCTCCAGGGCCCCGTAGGCCGTGGCCCTGATGCACCAGTTCGTGGCCGCCCCGGCCAGCACGATCTTTGAAGCACCCAGGGAATCGAGGAGGGACTCCAAATCCGTCTCTTCGAAGGACGAGTTGAAGTGCTTATGGATGCGGTGGTCCTGGCCCTGGGGAGAAAGCTCGGAAGCCAGCTCCCATTCGTCGGTATTGGCCACCAGTTCGTCGTCGGAGTGTTGTACCCAGACCACCGGAACCTCGGCCCTTCGAGCTTTTTCCACCATGGCGGCCACATTGGCCACGGTTTCGTCCCGGCGGTGGGCCGAAGCCACGACCCCGGATTGAACGTCCACCACCAAAAGCACCGATCGATTTCCTGGGCGCGTCGCCATAGTTACTCTCCTGGAATGGTCTAGGTGGCCCCATGGTGCCACGGCTTTGGCCGGCGGCTCAAGGGCGGTTCCAAAAGTGATTCAGTGCCCCGGCGAGTGAGCGCCCCTGGGTCCGAGCCCCATCGGCCACCGGGCCCCGCAACCGGGCATCCATCAAGCTGCCGCCGCCTTGAAGGAATACGCGACGGACCTCCTCGTCGGGTCGAACCACGTGGACCTCGGCCCCCGACCGGCGCAGCGCCTCGACCTGTTCGGTTAGGTTGTAGGGGGTGGGGATAGGGACGTCGACGCAGAGGATCAGCACTTTTTCGTGCCCCAGGGCCAAATCGGCGTTTTCCATCGAGTACGCGCCACCGTCGTAGGCCAATCGTTGGCCGACGCGGATGCAGGGCCACACTCCCGGGAGGGCCGAACTGGCCCCGATGGCCGAAATCAGGTCGACGCCCGAATCCTTCGTCCATACGAGGCGTTCCCCTGTGGAAGCGTCGATGCCCACCACGGCGAGGCGCTGGGGCCAGGACTTCAGGCCCAGTCGGTGGCCCAGCTCGGCCAGCCTGTCCTCCGGGGAAAGGGTCTGGGCCTGCTGGGCGAACCCACCCATTTGGCGTAACCAGTCTTCGGCACCCTTGGCCTGGGCCCGGATTTCGGTGGTGCCGGGTCCACAACCTCTCCCAGGGTTCGTCCGCTGCTACCAATGCCCCCACCTGGGACCCTGCCGAGGTGCCTACAATGCGGTCCGCCTCCCCGACGTCGATTCCCGCCTCGGCCAACCCGTACAGCACCCCCGACTCCCAGGCGTTCCCCACAGCGCCCCCTCCCCCTAAGACCAACGCTCGTTTCATCCCTTCCTCCTGGAATTTGACGTTCCGGGGTCGAGTCTGCATACTGATGCGGACAGATTCGGTCACCATCGGGAGGGAATTTCGGAAATGTATCATCCCACCGGCCGCGTCTTGACGGTGTTGGAACTGCTCCAGTCCAGGCCCCAGATCACAGGACGGGAGCTCGCCGACCGGTTGGAATGCGACCTGCGGACGGTGCGGCGCTATGTGGCCAAACTGCAAGACGTGGGCATTCCTGTCGAGTCCGCGGCTGGGCCGGCGGGCGGCTACACTCTCAGGCCTGGATTTCGATTGCCTCCGCTGATTTTCACCGAAGACGAGGCCTCCGCCGTTGTTCTGGGCCTGGTGGCTACTCCGTGGCTCCGGGTCGATCTCTCCCCGGCCGCCGTAGAATCGGCCTTGTCGAAGATAGGCCGCGTGCTGCCTGCCACCACCCGGCAACGGGTCGAGGCGTTGTCGCGGCTGCTGGTGATGCCTTCCGACTCCGGGAATACCCTCGACGTGGGGTTGCTGCTCCGGCTCAGCCAGGCTTCGGGGGAAGGCCGCTGCATCGATCTGGAATACCACTCCCGGCAGACCACCCGCCGTGTTGTTGAACCGTACGGGGTGTCGGGGTACCTGGTCGGGTTCTGCCGGTTGAGGACCGAAATCCGAGTATTCCGTTTGGACCGCATCGTGACCGCCAGCGTTCTCGACGAAACCTTCCACCGGCCCCCGGGTTTCGATCTTGAGGCCTACATCAAGGAGGGGCTGGAGTCCCAAAGGTGGATGGTCCACCTACGGTTCCTGGCCCCAGCGACCGAGGTGACCCAGGCCCTGGGCACCCTTGGGTCGGTGATCCCCCAGGAGGCGGGCTGCATCTACCGGGGGCCAGCGTCGGACCTCGACCTCCTGGCCCGGCAGTTGCTCCTCACCCGGCTGGATTTTGACGTGATCGATCCCCCCGAGCTCCGGGATGCCTTGATCGCTGTGGCCGCCGAGGCCCTTACTCGAGGGACCGGGCGAACACAAACAGGCAGTCGCTGAGCCGGTTCAGGTACCGGCTGGCGGCGTGGAGGTCGGGCCGTCCTTGGTCCCGGACGAAGGCTACGAACCCACGCTCCGCCCGGCGGCAGACCGTCCGGGCCACGTCCACCAGGGCCGACTGCTGGGTTTTTCCTGGAAGCACGAACACGGGTTCGATGGCCACCCCGTCGTCGAACAGGTGTTTTTCCCAGACCTCCAGCCTGTCGATGTCGGCGTCGGTTAACAGGGTCAGGGTGGTAGCCAGAGGAGAGTGGGGAGCGGTGGCCACCAGGGAGCCGAGGTTCAGCAACTTGCCCTGAATCTTCTCCAGGGTTGTTTCGTAGCAGCCGAAGTGTTTGATCACCCCCAACCAGCTATTGAGCTCGTCCAGGTCGCCCAAAACGGCAAACACCGGCGCGTCCTTCCAGTCTACCGAGCCGGTATAGTCGGAAGTTTTTCCGTTGTCGCCGGTTCGGGTGGTCACCAGGTCAAAATCGATGTTCATCCTCTCCTCCTTTCCCGTCGGCCGCCGTTTTCAAGGGGCAGCCAGCCACGTGTCTTCCTTGATACGGATGCCCGACTCCCCCAAAAATCGGGCGCCTTTGACCAGGGCTACCACCGTTTGGGCGGCGTCGGCAAACGGTAGGCCCCCGGGACGGATGTTCGAAACGCAGTTGCGCTCGGCGTTCTGCCGGCCGGGCCGGGGGGCCCAGGTCAGGTACACTCCGAGGCTGTCCGGGCTGGTCAGCCCCGGGCGCTCCCCGATGAGCATCACGGCTACGTCGACCTTTAGCCGATAACCGATCTCGTCGGACAGCGCCACCCGGGCCTGGCTGGCCAGGACCAAGGGGGCCAGCCGGAACCCCGCGTCCCGGAGCAGGGGGCCCAGTTCGGCCAGGAAGGGGGCCGCCTGCCGGTCCACGGCCAGGGACGAGAGGCCGTCGCCCACGATCACCCCCAGGTCCCAGCCCCAGGTAGTGACCATGCCTTCCAAAAGGGCAGCCGATTCCGGGTCGAGCAGGCGGCCCCAATCGGGGCGCCTCAGGTAGTCGGCCCGGGTGTAAGCCCGGGACCGCACCCGGACACCCTCCAGACCGGTGAACTGGCAGGGTCTGACCACGGCGTCCTTGGCCCGGGCGTGGGCCATTTGGAACTCAAGCATGGGATGGGTGGGCAGGGCCGTCCCGGCCCGGCCCAGGGCGATCCGGGCTTCTGTCCACTGGCGAAGGTTGGTCCAAGGGTCGTCCGTCACCACTACCGAGCCCCCAAATCGGCCAGCAGCCTGGCCGTGGGCGCGGGGTTGAGCCTCGGGCCCGACCGGCCCGCCAAGGCGATACCCTGCCTGACCAGCCAAGCCTCGAACTCCGGGGCCGGGCGGCGGTGGAGCAGTTTGCGCAGGTACCAGGCGTCGTGGAAGCTGGTGCTTTGGTAGTTGAGCATGATGTCGTCGGCCCCGGGCACTCCCATGATGAACGTCACCCCCGCCAGTCCCAGGACGCTGAGCAGGGTGTCCATATCGTCCTGGTCGGCCTCGGCGTGGTTGGTGTAACAAATATCGCAGCCCATGGGCAGGCCCAGAAGCTTGCCGCAGAAATGGTCCTCCAGCCCGGCCCGGAGGATCTGTTTGCCGTCGTAGAGGTATTCGGGGCCGATGAACCCCACCACGGTGTTCACCAACAGGGGGTCGAAGGCCCGGGCCACGGCGTAGGCCCTGGCCTCGCAGGTCTGCTGGTCCAGCCCGTGGTGGGCGTCGGCCGAAAGGGCGCTCCCCTGGCCGGTCTCGAAGTACATCACGTTGTTCCCCACGGTGCCGCGGTTCAGGTCGAGGGCGGCATCCCTGGCCTGTTTCAACAGACCCAGGTCGATACCAAACGAGCGGTTGGCGGCCTCGGTGCCGGCGATGGACTGGAACACCAGATCCACCGGGGCACCGCGGTCCATGCAGATCAGGGCGTTGGTCACGTGGGTGAGCACGCAGGTCTGGATGGGGGCCTCCAAACGTCGGCGCAGATCGTCGAGCATCACCAGCAGCCGGGTTACCTGGTCGGGGCTGTCCCCGGCGGGGTTGATGCCGATGACGGCGTCGCCGGCGCCGTAAAGCAAGCCGTCGAACACCGAAGCCATCACCCCTTGCGGGTCGTCGGTGGGGTGGTTGGGCTGCAATCGGGTGGACAACCTCCCCTCCAGGCCGATGGTGTTGCGGAATTTCGTGACCACCCGGATCTTCGAGGCCACGGCCACGAGGTCCTGGTTGCGCATCACCTTGCTCACCGCTGCGGCCATTTCGGGGGTAATCCCCGGGGATGCCGCAGCCAGGGCCACGGTGGTGGCCGCATCGCTGAGCAGCCAGTTCCGGAAGTCCCCTACGCTCATGGTGGCAAACGGACCGAAAGCCTGGTGGTCGTGGGTATCGAAGATGAGTCGGGTCACCTCGTCGGTTTCGTAAGGGATCAACGGCTGGGCCAAGAAGGTAGCCAACCCCGTGTCGGCCAGCACCGATCGGGCGACCACCCTTTCCTCCATGGATGAGGCAGCCACCCCGGCCAGCTCGTCTCCGCTACGAAGAGGGGAGGCCTTGGCCAGCAGGGTCTTCAGGTCGGTGCCGCTCAACAATTCCTCCTCCCTTCGGCCTTTTGCAAAAACTTCACTCTGCCCCGGGGGTGGCTCCGGTCAACTCCATCATTTCGTCGAACGGCGCCTCGGCCCTCTGGCGGTGGGTGAGGACAAAGTAGCCCCAACCCACGGCCAGGATGGCCAGCAGGATGGCGGTGAGGATGGGGTTGAACCACACCATGGCGGCCAAGGCTACGGCCGACAGGGCGATGGCGATGGCGGGGAAGGCGGGATAGAACGGGGCCTTGAAGGGCCTGTCCATGTCCGGGTCTGTCTTTCGGAGCTGGAATAGACTGACCATGCTGATCAAGTACATGAGTACCGCTCCCATGGCGCTCATGGTGATCAGGCTGCCCGTGACCCCGGGGAAGGGGATTTCGCACAGCACCGAAACGACGCCCACCACGCCCCCGGCCGTCAGGGCCCAATGGGGAGTCTGGAAGCTCTTGCTCACCTTGCTCAGTCCCCCGGGGAGGAACCCGGCCCGGGCTAGGGCGAAGATTTGCCGACTGTACCCGAGGATGATGCCGTGGAAGCTGGCGATGAGGCCGAACACCCCGATGAACCCGAGCATGAACGTCCAGCCGTTCTGGCCGCCGAAGTACATCTTCATCGCGTCGGGCAGGGGCGAGTTCATGCTGGCCAGAGCCTTCCAGTCGCCCACTCCGCCGGCGAAGATCATCACGCCTAGGGCCAAGGCCGTGAGGGTCAAAATCCCGGAAATGTAGGCCCGGGGTATGGCCTTCTTCGGGTTCTTCACCTCCTCGGCGCTCATGGCCACACCTTCGATGGCCAAAAAGAACCAGATGGCGAACGGAATGGCGGCAAAAATGCCGGGGATGCCGCCCATGAACCCGTCCTTGGTGAAATTCTCCACTTTGAACCCGGGGGCGACCACGCCGATGAAAACCAGCAGCTCGGCCACGGCCAAAACCGTGACCACCAGCTCGAAGCTGGCAGCGATCTTCACCCCCAGCAGGTTGATCCCCACGAAGACGAGGTAGGCGATCACCGCCACGGCGATGGCCGACACAGCGGGAAACAGGAAATTCACGTAGGCGCCGATGGACAGGGCGATGGCCGGCGGTGCGAAGACAAACTCCACCAGCGTTGCAAACCCCGCCAGGAACCCCCCGACGTCGCCGAAGGCCCTCTTGCTGTAGGCGAAAGGCCCTCCGGCGTGGGGGATGGCCGTGGTCAGCTCGGTGTAGCTGAAGATGAACGTGACGTACAGCACGGTGATCAGGAGCACCGAGACCAGAAAGCCGGGGGTCCCCGAGACGCCCCAACCGAAACTCCAACCGAAATACTCACCGGAAATGACCAATCCGACGGCGATGGCCCAGAGCTGCCAGGTGCCGATCTGCGGCTTCAACTCCCGGCTGACTTTGACGCGAGGTTCTCCCATGATGCTCTCCTTGAGGGGACGATGGGTCTCAACAGCAAGGTCCATGCCACCAGGGACGAACGGCCCGGAACGGCGTAAACCGGCCCGCTTTGGATCCCTTTGGGTACCAAAGGGGAGAGGATCGAGGCGATGTGCTCTACTTATTTGTATTTTTTACAAATAATAATGACGAATTTGTATTATTTTTCTGAGTCGGGTTGCATCCCCGGCCGGGCGTCCTTGTTATTCTCCCCGGGAACGCTATACTCGTTACCGGGGGCCAGCGGTGGATCAAGAAATCCGGAAAGGCATCAAGACATTCTTCATCAACGCCGACGCCTCGCTCACCCCCGAGGAAGGGCAGCTCCAGGCCCTGTTTCTGTCGGGTTTCGAGGTGTATCCCCTCCCCGAGTCGAGGCTGTTGCCCGTGTTGGACCAGATCGATTGTCTGGTGGGGTTGTTCCGGGAACTCATTGTGTTTTTCAACGTCGACGGAGCCCTGGCCGAGGGAACTTGGCCCCAAATGATGACCACCCTGGCCCAACTCCACGGGGATAGGGTGCGCCTAGGGGTCTTCCACCACGAAACCGACCCGGCCCGGCGGGCGGCCATGG
>Ga0302322_100003513_pt1 | contig 13472 bp, 9 predicted proteins | sample Fen_T0_2_FD_203757 | JGI IMG/M metagenome (GOLD analysis project Ga0302322, IMG submission 203757) | Peat permafrost microbial communities from Stordalen Mire near Abisko, Sweden - Fen_T0_2 | ecosystem: Environmental > Terrestrial > Soil > Wetlands > Permafrost | place: Sweden: Abisko...
CAGCGGGCCGCGCAGGTCGAGGCCCGAGCGCGCGTAGAGGCAGGTGAACCACATGCCGTCGGCGGTCAGGCGGCTGCGGTCGCAAGTCGAACAGAAGGGCTGGGTCGTCGACGCGATGATCCCGAACACGGTGCCGTCGGCGAGCAGGAAGCGCTCGGCGGGGGCGCTCGAGTGTTCGACGAGCGGCGTGACGGGCCCGTAGGCGGCGGCGATGCGCTGCAGCATCTGTGCGCGCGTGAGCACGGAGTCCATCGACCAGTGCGTCGCGCCGCCGACATCCATGTATTCGATGAAGCGCACTTCGGCGTCGTGCGCGCGCGCGAACTCGAGCAGCGGCACGAGCTCGTCGTCGTTGGTGCCGCGCAGCATCACGCTGTCGAGTTTGAGCTGCTTGAAACCGGCTTCCCTGGCCGCGGCGATCCCGTCGAGGACGTCGTGCAGGCCGTCGCGGCGCGTCAACGCGCGGAAGCGCTCGGGCTGGAGCGTGTCGAGGCTGACGGTCAGGCGATGCAGGCCGGCCTGCGCGAGAGCCGGTGCGAGCGCGCGCAGCAGCAGGCCGTTGGTGGTCAAGGCGAGGTCGCGGATCGCCGGCTGCGCGGCGAGCAGGCCGACGAGCACCGGCAGATCCTTGCGCAGCAGCGGCTCGCCGCCGGTCAGGCGCAGCTTCTCGACCCCGAGCAGCGTGAAGGCCTCGACGGTGCGCGCGATCTCCTCGAAGGAGAGGATCAGCGACTTGGCGAACCAGGCGTAGCTCTCCTCGGGCATGCAGTAGGCGCAGCGCAGGTTGCAGCGGTCGGTGACCGAGAGGCGCAGGTTCGCAAGCGCGCGGCCATGCAGATCGAGGGGCGGCATCGAAGGCGATTGTATGCCAGAGGCTGCTGGCAGGCCCTGGGCGGGACGCCGGGGTAACGAGTTTGTGGCAGGTGGAACCCCGTGCAAGGAAGCGGGCTGCCCGCCGGCGCCGATGCCGATACCATGGGGCCATGATCCTCACCGCCTTGCTCTTGATGGCGCTCGTCTCGCCCCCCGCGACGGCAGCGCCGCTACCCGAACCCGCGCTGCTCGCGCAGGAGAAGCCGTCGCCGGCCGACCCGCTCGATGCAGAGTACGACAAGTTGATGCAGGAGGCGCAGACGGCCCTCAGCACCTACCAGGAGAAGAAGAAGGCGGATCCCAAGACGCCGCCCTGGCAAGCCGGCATGTGGGACAAGTTCGAGGCGCTCTCGAACAAGGGCCATGGCCGCTCGCTGCTCTGGCTGGCGCAGAATGCGCAGCACAAGTACGAGGGCAAGAAGGAAGCGCTGGCGAAGAAGCTCGAGCTCTACGGTCAGCTGATCGAGAAGCACGGCAGCTCGGCCTGGTCGGACGCGATCGTTCCCGCCATCACGCGCGAGAAGAAGTACTTCGGCATGACCGAGATGGACAAGCTGCTCACGCAGTTGAAGACGAGCTCGAAGAACCCCGAGGCGCAGGCCGCGGCGCTCGATGCGCTCTCGACCGTGCTGACCGGGACGTCGGCCGGCGAGTCCGAGCGCAAGCGCGCCGCCGAGTACAAGGATGAGCTCGTCAAGAACTTCCAGGACACGAAGATCGTCAGCCGCATCAACGCGAAGGACTTCAGGGAGAAGAGCCTCGCCATCGGCAAGCCCGTGCCCGACTTCAGCGCCAAGGACATCGAAGGCGCCGACTTCAAGCTCAGCGACTACAAGGGGAAGGTGGTGCTGCTCGACTTCTGGGGCTTCTGGTGAGGCCCTTGCCGGGCCATGTTCCCGCACGAGCGGTCGCTCGTGGAACGACTCAAGAACGAGCCCTTCGTCCTGATCGGCGTCAACACCGACCCCAGCAAGGACCTGTACCGCGAAGAGGCCAAGAAGAACGGCATCACCTGGCGCTCGGCGATCGACGGCTCGACGGAAGGCCCGATCTGCTCCAAGTGGGGTGTCGAGGGTTTCCCGACCCTCTACCTGATCGACTCCAAGGGCACGATTCGCGACTACTGGCTGGGCGTCGACGAAGCCGGCGAGAAGCGAATGAACGAGATGATCGACAAGCTCGTCGCCGAGGCCAAGGCCAAGTAGCTTCCACGGACCCTCGATTTCCACGCCGGGCGCCCACGCGTCCGGCGTGGTAGTTTTGTGAGCTGTATGCCGACGCTGAACACACTCCTCCTCTGCTCCCTGCTCCTCGCCGCGCCCCAGGGCGGCACGCCTCCGCATCCGGCACCCGCGCAGCCGGCGACCGAGAAGCAGGATCCCGCGCGCACGCGCGAGCTCGACCTGCAGTACCAGATGCTCTGCGACACCTACGCGCGCTCGGAGGTCGAATGGAACGACCTGCTGCGCGTCTACGCCGGCGAGGCGCAGAAGCGCAACGAGACGCTCGCGAAGCATCCCGCGAAGCAGTACTGGGAGCGCTTCCAGAAGCTCGCGAACGACGGGCAGGGCCGCGCGCTGGTCTGGATGGCGGGCCACGCCGAGAACATGTATCCCGAGCGCGAGACCGCCACGCAGCAGAAGCAGGTGCTGTTCCGCAAGCTGATCGACGAGCACGCCTCCGATCCCTGGGCGCTGGAGACGGTCGTGTCGCTCTCGCTGCAGCGCTACTGGCTCGAGACCAAGGGCGTCCAGAGCCTGCTCGAGGACTTCGTCAAGCAGACCAAGAACCGCGAGTTCGCGGCGACCGCGCTCTCGAAGGAGATGGCGATCCTCTCGGGCGCCGCGTCGAAGACCGAGGAGCAGAAGCAGGCCGACGAAGTCCGCGACCGGATCATCCACGACTACTCCGACACCGAGGTGGGCAAGAAGCTCGCCGAGCGCCTGTCGGCCAAGGACTCGGGCGTGCAGCCCGGCCTCGCGGCGCCGGACTTCACGGGCAAGGACGTCGACGGGGCGGAGATCAGTCTCGCCTCGGCGCGCGGAAAAGTCGTGCTGCTCGACTTCTGGGGCTTCTGGAGTGCGCAGAGCCGCGCGATGATCGCGCATCTCAACGAGCTCGCCGCGCAGCACGCCGCGGACCCGTTCGTGATCCTCGGCGTCGCCACCGACGAGGATGCCGTGCGCTTCCGTGAACTCTCGAAGGAACAGAAGGTCGGCTGGCGCTCGGTCTGGGACGGCGGTCGCGCCGGACCGGTCTCGCGCCTCTACCAGGTGCACGCGTTCCCTTCGCTGCTCCTGCTCGACCCGAGCGGCAAGGTGCGCAAGGTCTGGGTGATCCAGCCCAGCGACAAGGTGCTCGACGAGGAGATCGCTGCCGCGCTCGCGGCCGCGAAGGCCCCCCCGAAGTAGGCTCCGCGCGCGCCTAGAGCTTCTTCAGCCAGGCGCTGAAGGCGTCCTCGAGCTTGGGCAGTTCCTTGCCGAAGCTCTTCAGGAACAGATCGCTCGAGGTCAACGGCTTGTCCTTCTCGGCGGGCAGGCCCGCGATGACGGCGTCGACCAGCGCTCCGCGGCAGGTCTGCTCCCATTGCGCGAAGCGCCGCGCGACGTCCTCGCCCGCGCTGCTGCGCAGGAAGCGCACGAACGCCCAGCTCTCGGCGTAGAACGAGTGCGCACGCTCGGGGTCGGAACCGAGCAGGCGCGCGGCGTTTCCCTCGAGCAGCTCGCGCAGTCCGAAGGGCAGCTTCGATGCGCGCAGCGGCTCGAGGCGCGCGGCCGTCATCACGCCGCCGACGGAGAGCTTGCCTTCCTGCAGGCTGTAGACGCCCTGCCCGCCGTAGCTCTCGGCGAGGCCCTCCGAATACCAGCTCGGCATCGACGAGCGCGAGATCGCGAAGTGGAAGCTGTGCGTCATCTCGTGCAGGCACACGCCGGCGACCTCGCCCTCCTGGATCTTGCCCGAGCACACGACCGCGATGCCCGAGAGCTGGTCGGCGAAGCCCAGCGCCGCCTTGTGCTCGGGCATCTTGACCGCATCGAGGTAGGTCTCGTAGAGCGCGACGTCGCCGAGAACGACCAGCGTCAGCGGCCGCGTGGGCCGCGCGCCGAGATCCTGCTCGAGCACGGGCAAGAGCTGCAGCACGAGCGCGTGGACCGAGCGCGCCTCCGCGAGGCTCTTCGTCGAGCGCACGCACAGGCCCGGCGTGCGCATCTCGAAGAGCTCCTTCAGCTGCGGCAGCGCAGCGAGGAATCTGTCGCGGATGTAGAGCTTGTCGTTGATCGCGACGGCCTCGTCGTGGATGCGCTGCGACTCTTTCTCGGGCAGCGTGCCGCTCTCGAGCGCGAGGCAGCCGGACTTCGAGAACTCGAGCGGCTCGCCGCGCGCGGAGACGATCTCGACGTACTCGGCGTGCGCGTCCTCCCACAGGCGGTGCGTCCAGGCCCAGAGCGCCGCGTCGAGGCGCTGCTTCTCGTCGGCGAGATCGAGCCGGTGCGCCTCGTGCGCGTAGCTGTCGAGGCGCGGCGTGCCCGGGCGCGGGAGCTTCTTCCTCCAGAAGGCGTCGTCGAGGTTCTGCATCAGGCGCAGCACCATCAACGCGCCCGGATTCTGGCCGCCGGAGACCTCCACGGCGCGCACGATCTGCTCGGCCGCCTGCACGCACAGGCCCTCGCGGCGCAGATCCACGCCGAGCTCGAGGTGGCGCTGGCCCGCGTCGGCGAGCGCCTTGGTGCGCATGGCGAGGAAGCGGCTGCGGTCGTCGTCGCCGGGGGTGAGCAGCGCCGCGCCGGCGAGCAGCAGCGGGAAGAGCGCCTGGATCATGCCGCAGCCATGGTAGCGACCTTCGGACATCGGGCGGTGATCGGAGGCTGTCGGCGCGGCATGATGTGGCCATGCGCCGGATCCTGCTCACCGCACTCCTCGTGCTCCTCGCCAGTGCCTGCAAGGCTCCGCCCGCCACGGATAGCGGCGGGCCCGCCGACGTGCTGCTCACCAACGCGCGCATCGTGACGCTCGACGAGGACTGCCCCGAGGCGCGCGCGCTCGCGATCCGCGACGGGCGCGTGCTCGCGGCGGGCAACGAGGCCGAACTCTCGCAGCTCGTCGACGCGCACACGCAGGTGATCGACCTGCACGGCGCGCTCGCGGTGCCCGGGCTGATCGACGCGCACGCGCACCTGTGGGGCATCGGGCGCATGAAGCTCGAGCTCGACCTGCGCGATGCGAAGAGCTGGGAGGAGATCGTCGAGCGCGTGGCGCAGGCCGCGAAGGATCGGCCCAAGGGCGAATGGATCGAGGGCCGCGGCTGGCACCAGGAGAAGTGGGACCACGCGCCCGCGGACGCGCTCGAGGGCTGGCCGGTCAAGGACGCGCTCGATCGCGCGGCGCCCGACAACCCGGTCGTGCTGCATCACGCGAGCGGCCACGCTTCGATCGTCAACGCCAAGGCGCTCGAACTCGCGGGTGTCGCGGCGCTCGCCACCGATCCGCCGGGCGGCAAGATCCTGCGCGATGCGAGCGGAGCACCGACGGGCGTGCTCAACGAGGACGCGCAGTCGCTCGTGGGGGGTGCTGCCACGCCGGATCTCGCCAAGCTGGTCGGTCTCGCCGCGCAGGAGTGCCTTTCGAAGGGCCTGACGAGTCTTCAGGACGCGGGCTCGACGCTCGAGGAAGTGGCGCTCTTGCGCAAGCTGGCCGAGAAGGGCGAACTCCCGCTGCGCCTGTGGGTCATGCTCGGCGAGCCCGACGCGCTGCTGCACGACAAGCTCGAGTCGGCGCGCACGATCGGCGCGGGCAACGGCTTCCTGACCGTGCGCGCGATCAAGCGCTACATGGACGGCGCGCTCGGCACGCGCGGCGCGTGGATGCTCGCGCCCTACAGCGACATGCCCACGACCTCGGGCATTCCCGTCACGAGCGGCGACGCGCTGCGGCAGTCGGCCGAGCTCGCGCGCAAGAACGGCTTCCAGCTCTGCGTGCACGCGATCGGCGACCGCGGCAACCGCGAGGTGCTCGACACCTACGAGCGCGTGCTCGGCCCGCGTGCGCGCGCGAAGGACCTGCGCTGGCGCATCGAGCACGCGCAGCACCTCGATCCGGCCGACATCCCGCGCTTCGAGGCGCTGGGCGTGATCGCCTCGATGCAGGGCATCCACTGCGTCTCCGACGGGCCCTGGGTGCCGCAGCGCATCGGCGAGGAGCGCGCCAAGAACGGCGCTTACGTCTGGCGCAGCCTGCTCGACGCGGGAGCGGTGGTCGCGAACGGGACCGACGCGCCGGTCGAGGACGTCGATCCGCTGGCGTGTTTCCGCGCCACGGTCACACGGCGCATGAAGAACGGCCAGCTCTTCCATCCCGAGCAGCGCATGACGCGCTTGGAGGCTCTGAAGAGCTACACGCTCTGGCCTGCGTACGCAGCCTTCGAGGAGGACGTCAAGGGCTCGCTCGCGCCGGGCAAGTACGCCGACGTGACCGTGATCGAGGGCGACATCCTCAAACTGCCGGATGCGGAGCTCGAGAAGGCGCGCGTGGTGATGACGATTGTGGGGGGCAAGGTGGCGTGGCAGGCCGCAGCGCGCTGAACGCGAGCGAGCGCATTCTCGCGACGGTCGACTCGATCCCGCGCGGACGCGTTGCGACCTATGGGCAGGTCGCGTGCGAGGCGGGACTGCCGGGCAGGGCGCGGCTCGTGGGCCGTTCGCTGCGCGGTCTCGGCCCGCGCTCGAAGATCCCCTGGTGGCGCGTGCTCGGAGCCGGCGGTTGCATACGCGTGGCGGGAGCCGCGCGTGCGGAACAAGTCCGGCGCTTGCGCCGCGAGGGCGTCGCCGTCTCGGCCAGCGGCCGCGTCGATCTCGCGCGCTGCGGCTGGCGCGGCTAGGGCGGATGGACTCGTCAGTCCACCCCCGCCAAGTGCGTACCTCGGTCTGCGTCGGAGAACCTGGATTTCTGACGCACGCAGGGAGCGCGCTGCAATTCTAGACCCGCACGGGAAACATGCCGACCCACGACACAGTCGAGCTGGAGTGCCTTGCGGCGCAGGGGCGCTGGGTCCGTCGCCTTGCCTTGGATCTGGCGCGCAATGTCCACGACGCCGAGGACATCGCGCAGGAGACTTGGCTGGCCGCACTTCGCAGAGGCCCGATCGAGGAGGGCGCGTTGGCGTCGTGGTGCTCCGGCGTGGTCCGGAATCTCGTCCGGTTCCGTTCGCGCACCGATGCCAATCGGGCAGCTCGCGAGCTACGAACGGCACGCACGACGATCGTCGAGAGTCCTGCGGCCGCGCTCGAACGTCTCGAAGCAAGGGAGCTCCTTCTGCAGGCCGTACGCGAGCTCCATGAGCCGTACCGCTCGACCGTATTGCTGCGCTGGTTCGACGAACTCGAACCCGCCGAAATCGCTCGCCGCACGGGAGTACCGCTCCGAACCGTGCACACCCGCCTGCGTCGTGCAGTCCAGCTCCTGCGCGAACGCCTCGATCGGTCGACGCAGGGCGGGCGAGCCACTTGGGTCTCCGCCTTCGCGCCACTTCTCGCACAGTCGCCGAGGACCTGGGCCTTGGTCTCCATCATGAATGCAAAGGTCGGAGTCGGAATCGGGGCGACCGTGATCGCCATACTCGCCGCGGCGTGGCTGTTCCCCATGCTTCATCCCACCAGTCCGGACCAGCCGGCGCAGGTCGGGTCGGCTGGCACGGGAGAGCCCGTGCTGGCCGGCGCATCCACCGGGAACTCGCCCGTGATTCTCGAACCAGGGAATCGGACACCAGTGGTGGCCGCTCCCTCGGGCCAATCGCCCACGCAAGCGGCACCAACGCAGTTCATCGAGGGCCTCGTGATCGATGCGCAGGGTGAGGCCGTCGCGAACGTCGATCTCCAGTTCCGCTCCAGCACGAGAACGGGTGACTCTGCGATTGTTCAGAGCAATTCGGCTGGCGAATTCCGCATCCCCGAGACCACGATGAACGGCTCGATCGTTGCCGCATCCGAGTCGTGGGCGACGATTCTCTCGCCTCGAGTGCTGCATCCCTATCCGGGGCAGCGACACGTCCTCGTCGTGGCACCTCGGATCTCGTTGGATGGCGTCGTCGTCGATGAACATCGCAATCCCATCCCCGACGTGAGCGTCTCGCACATCGCGCCCGACTTGAGGACGCAACTGGACTTCGTGCTGGACAGCTCAGCATCGATGGGTGTGACCACCCGCACTGATGCTCAAGGGAGATTTCACCTCGACGCAGTCGCCGCCATCGACGGCGCGGTACTTCGCGCAGTGGATGAGCTCCTGCGATTCGCCGGAGACGTGAGAGCCGCACCGATGGTCCCGAGGGCGGACCTGGAGATCGTTCTCAAGCTCCTCGATCCGAACCTGCGCCTTCAAGGCCGGGTCGTCGATGCTCATCGAACAGGGGTGGCTGGCGCTTGGGTCGGATTCGGCAAGCAGTCCGTGCTCACCGATTCGGGTGGAGAGTTCCGCCTCGACCTGCGTGGGGACGATCGGACCCGCACGATTCGAGTCGCCAAGCAAGGGTTGCTCCCTGTTGAACTCGAGTGCACCGCAACCTCGACTCGTGGGCCTGGAGCGTGGCCCGATCCGCTCGTGATCGTCCTCGATCGCGAGTCGCTCGCGATCACCGGACGCGTCCTGGACCAAGGCGGAGTCACAGTCCCTGGTGCGCGAGTGGTGCCGCTGGATCGCACGCCGTTCGGACAGGTCTACCTGGCAGAAGCAACGGCCCCCGAAGGTCTGCCTCGGTGGGGGCCAGAGGACGTCGAGGCGCTGCTCGCCGGCAAGCTATTCAACTTCGAGTGCATCGCCGGCGAGGATGGCTCCTTCGTGTTGCCGGGGTTGCTCCCGAAGAGCTACCGCATGCTCGTGTTCGATCCGGTCTCGAAGGCGCTGCTGGTCACCGAACCCGTCCTCGCAGGCACGAAGGACCTCGAGGTCCGACTTCCGAATGCAGAGCGCCGCGCGCGCGTTGCCGGACACGTGGTGGATCGCAAAGGGCGGCCGGTGGAGGGTGCGCGGGTCGAACCTTCGCGCCAGCTTCCCGATGTGCCGGCCTACGCTCTGCGAAATCTGTCAGGGGTTCCGGCGCGAACGGACGCGAGCGGAGCCTTCGAACTGCGCGGGCTTCCTCTGGAGGTCGACCGGCTCATCGTGCGCCTTGATCCGTCGCCGACGAAGACGACTGCCCTGATCACTCCAGGACAAGACCCCGAAACCATGGAGATCGTGATCCCGCGTCCGTGCCATCTGCGCGTGGATCTCACTTCATCCAAGCTCAATGCCACGTCGCTCGAAGTGCAGGACGCGACAGGCGGCTCCCTCTCCATCCTCTCGCGCCGAGGCACATCGGAGATCGCGATCAGCGCGGGTCGTCGCGGCGGACCGCAACGGCACTTTCTCGCGTTGCAGGGGCGGCGAAGCGAGGCCTTCGCGGTCGATGAGACGGCAGAAATGCTGCTCCTCTTCGACGCGAACGGAGAAGCCGCTCGCATCCCGCTGAACCTCGCACCCGATACGCTGAACGTGATTCGCCCCTGATCGTCAGGGGCAGCGGTACTCGCGTGCGGAACAAATCCGGCGCTTGCGCCGCGAGGGTCTGCGGGTGGACACTCGCGGGTGCGTGGATCTCGCGCGTTGCGGATGGAACCCATGAGCAAGGACAGGAACACGGATGAATCAGGCCTGACCCGGCGCACGTTTCTCGAGTGCTCCGGAGTCGCTGCCGCGGGGATCGTCGCGTTGCGCGCTCCCTCGCAGACGCCCAAGACATTCGTCGAGCGCATCCAGGATCCCGAGATCCGCGCCGGCGTCGAGGCCGCGATCTCGAAGAACCTCCTGCCCGCGGCCGTCGAGGACGCCTATCCGGGCTTCTTCAACATCAGCGCCGACGGCGGTGCCTACGGTGACTCCGCGACTTGGCCCGGACTCGACTCCTGGCAGATGGCGGGTGCCTATCTGCTGCTCGGCAAGACGCGCCTCGTCCTCGACTACTTCGATTTCGTGCGCGCCTCGCAGCGCAAGGACGGAAACGTCCCGTTCGCGATCTTCAAGGGCAGCACGCACGGCGACGGCGGCTACCTCGCGGGATTGAGGAACCCGGAAGACGTGTACACGTACACGCCGCCGAAGCGCGAAGGCCTGCCCGCCTCGAGTCAGGAAGCGCGCGAGTGGATCGGGCTCTTCGTGCACTGGCAACCGAAGGCCGAATCGCTCAGCACGCTCGGCCCGGTGTGCTACGTGCTGACCGGAGCGGAGATCTTCGACGCCACGCACGACGTCGATTGGCTGAAGAAGCAGCTCTCCTCGCTCGAAGCCGCGGCGAAGTACCTTGCGGGCCGCACGAGCGCCAATGGACTCGTCGCGCACTCGGGCTTCTACGTCGAGCTGCCGCCGCGCCGCGGCTGGGACGGCGTCGCGCAGTGCTACGTGGTCCACGCCTGGCGCGAGCTCGCGCGCCTGTTCCAGGCAGCTGGCGATTCCGCTGGTTCGGAACGCTGGACGGCGCTGGCGGACAAGCTCGCGCACGCGTTCGTCGCTGCCTTCTGGCGCGAGGACCACTTCGCGGAGTACGTCCACGAGGAGCACGGCCTGGTCGACCTGCACGGACTCTCGGACACCAACTGGGCCGCGGTGGCCTTCGGGCTGGCGAACGAGCAGCAGCTCGCGAAGCTCTGGCCGCTGCTCTCGAACGACAAGGGCTTCTGGTGGGGCGGCATGCCGACGCTGCCCGAGACGAAGCCATTCGCGTTCGAGAAGTGGGAGCTCAACGAAGAGGTGCCGATGAACCCGCCGCCGTTCGTCGACGTGGCCTCGATGGGCAGGGTCTGGCATCTGGAGGCGCTCGCCTGTCGGCGCCTCGGTGCGAGTGAGCGGCTGCTCGAATCGACGCGTCTGGTGTGCCGCGCGGCGAAAGACGGCTTCTGGCGCGAGCGGTACGCGCCGCAGACCGACGGCACGACGCTGCCCGTGCGCGCCGAGAAGTACTGCGAGTACCCGGCCGTGCTCGTGCGCGTCGTGGCGGGCAATCCCGACGTCTTCTGCAAGAAGAGTTGACGCGCGCTCAGGGTTGGCGGGACACGCGCAGGGGGGGGCAGCACAGACCGCGCGGGACTTGCTGGTCGCACTACCGTCTCGCGCCGCGCGCCGGTACGCTGCTCGGGATGAAGCCCTCCGCACGCACGCTCTCGTTCCTGCTCCTCGGTCTCGCTGCCTGCGCCGCTCCTTCGGGGACGAAGGACTCCGCGCCGCAGAAGCACGGTTCGGACGAGTTCTTCCTCGGTGCGCGGGACGAGGATCGGCTCTCGGGCCAGATGGCTTTCCACGCCTCCGGCGGCACGCCGCCCGCGGATCCCGCGGGCAAGCGCGCGATGGAGATCGCGGACTTCTACAAGTGCGCGGCGCTCTCCGCGCCGGCGCTCAGTCCGGACGGAACGCTGGTCACGTTCGCGGTGCGGCGCTACGAGTTCGAGGCGGGCAAGAGCTGGTCGGAAGTCTGGATGATGAAGGCGGACGGCTCGAGCCAGCGTGCGATGACCGCTGGCAAGAACAACGACACCGAGCCGCAGTTCACGCCCGACGGCAAGTCGATCGCCTTCGTGTCGACGCGCAGCGGCGAGCCGCAGGTCTGGACGATCCCGATCGACGGCGGCGAGCCTTCGAAGCTGACGAGCTTCGGCGGCGGCCTCGGTGGACCGGTCTGGTCGCCGGACGGCAAGTGGATCGCGTGCACGGCGGATGTCTTCCCCGAGTGCGGCATCGACGAGGCGGCCAACAAGCGCATCAACGACGGCCTCGAGAAGGGCAAGCTCAAGGTGCACGTCGCCGACGATCTCTACTACCGCCACTGGACGAGCTGGGCCGACGGCCGGCGCACGCACATCCTGCTCGTCGACGCGACGAGCGGAAAGGTCGTGAAGGACATGACGCCGGGCAACTTCGAGAGCCCGATCTTCATGCTCGGCGGCGGGCGCGGCTACGACTTCTCGCCCGACGGCAAGGAGCTGTGCTACGTCTCGAACCACGACAAGGACGAGGCTTCCTCGACCAACGCCGACCTGTGGAGCGTGCCGGTCGAGGGCGCGATCAGCGTCTCGACGGCGCGCAATCTGACCGCCGCGAACAAGGGCTGGGACGGCTCGCCGCTCTACTCTCCCGACGGCAAGTCGATCGGCTTCATCAGCCAGGCGACGCCGGCCTACGAGTCGGATCTGAAGCGCCTCGCCGTGCTCGAGCGCGCCAGCGGCAAGGTCACCTACCTGACCGACGCGAAGGTCTTCGACAACTGGATCGACGATTTCCGTTGGACCAAGGACTCCAAGGAGATCGTCTTCGAGGGCGAGGTCCACGGCCGCACGCCGCTCTACCGCATCTCCGCCAAGGGCGGCGCGGCGCTGGAGCAGCTCGTGCACTCGTTCCTCGGCGGCTGGGAGCTCACGGCCGACGGCAAGGGCGCGATCTACGCGCGCCGCTCGATCGGCGAACCGGCCGAGATCTTCAGCGCCAGCTTCGCGCCCGCCGCCGGGGAACGCGCCGCGGGCACCGACAAGACGCGCTTGACGAACTTCAACGCGCAGATCGAGAAGGCGGTCGACTTCCGTCCGGCCGAGGAATACTGGTTCGAGGGCGACGGCCAGAAGATCCACTGCTTCCTCGTCAAGCCGCACGGCTTCGACCCGTCGAAGAAGTACCCGCTGATCCTCAACGTGCACGGCGGGCCGCAGTCGCAGTGGGCCGACTCGTTCCGCGGCGACTGGCAGGTCTATCCCGCGAAGGGCTACGTGGTGGCGTTCTGCAACCCGACCGGCTCGACCGGCTACGGCCAGAAGCTCACCGACGGCATCGCGCGCGACTGGGGCGGGCGCGTCTACCGCGACCTGATGAAGGTCACGGACCAGCTCGAGAAGCTGCCCTTCGTCGATGCGAAGCGCGTGGGCGTGATGGGCTGGTCCTACGGCGGCTACATGACCATGTGGATGCAGGGCCACACCGAGCGCTTCAAGTGCATCGCCTCGATGATGGGCGTCTACGACCTCGAGGCCGAGTACGGCGCGACCGAGGAGCTCTGGTTCCCCGAGCACGACTTCGGCGGCACGCCCTGGACGAGCGGCGACTACCAGAAGTGGTCGCCCTCGAGCTACGTCAAGAACTTCAAGACGCCGGCACTGGTCGTCTCGGGCGAACTCGACTACCGCGTTCCGTACACGCTCAGCCTCGCGTACTACACCGCGCTGCGTAAGATGGGCGTGCCGGCGCGCCTGGTGATCCTGCCCAACGCGGGACACTGGCCGGCCTGGCACGAGATGGGCTTCTACTATGATGCGCACCTGGACTTCTTCCACGAGTACCTCGGCGGCGAGCCCGCGCCCTACGACGTGACCGCGTACTCGCGCAACCTGCAGTTCGAGAAGCCGACACCGCCCAAGCCGTGACCCGCGAGCCGCGCACGATCTTCCTCTCCGGAGCCTCGCGCGGCCTGGGCCGCGCGCTGGTGCTCGAATTCGCGAAGGCGGGGCACAAGCTCGTCGGCTGTGGCCGCAGCCCCGAGCACATGCAGGCGCTCGCGCGCGAACTCGGTTCGGCGCACGAGTTCGAGGTCG
>Ga0302322_100003514_pt1 | contig 13472 bp, 9 predicted proteins | sample Fen_T0_2_FD_203757 | JGI IMG/M metagenome (GOLD analysis project Ga0302322, IMG submission 203757) | Peat permafrost microbial communities from Stordalen Mire near Abisko, Sweden - Fen_T0_2 | ecosystem: Environmental > Terrestrial > Soil > Wetlands > Permafrost | place: Sweden: Abisko...
CGCTGGAGCCCCTTACCAAGGCGTGAATATCGTTGCCCGTCTGGCTGAGTCTACTGACGCGGCCAGTCTTCAGATACGACTGGCCGCGCTGCTGCGTAACAGCGTCGAAAGCCTCAAGATAGTCTTCGAGAGCTTCGAGCCCGCGGTCGGATTCGGGACCAAAACTTGAAGACATGGGCGGAGACGCCATTCTGGAGCGGCGAGAGATGACTCAATAAACTTTTTCTTCGAGCAGTGCAAACAGCTCGGCCTCGGTGATGCGTTTTTGCTGCATCGTGTCGCGGTCGCGAAGCGTAAAGGTGTCACCGGGTTTCTCGATGGTATCGAAGTCGATCGTTACACACCACGGTGTGCCGGCTTCGTCCTGGCGGCGGTAACGTTTACCAATGGCACCGCCATCATCGTATTGCACGGCGTAGTTGCGCTTGAGTTTTGTGTATAGCGCCTTAGCGCGGTTCGTGAGCACTTCCTTGTTCTTGAGCAGCGGAAGAATCGCGACCTTCACCGGCGCGATGCGGGGCGAGAGGCGCAGCACGGTGCGTTTCTCCTTGTTGCCCTTTTCGTCGGTAACCTCCTCCTCGGCGTAACCGGCGGTGAGCACCGCGAGGAAAATCCGGTCGACGCCGACCGCGGGCTCTATCACGTGCGGGACAAATTTTTTCTTGGTCGCCTCGTCGAAGAGCTCCTGCGGTTTGCCAGAGGCGTTGGCGTGTTGCGTCAGATCGTAGCTACCGCGGGCGGCGATGCCCCAGAGCTCCTGCACGCCAAACGGATACTTGAACATGATGTCCACCGTGCCGCGGGAGTAGAACGCGAGTTTTTCCTTCGGATGCGAGTAGCGCGAGAGATGCGACTCGGGCAGGCCGACGCTCTTTAACCACGCTTCGCACCAGCTGATCCATTCCTCGTGGCACTTGGCCCAGTCGGCGTCCTCGTGGATGAAATATTCCATCTCCATCTGCTCGAACTCGCGGGAGCGGAAAATGAAGTTGCGCGGCGTGATCTCGTTGCGGAACGACTTGCCGATTTGAGCGATGCCGAAGGGCAGCTTCACGCGGTTAGTATCCACAACATTTTTGAAATCGACAAACATGCCCTGTGCCGTCTCGGGCCGCAGATAGGCGATGGACGAGCCGTCGGTCATTGCTCCAACGTTGGTCTGGAACATCATGTTGAATGCACGCGGTGCGGTCAGGCTGCCCGGCTCGCCGGTGGCGGGCGAGGGGATCAACGGATAAAGCGCTTCGGTGGCCTCGGTGAAATCCTTGGCGACGACTGGGGCGAGCGTGCCCTGGATAGCCTTCTTGCGTTTGAACGCTTCGGCTGCGGTCTGGAGTTCGCCCGCGGTGTTTTCGCTTTCGAGCGCGGAGACGTAGCCGACCACGTTGCCATCGACAATGACGGCTGACCAGAACAGCTGGTCAGCGCGGTAGCGGTTCTTGGAAACTTTGCAGTCGACCAGAGGATCAGTGAAGCCGGCGACGTGGCCGGAAGCTTCCCAGACCTTCGGGTGCATGATGATCGAGGTCTCGATGCCGACGACGTCTTCGCGACGGCGGACCATGTCATTCCACCAACAATCGCGGATGTTTTTCTTCAGCTCCACGCCGAGCGGACCATAGTCGAAGAAACCGTTGAAGCCGCCGTAGATTTCGGACGACTGAAAGATGAAGCCGCGACGTTTCGCGAGCGAGACGATGGCTTCCATGAGGTTTTCCGGTTGGGCTTCTGGCGTGGACATAAGACGCGAGAGATAGCCAGACGCTGCACGCCGGGTCAACGCCGGGATTTGACCGCCTGAAAACGTTCGGGATTCGCTAACCAACGATTTCTGACGCACATCGCTGGCTTCAGGACGTCTTTAGTGTCTCCTGCCAGGAAAAATCCAGATGCGGCTTTCGCGTTGCCAACGGTTTCTGCCGGGGTCATCGGTTTATCCGCCTCTATGAAAAGCCGATTCCCGCTGGCGTGGTTGATGGTTTACGTTGTTCTGGCAATTTCGCGTCTGGCTGCGCAAGACGTGATCGTAACGGACCCCGCTTGGCGAGATTCGGAAAGCCCAGCGGCCGATGCCCTGCCGCAGTTCACGAAACGACCGAAACCGGATTTTCCGGACGAACTCAAAAATCCTGAGCAAATTGCTTACGCGATCGTTTGGGAGACGATCGACGAAAACGGTAAACGGGTGCATTCGGAGCGAGTTTTTTCTAACCCATATCTTGAGAATGCCACTGCGGCGGCCATGTCTGTGGACCAGGTTAAATATGCGCCCGCTGTGCGCGGCGGCAAAGCTGTGATGGCGAGCTGCTGGTTTGCGTGTATTTTTAATCCTCACTCAGCCTCGCCGAAAAAGAACGAGGCCACACCGCGTTTGCTCGCGGTTGCGCCCATCGTAGTACGTGTAAAGGAACTGCCCGCCGGAGCTAAAACTCCTCTGGTGATCTGGGCCAAACTGAGTCTCGATGAGAAAGGGCAGATCCAAAATTATGTCTTTGATGACCCCGCTTACGAAAAACTGCGTCCACAAGTTGGCGGGTCGTTACATCTTTGGCGTTTCGCGCCAGCGCGCCGTAACGGCTTAGCCGTAGCGGCTGAGTCGCACGTACCACTTATCCTAAACCAAGCCTACAGCCCTAAGACGCCAGGCATACCGCCGAAGGTTCTCCATCGAGAACGGGCGGAATATCCCCGCGCAATGTTGAATAGCCGCCTTCGCGGCGAAGTTTTATTAGAATTTGTCGTCGATAAAAACGGTTTGGTGAAAAATCCCGTGGTTAAACAGAGTAACAATCCTGGTTTTGACGAGGCTGCGATTGAGGCACTGACGAAGTGGAAATTTGAACCAGGCAGCGTGGGCGGTGAGCCCGTTAACGCGAAGATGCAACTACCTATCATTTTTGAGTTTGAGGGTATATCCGGGCGCGATTTTGCCACAGTCGAGAAGGCTTCAAAAAAAGACCAAGCCAAGCTTCCGGAAGAACTGCGCTACGACATTGCTCCTAAACCGAAAGGGGTGCTTATCCCAATATATCCGTATCCGCTGCTCCACGACAAAGCCAATGGTAAGGCAGTTTTAGCGTTTCTCGTCGATGCAGATGGACGGGTCGCCAACGTAAAAGTAGTCGAGGCGACCAAACCAGAATTCGGGTTGGCGATGGTCGCAGCCGTTGAGGCGTTTAATTTTTTGCCTGCGATGAAAGACGGAAAACCCACCGTAGCTTTACTTAAAATGGAGCAGGAGTTTAACTTTGGCGGGTTCCGTTCATCGGTGTCGGACGATGATCTATATCTTTTTGCTAAGGAGACAAAGCACCCCGAAAAAATTATCTCAGCCAAAAAGTTGGATGCGCCGCTCAAGCCAATTTCCCAGCGTTCGCCGGTATTTCCTTATTCAGTAAAGTCGGATTTCGATCGTGGTTCGGCAACAATCGAAATCTTAGTTGACGAAGAAGGTAAAGTCCGACTGCCTCGCATTACCGAGGCGACCGCTCCAGCTTTTGGATACGCCGCGATCCAGGCGGTAAACGATTGGCGCTTTGAACCACCCAAAGCTAACGGCAAACCGGCGGTGGTGCGTGCACAGGTGCCGTTTGAGTTTACGCTGGAGGCGAAAAGCGTGAAACCTGCTGCTCGCGCAACGATAGATCAAGCCACGATCGACAGTATTGTGCCTGAAGAAAAACAACCATAACTATCCCGATCGACAAGCAACTCCGTGGGGTTTAGCTAATGTGAGCTCGCCTGCGATGGCGTTATTGGCAAGAGTAGAGCCAATCGATTAACCCATGGAAAATCAGGAACCAATCAGCCTCTTCAAAGAATGGATGGACGATGCGCGGCGCGCGGGCGTTGCGGATCCGACGGCGATGTCGCTCGCCACGGTCGATGCACAGGGGCGTCCGACCGTGCGCATGGTTTTGCTCAAAGCGATTGATGAGCACGGCTTCGTTTTCTATACAAATCTCGAAAGCCCAAAGGTGGCCGACTTGAAAGCACACCCGCATGCGGCTTTGTGTTTCCATTGGCCGGCGAGCGAGCGCCAGGTGCGTATCGACGGGCCGGTCGAAGCGGTCACGGATGCTGAGGCTGACGCGTATTTTGCTACCCGTCCGCGCTTGAGCCAGCTCGGTGCTTGGGCCTCCAAGCAATCACAACCGATGGAAGGCTACTGGGAATTGGAGAAAGCCGTTGCTGCAACGGCTTTGCGCTTTGCGATCGGTTCGGTGCCGCGCCCGCCATTTTGGTCGGGCTTCCGCGTGAAGCCGGTCCAGATCGAGTTCTGGCACCAAAAGCCGTTTAGGCATCATCAACGGTTCGTGTACACACGCGTTCCGGACGACGGCTGGAAGCACCAATGGCTGTTTCCGTGAGAACTGTTCCTGAATCACGAGAGGGTGCAGAGAACCAAGTCTGTTTTGTACTAGAAGGTGAGATCAATGCCCCTCAAAGCCGCCAGAGGCTTAAAGCTGTTTAGCTAAAGCTGTAGCCGTAGCCGCGCCCAATAGATGCGGGAAATCTATAAACACCCAATCGCGCGCTTCAATGGGCACGGCCACGACATATTAGGACCCGCTCGCCCGAACATGAATGAGCAAAAGCTCAGGCCTTGAGCTTCGTTAGCGTGGTTCTGTGGCCAACAAAAAACCCGCATGTGAACGCGGGTTTTGAAAAGAGAACGAGGAAAAATTGAGACCTTAAACTTTCCAGAGCTGCAGTGTGCGGAGGTAGTTGCCGCGTTCATACGCTTCGGCGTCAGGGCAGCTGCGGAGGCTGAGTGCACCGATCATCTGGGCAACTGACTCGTACTCGTGTTCCTTCATCCATTCTTTAAGGCCAGTGAGCAGCTCGCCAAGGCGGGCAGGACCTTTGGTTAGGATTTCAGCTACGACCTGCACGGAGTCGGCACCGGCGAGGAGGGCTTTGACGACGTCGAGCGGGGTATGAACACCGCCGGAGCACGCTAAGCTGAGGCTAACCTGGTCGCGGAGGAGACCGAGCCAGCGGAGGCGCAGGCGCAGATCTTCGGAACTTGAAAGGTCGAGCTTGGGCGTGACATCGAGTTCTTCGGTGTTGATTTCGGGTTGGAAAAAACGGTTGAAAAGAACAACACCGTCAACTTTTTCATCTTCGAGACGCCCTACAATATGTGCGACCGAGGTGTAGAAGGGCGAGAGCTTCACCGCGAGCGGGATGCGGATGGCTTTGCGCACAGCGCGGGTGATATCAAGCACTCGGTTTTCAAGCGAAGGGGCGTCGGTACGGCGACTTGTTCCTAGGAAATAGGTGTTGAGCTCAAGTGCGCTTGCGCCGGCTTGCTCGATCAATTTGGCGTGTTCAACCCAGGAACCGAGGTTAGTGCCGTTGAGTGAGGCGATAACAGGCAGTTCGGTTTTGACTTTGATCTTGGCGATCTGGCCTAGATATTCGTCTGGGCCGAAGGTAAAGCCGTCATTCGCGGGGAAAAAGGTCGTGGCTTCGGCGAAGTTGTCCTGCCAGCGCTCGATGTGCTGGTTGAAGGCGACTTGGTTGCCCTCGATCTGCTCGGCGAAGAGCGAATGCATCACAATGGCGGAGGCGCCAGCGTCTTCGAGTCGCTTGATATTATCGATGTTATCAATGAGCGGCGAGGCGCCCGGCATGAGCGGGCCTTTGAGTTCCAAGCCGAGGTATTTGGTGGTGAGATTCATAAAAAAATGGAAGTTTGATATTAGAGAGTGGTTCAAAAAAAGAGTGCGCTTGGTGCGCACTCTTTTGAGTGAGTTTACGCAGAGGGTTTGGCAGGTGGCGTCTCCTTGGCCGGAGCGGCGGGCGCAGCAGGCGTCACGGGCGTGACGACTTTGGCGCCTGCGTTAGCCAAGTGCTGGTAACCGGCGAAGCGTTCGTCTGCGGCAGCCTGTGCCTTCTTGCCGAGCGCTGCGGCGTGCTCTGGGTTAGCTTTGGTCAGCGCTTGGAAGCGGAGCTCGTTGGCCATATAAGTGGCGATCAGGCCCTTCGGCGCAGCCGAATCAAGAATCATCGGAGCCTGGCCCTTGGCGATACGAGCTGGGTCGTAGCGATACATTGGCCAATAGCCAGTTTCAACCGCCAACTTTTGCTGATCGAGACCGTTGGCGAGATTGTAGCCATGGGCGATACAGTGTGAGTAGGCAATTATGAGCGAGACACCAGGATGTTTCTCAGCTTCGACGAAGGCCTGCACGGTCTGGCTGTCTTTGGCGCCGAGAGCGATCTTGGCGACGTAGACATTGCCATAACTGGCCGCGATCATGCCGAGATCCTTCTTGTTCGTCTCTTTGCCGCCGGCGGCGAATTTCGCAATCGCACCGATCGGTGTCGATTTCGAGCATTGGCCACCGGTGTTGGAGTACACTTCGGTGTCGAGGACGAGGATGTTGATCTTGCGGCCGCTGGCGAAGACGTGGTCGAGACCTCCGAAACCAATGTCGTAGGCCCAACCGTCACCACCGAGAATCCAGACAGATTTCTTGACGAGGTAATCGGCGAGCTGGAGCAGCGACTTGGCTTTTTCGTCGTTCAGACCAGCGAGCAGTTTCTTCAACTGTTCAACGTAGCCACGGACGGTGGAGAGACCGGCGTCGTTCGACTGATCAGTTTTCTGAATACCTTCGACGATCGCCGCGGGCAACTGGCCAGCGAGTTCGCCGAGGAGGCGGACCGATTGGACGGCGAGCTGGTCGACGCCAGCGCGGATGCCGAGACCATATTCAGCGTTGTCTTCGAAGAGCGAGTTGGACCAAGCGGGACCGCGACCTTCTGCGTTGGTCGTGTAAGGCGTGGTCGGCAGATTACCGCCGTAGATCGACGAACAGCCGGTGGCATTGGCCACAAGGAGGCGATCGCCGTAGAGCTGGGTGAGCAGCTTGACGTACGGGGTTTCGCCGCAGCCCGTGCAGGCGCCGGAGTATTCGAAGAGCGGCTGACGGAACTGCGTGCCCTTGACCGTATCCTGCAACAGCGCAGCTGGAGCTGGCGGGAGCTTTAGGAAGAATTCGTAGTTGGTGCGTTCTTGAGCGCGCAGCGGGGGCTGCGGGGCCATCATGATCGCCTTGCGCTTCACGTCGGTCTTGTCCTTCGCGGGGCAGACCTTGGCGCAGAGTGTACAGCCGGTGCAATCTTCCGGTGCAACCTGGATGGTGTAGAAATGGTTCGGGACGTCTTTGACCTTGAGGTCGGTTTTCTTGAACGACTCAGGTGCACCTTCGCCAGCGGCCTTGGGGTAAGCAGCACAGCGAATCGCGGCGTGTGGGCAAACCAAGACGCACTTGTTACACTGAATGCAAAGTGCGGGATCCCAGGTTGGGATTTCGAGCGCGATGTTGCGCTTTTCCCATTGCGTGGTTCCAACCGGGAACTGACCATTAGCGGCAAAAGCGCTGACCGGCAACCGGTCGCCATCGCCAGCCATCATGACAGCCGTGATGCGCTTGACGTAGTCAGGCGCGACTTCGGCCACGACCGGCTCACGAGGAGCTTTTGCAGTGACCGCGGCGGGAACTTTGATCTCGTGTAGAGCGGCGAGCGAAGCGTCGACCGCGGCGTGGTTCTTGGCCACGACAGCGTCGCCCTTCTTGCCGTAAGTTTTCTTGATCGCGTATTTGATCGCGGCAATCGCTTCGTCGCGCGGGAGCACGCCGGAGAGAGCGAAGAAACACGTCTGCATGACGGTGTTGATCTGACCGCCCATGCCGGCGGCGCGGGCCACCGAGTAAGCGTCGATCGCGAAGAGCTTGAGTTTCTTCTCGATGATGCGGTCCTGAACCTCGCGAGGGAGGCGATCCCAGACCTGGTCGGCCGGGACGTTGAGATTGATTAACAGCGTGGCGCCGGTCGCAGCTTGGCCCAGCACCTCGATGCGTTCCATGAACGGGAAGTGGTGGATGGCGACGAAGCTGGCCTGGCTGATGAGGTACGGCGAACGAATCGGCTTCGGGCCGAAACGCAGATGCGAAACCGTCATCGCGCCGGACTTCTTCGAGTCGTATACGAAATAACCTTGGGCGTAGAGATCGGTTCCCTCGCCGATGATCTTGATGGAATTCTTGTTCGCACCGACGGTGCCGTCTGCACCTAGTCCATAGAAAAGCGCGCGGCGAGTGTCCGGCGTCTCGATATCGAATGTTTCATCGTAATTGAGCGAGAGGCGGGTAACGTCGTCGTTGATGCCGACGGTGAAACGCTTCTTCGGGCTGGCCGACTTAAGCTCGTCGAAGACGGCTTTGACCATCGCGGGAGTGAACTCTTTCGAGCCGAGGCCGTAACGACCACCGACGATGGCGATTTTGCCGACGCGGTCGCTTTCGTAGAGAGCGGTGACGATGTCTTGGAAAAGAGGCTCGCCGAGCGCGCCTGGTTCCTTGGTGCGGTCGAGGACAGCGATGCTCTTCACCGTTTTCGGAAGAGCGGCGAGCATGGCGGCTGCATTGAACGGACGGAAAAGACGCACGATAACCACGCCGGTCTTTTCGCCTTTGGCGTTAAGATAAGCGGCAGTTTCCGAGACGGTTTCAGCGCCGGAACCCATGATGACGACCACGCGATCGGCGTCGGGTGCACCTTCGTAGTCGAAGAGATTGTACTTGCGGCCAGTGCGAGCGGCGAAGTCGTTGAAAGCTTCCTGCACGGCCTCGGGTACGGCGTCGTAGAAAGGATTGCAGGCTTCACGAGCTTGGAAAAACACGTCGGGATTCTGGGCAGTACCGCGTATCGAAGGGCGATCGGGCGTGAGGGCGTTTTCGCGGAAAGTCTTGAGCGCTTTCTCATCTATCATCGAGCGAACATCGTCGTCACTCAGGATCGAAATTTTTTGAACCTCATGCGACGTGCGGAAACCGTCGAAGTAGTGCATGAACGGCACGCGCGTCTTTAGCGTGACGGAATGGGAGATGGCTGCGAAGTCGTGCGCTTCCTGTACGGAATTGGAGCAGAGCATGGCCACGCCGGTTTGGCGGCAGGACATGACGTCACCATGGTCGCCGAAAATGCAGAGAGCATGGGTGGCGAGCGTGCGGGCCGTCACGTGAATGACGAAAGGATGTAGTTCGCCGGCGATCTTATAAAGATTCGGGATCATCAACAGGAGGCCCTGCGACGCAGTGAAGGTCGCGGAGAGAGCACCTGCTTGGAGGGCACCGTGAACGGCACCGGATGCGCCGCCCTCGGACTGCATTTCGATAACTTCGGGAGTGTGGCCCCAGAGATTCTTCTTCTTTTTGGCGGACCATTCGTCGACCCACTCGCCCATCGGCGAGGACGGGGTGATAGGATAAATCGCGAAAAGTTCGCAGACTCGGTAGGCTACGTTGGCGACGGCCTCATTGGCGTCGAGGGTGGATTTTTCGGAAGAGAGCGGCTTGATCACAAGCGTACCATAACGGGGACACGTGACGTAAGCATCGCGCTCGTTGGCCATCGCTGCGCATTTTTTGCGAAAGCAAAAGTGATCTCAGCCATTAGTGCCATGCATACATCGGCTATCTCACGCCATCGCCGCGGCTTAACGACTCAGCGGAGCATCGCACCGAGATTGCCAGCACCTAAGCAAGCTACCACTTGTGAACGGGATGGATATCACTGTTCACAAGCACCACTATACCACTATGAGTGTAGCGACAGCTGAGGCAGCTGACCTCAACTATTGGTTAAGAACAAATACACAAGCCTGTGTCGGAAGGAGCTAGATCAAATTGAGGTGTAGGTCGTGCGGTGGAGGTAGGAGGACTAGACTTCGCCTTTACGAACCATCTCGGCGACGCGCTTGAAGGCGTCGAACATGCCGTGCTGGAAGAGAAATTCGTCACTAAAGGTAAACTCTAGGGCAAAACCACGTTTATTGAGACGCGAGAGGGTGGAGAGCTGGTATGCGAAGATGTAGTAGTAACTGACCTCGCTAAATAAACCGTCGATCTCTCTGGGGATTTTGAGCTCGTAGACAGGGGAGGCTCCCTCGATAGGCTTATCGGAGAGAATTTGAGATCGACTGACTTTCAGCTTTTCGCCGTCGATTGTCTCAACAACCCACTTAAATTCGTCGGTCGAGGGTCCGCCCTCGCTGGGATTCTTTAAAACCTCGCTCTCGATCGTATCCACAAACCACGGAATGGCGCGCTGGGGTAGGACGACCTGATCGATATGCCATTCTTCAGGTTCATCCGGTTTGAGTCTAGAGAATATACAGCTTGCGATGATGATGTGGCTACCGGAAGCTACGAAATAATACATTAGCTTAGGATACTGGTAGTCGGGAAGAGAGGCGAGGACGCGGCCGCTGTTCTGAGGATTGAGCGGGTCGATATCGGGGAATTCTGCGAACTTCGGTGGCAGGCGCGATTTCAATATCTCCAAAGATTCCTCTGTGCGGTTTTCTTCAGGCTTTTCGCTAAAGACAAAACGGTCGAAATAAGCACCGCTAGAGCTGCGATTCTCCACTATAGCTTCAACCATCTGCTCGATAAAAGTGTGATCTGCCGGATATGCATCAAACTCCTCTTTTGTAATTCGAAAGTATCTATCATATCCAATTATCCACCAACCCATATAGACTTGTAGTAGGAAGCCACCGTCTTCATCGACGCCAACCGTATAATATTTATTATACGCAGTATATACTTCTCTATATTTCATAAAAGCTTGAATGATTGTGGTCTAGCATTGGCTATGACTCAAGTTTGTGCTCATAATTCGCCTTGGCGGACCAGGTCGGCGACGCGTTTGAAAGCGTCGAACATGCCATGCTCGAACAGGAATTCGTCGGTGAAGGTGAACTCTAGAGCAAAGCCATCTTCATCGCGGCGCGAGAGCGTGGAGAGGGTGTAGCCCACCGTGCCGAAAGAGCGCGCGACTTGCAGTTTTTCACCGTCGACCGTTTCGGTCCATTTGAACTCATCGGCCGAAAGGCCACCTTCCTCGGGCTTTTTGAAGAACTTATTTTCGATCGTATCGACATACCAAGGGATGCCGCGTCGGGGCAGGACAAGCTGGTTGACGAACCATTCGGGAGGTTCATTTTCCCTAAAACTTTTGAATTCACAGCTTGCGATAATGATATGGTGCATTCCTACCGCCAAAAAGTGGTAGTTTTCCTCTGGCCGCTCATCCGAAGTAATGGAGGCCAGAAGGCGGCCGCTGGCCTGCGGGTTGAGTGGGTCGATATCTGGGAACTCTTTTAGCATGGTTTATTTTCCAAGGCTGATGCGTTTGACGGTGCCTTGTTTTTCGAGGACGCCGAGCGTCTGTGGGTTTTTGTCGTAGGTGAAAGTTTCGACCACGCCGAGCTTGGGGCCATCGGGTGAGGCAGCCATATTCTTGGTTGTGCCGTTGCCCAGGTAGTGCTCGTTGGCACCTAGTTTCTTGTCGAGCTGGTAGCGCGTCTTGAAGAGATTACGCTCCTTTTTCGAGAGTTTTTGTTCTTTGGCGAACTTTTGCATTTCTTTGGCCCTCTTCAGATCAGTCTTCTTTGGGGCTTTCGCTGTCAGCCCAAGATAGGTCTTGGCATAGCCGTCATTAAGCACTTCGGGTATCAGTTCGGTTCGGGATGAGGGAGAGGGTCCTCCAAGTGATGAGCGGCGAAGTCGCCGAGGGCTTCGTAGGTGGGGATGAAGGTTTTCATGCCCTCGGCCTTAGCGGCTTCGGTGTCGATGACGATGAAGGAGTACTCGGCCTTGGGATCGTGGTCCTTGCCGATGGCCTGGCAAAGCAGCCTGGTGTCCGAGCCGGCGTGCTCGAGCTGGGCATAAGGGGCAGTCCAATAGGTTTTGCCGGGACCGATGGTTTTTGTATCGCCCGTAAATTGGGTCTCGGTCACGCGGACCACGTATTTTTCCTGATGGCCTTGTCTGGCGAGGGCGAGTTTTTCCTCGTCGGAGAAGCGTGAGCCGGGCGGGGCCAGATTGAGATCGCGGTAAGCTGCGAGCACGAGATTGGCCGCCCGCATACGGCCGTCGATCTGGCTGATCGAGACGAGCGATTGGCCCACGCTGCCGTCGCCGATGAAGACGGTGGTGCAGCCCGCGACGATCACCCCACCATGCAGAGTCGAATCGCCCAGGCGTGAGGCGGGCCTGCCGTTGATGAAGACGCTCGGCGAACCTTTGCTGATTGTATCTGGAGGACCACCACAGCTGAGGCTATCGCCGAGCCGAGCGGCGGCCTTGCCGCCGATCTGAACCGTGGTCGCACAAAAGGGCTTGATCGGGCCGCCGACATGCGGGACCGATCCCGGGCCGACCATCGGGCAGGTGTGCATGTCGCCCAAGCGGGCTGCGGGTTGTCCACTCATCGGTGCGGCAGCTCCCTTTTGTCTCTTACAATTAGTTTATGGAGCAATGACGGTGAGTGAGCCTGCGCGTAGCTGCGAGTGTGGCGAGGGCGAGAAGAAACCATTCACCACAGGCTCCACCACCGCCACCACCTCCTCCACCGCTGGAGGGTGCGGCGTTTACGGTTAGGGTGGCGGCGGTCGAGGTCGCTGAACCCGAACTATTTGTTATGATACAGTCGTATGAGCCTGCGTCTGTTGTGCTGGTGGAGTTGATTGTATAAGTAGCAGCGATGGCGCCGGTAACGGCTACACCACCCTTGCGCCACTGATAGGTGAGATTGCTGCCGGTGGCCGTGAGGGAAAGGGAGGCCGATTGGCCGGCTGTCACGGTTATGCTCGAGGGCTGCTGGGTGATTTGCGGCACGTCGCCGATGGCGACGGTCCAGGTGACGGTATCTTGAGTAAGGTTTTGCGGGTCGTTGCGCACCATCGTGGTTTCATCTTTCACCACGCACTTGAGGGTATAGGTGCCGGGTGTTAGGTCGGCATATTTGATCGTGAGCGTATCGGTTGTGGCGTACGGCGTGGTTGAGCTGTTGAGATACCACTTGGTCGTGATCGTCGTTGGCGCAGCCCATTTGCTGGGCGTGAAGACTTGTTGCTGGCCTGACAGGATGCGAATCGAGGTTGCCGTCGGCGTCGTTGAAAGCATCGGTCCAGTTTTCGAGTAGATGGCCAGGATGATGGCTTCGGAATTGACAGGACCAAATTCGGAACGATCGCCGACACCTTCCATCATCGAAACGTAGGTTGGACGATAGAACGTCGCGGTAGCTTGCTTGTAGGCACCGACTCGCTGATAGGCATTGGTGATATCAGGCAGCGTGTCTGTCGCGTAACTATCCGGCGTCGGGAGCGGGATGCCCGGCTCGAGCCAAAGCCTCCACGGGATATTTGTGAGATCGTAAGTTTTATTCTTAAGAGGACTTAGGTCCCCGCCCCCCACATATTCGTCACTCAACCCAACGATCGAATGGCCGGTTTCGTGCAGGGCCAAAGGAGCTATTAGATTATTGGAGGTCGCCGAGTCGCGCAGGAAGGCGGCATACAGCCCTCCCGGGGAATCGCCCCTGGGGCTTTGAACGGCGGAGTTGACGATAAAGATATGCTGCCCGGTCACAGTCACAGCTGTCAT
>Ga0302322_100003515_pt1 | contig 13471 bp, 11 predicted proteins | sample Fen_T0_2_FD_203757 | JGI IMG/M metagenome (GOLD analysis project Ga0302322, IMG submission 203757) | Peat permafrost microbial communities from Stordalen Mire near Abisko, Sweden - Fen_T0_2 | ecosystem: Environmental > Terrestrial > Soil > Wetlands > Permafrost | place: Sweden: Abisko...
TGGTGTCCTTCTTCGAATCGGTTTTCGCAGATCACTCGAAGGATCACCCGATGGCCGTCGCCTATCTCAGCAGCGACACGCTCACCGGGATCCGTACACCACTCTGCTGGACGCCACTGAGTGACGCAGCCGAGCAGCTGGACTTTCCGACGGTCCGAGGGACGATCCGATCGGACTCGCACTGCGATGGAGTCGAAGCCTCGTACACCCACCGACCAGAGGTGGTTGCGTCCGCGCTATGGCGGATCCCTGCCGCATCTACGGCACCGTGTTGCTAGCGAACCCAGGCGAGCCGCGAGTGCGCAGCACGATCGTGCGCTGCCCTGCTCACTGACCAAGGCTCGGAGCCACGTGGTAGACGGCACCGCCGCCGCTCAGTTGGCCAGGCTTCGGCCGCGGTGTGGGGATGCCACGCCCCAGTAGGGGAAGAACTCGAAGGCACCGTTGGGACTCACGCGTGCCACGGCGAGGGTGTGCAGGTTGACGGTGTAGACCGCTTCGCCGGTCGCGGTGACCCGGCTGAAGACGATCTCCCTGCCGTCGGGTGACCAGTCGCCGTTGGGGCATCCGACAGAGTCCGGGTCGTCTAGGGCGCCGCCGCAATCTGGAACAGGCAGTTGCCGCAGGTCGCTTCCGTCGGGCTTGACGGACCAGAGTGCGAAGCGGTGGTCAGGGGCAGGGCGTGCGGCGAACAGGATTCGGTTGCTCCGGGACCAACTGCCCCCGTAGTCCTCGTTGATGAGCATGCTCGGTGGGGTGATTGCGGTGAGGTCTGAGCCGTCGCTCTTGATGGTGTAGATGCGCAGGACGCCGTCGGCGTCTGGCATGTTGAGAAGGAGACGTCGACCGCTCGGGGAGTACTCGCCGAGAACCTCGTCGCACACCGGTGGGCACCTGCGGAGCAGCCGATTGTCGCCGCCGTCGCTCGCCCTGAGGGTGTAGATGCCGTCCTTTGACGGGTTGACGCCACTGCTGCCAGTGCACGTCAGCCGTCTCCCGTTGGGGGTCCAGATCGGACAGCTGAAGTCTGTTTGCGCGCATTGTTCCTCGGTCGTGGTGGGGCCACACACGAAGTCGGGGTCCGGCGTGGGAAGGTCGCGAGCGGCGCCGGTTGCGACCGTCACGATCGTGACCGGGACGCCGTCCGCGGAGTGCACGCCGATTTCGCGGCCGTTGGGTGACCAGTGGGCCCAGTCGCCCGGGCTCACGAGGTGCTCGCCGGCCCCATCGGGAGCGATGGTGTAGGCGCTATCGTTGCCCTGATCGTCCTCCCGGATCAGCACGATCCGCCCGTTGATCGAATGGCCGCCGGAGCCGTGATTCCGGGCGTGTGCTGGACCGACGGCGGCCGGGTAAAATAGCCCAGCGAATGCTGCGACCAACAGCGTTGCTGTCCGTTTTGCTTTCGTGGCAGTTCTGCGACGCGGCGCCGAGGTTCCTGCCGTCCTGACACGGGGGTGAGAATGGTTCATTGGCGCTCCTTGGTCTCACAGTCGAGCGGGGACTTCAGTCGCCCGAGGCGTGGCGGCTTCGGTGGGGCAGGCTCGTCCGCTGTGACGCACCGCGCCGGAGGGGGTTTCGGCGTCGTACGCCGCGGATGTCGGCCCTGGGTTGACCCGCCCACCCTCGCGGTCAGGGGTTTCAACCGCGCAACAAGATCGTTTCGAGGGGTCAGAGACCCGCGGGTCTGTGGCCTGGGTTGCCGGCTCGTGGAGAAACATTGATGCGAGTCTCACGTGTCTCGGCCGACTGCTAACTCCTCAGAGTGCCCCTCCTGGGAGTTCGGGATTCTGGGACCGTTGGAGGTGCGGCGTGACGGCGTGACAGTGCCTGTCGGGGGACCACGGCAGCGCGCGCTGCTAACCCTCTTGCTCTGCCACGCCAACAGGGTTGTCCCGCGCGACCAGCTGTGTGACGTCCTGGGTGACCACCAGTCCCGCGATCCCGACGCGGTCCTGCGGGTACAGATCTCACGGTTGCGCAAGATCCTGGACACCCACGGATCCCCGCAGCGCCTGGTAACCCAGCCCCCGGGCTACCTGCTCCGAGTCGATGAGGGCGGGCTGGATCTTCAGGCATTCGAACGGCTCGTCGACCAAGGCCGACACGCAATCGCCGAATGCCAGCTCGAGTCTGCAGTGGACTCGCTCCGACAGGCGGAGTCACTGTGGCGAGGGCGCCCCCTGGCGGAGCTCGACGGCAGGACGGATGGCCAGATCGAGGTTCATCGGCTCGGCGAACTGCGCATCGCCGCGGTCGAGGATCGGCTCGAGGCGGAGCTGGGATTGGGTAGGCACGTTGCCGCCTGCGCGGAGCTGCATCACTTGGTGTCGCGCCATCCGTTGCGCGAGCGGTTGCGTCTCCTTCTGATGCTCGCGCTCTACCGTTCCGGCAGACAGGCCGACGCCCTCGCCATGTATCGCGAGGGCAGAGCGGTGCTGGTCGGCGAGCTCGGTATCGAGCCCAGCGAGGAGCTCCACCGGCTCCAGCAATCGATCCTGGATCACGACCCGGACTTGGACCTGCCGACGACCGGGAGCAGCGGCGCGAGAGATCGGGTCCTCGATCCCGCGGACCCTGCGGGCGCGGCCGCGTTGGGCCGTGGCCGCTCGCGCAGACGCAGCCTGGTCCCGGTAGCGATCGCGGTGGTAGTTGGCGTGGTGGGGTCTCTGGCCGTCATCGCGAGGGACCATGACGACGAACCCTCGACCTCCGCAGCAGCTGCGAGCTCGGTCACCGGCCCCTCCCTGGTGTTACTGGATCGGGCCAGCGGTGCGGTGAAGGCCACGGTGTCACTCCAGGCACCACCGGCAGCCGTGGCGGCCGATGCCGGGTCCTTGTGGGTGGCCGAGCCTGGCACGGGCACGGTTGCCCGCGTCGATCCCGATCGGCACACGGTGGTCGCCGTGATACCGATGGGCCGCCGGCCCAACCTGATTGCCTCGGCAGCCGGCCGGATCTGGGTCGCCGACGACATTGACCGCACCGTGTCCAGGATTGATCCCCGTACCGACACGATCGTCCAGACGGTGGCGCTTGGATTCTCTCCCTCCGGCATGGCGGCGGACGCGACCGGCGCCTGGGTGCTGCGACCGGACGACGGAGCGGTCGTGCGGATCGACCCGCGCACCGGCAGGACACGCGTCCTGGCGCGTACCGGGGCGGGAGCCCGGTCCCTCGCCTTACAAGGCGACACAATCTGGGTGGCGAACCAGACGACCGGCGTTGTGGAAGAGCTTGAGGGCCGTAACGGCGCCGTCATCAGCAGGATCCGGGTCGGTGACTCTCCTGCCCAGTTGGCCGTCGGTCCGCACGCCGTGTGGGTGCTCGACCCACTCGATGCGAGCGCGTATCTCATCGACCCGACGGATGGTTCGGCCGGGGCGGCGATCCCTCTGGGCGGTGACCCCGACGACCTGGCCGTAGACGGCGACACGATGTGGGTCGCCGACCGAGAGGGCTCCCTGACCAGAGTGAACACCGACGGCTCCCAGGACACGGTGAGGCTCGGGGGTCGGTTGCTTGCAGTCAGCACCCGGTACGGTCTGTGGGTCGCCGGCGTCCCCGCCACAAACGCTCATCGAGGCGGCATCCTCACCACACTCCGCTCCAGCGCAACGCTGGACACCCTCGACCCTGCCGCGAGCACCTCGGTTGACCTCGCACCTCCCCGGTTCTTCGGAATGACAAACGACGGTCTGGTCACCCTCGACCACGTGTCTGGGTCCAACGGAACCCGACTGGTCCCCGATCTCGCTACCGAACTGCCACTCCCCAGCCATCACGGCCGCACGTACCTGTTTCACCTGCGCCCAGGGCTCCGCTACTCCACGGGGGTGCTCGTGAAACCAGCCGACGTCCGGCACTCGTTTGAGCGACTGTTCCTGCTCGGCTCCGCTGGCGCGGCGACCTTCGACCTCATCCGGGGGGCACAGCGGTGCGCTCCCGCGCATTCGCCTTGCGACCTGAGCCGAGGCATCGTGGCAGACAACCGCAGGGGCACCGTCACATTCCGGCTACGCCGCCCCGACCCAGACTTCCTCGACAAGCTGACCCTGACCTACGCCGACGTCCTGCCCTCCTCCACGCCGCGTCATGAAGCAACCCAGCCCCTGCCGGCCACTGGGCCATACAGGCTCGCCAGCTATGCACCTGGACATCAAGCGCGCCTGATACGCAACCCGTACTTCCGTGAGTGGTCCGCCGCTGCCCAACCTGACGGCTATCCCGACGAAATCGTGGTCCGCCTCGGCGTGGGACCTGCGGCTGTCGCGCCGTCTATTCGGCAGGGCACAGCAGACTTTGCCGACGACTTCGGCGGCTCTATCCCAGCTGACACGCTGCACTCGGGTCGCCTTCGAGTCCACCCCCTGCTGGGTACGGGCTACCTGTTTCTCAACGTGCATGCACCGCCGTTCGATGACCTGCGCGTACGCCGAGCACTCAACTACGCATTCGACCGTCGCCTCGTGGTTGATGCTTACGGTGGACCCCGTACAGCGGTTCCGACCTGCCAAGTCCTGCCCCCAGGCATGCCGGGCTACCGCCCGTACTGTCCGTACACACGGGACGCGACCGCCGGCGACTACACCGGACCGGATCTTGAGACCGCCCGACGGCTCGTCGCCGCCTCTCACACCCGCGGCATGAAGGTCACGGTGTGGGACGTTGCCAGCCCCGGTAACGACGCCGGAGAGTCACGCGAAGCCGTCGCAGCGCTGAGGAGGCTCGGCTACGCGGCCCGTCTTCGACTGCTCCCGGACAGCACATTCGGCACCTACACCAATGACTCCCGTAACCACGCTCAGATCATCGACGGAGGCTGGACGGCCGACTACCCGTCCCCCGACAACCTCCTCAACAAACTCACCTGCAGCTACTTCGTGCCCGGCAACCCTGTCGCCACAAGCAACGCCAGCGAGTTCTGCAGGCCCCGCTTCGATCGACGAGTCGCCCGCGCAGACACCCTCCAAGCGAGCGACCAAGTGGCCGCCGCTTCCGCCCTTTTCGAACGCCTCGACCACCGCCTCACCGACCTCGCGATTTGGGTCCCCACCGTCACGCCCAACGCAGGCGACCTCGTGTCCCACCGAATCGGCAACTACCACTACAACCCCGTTTGGGGAACGCTCATCGACCAGATGTGGGTCCATTGAGGGTCCTCGGGGCCGTCCCGGCCCCGTCAAGCGGCCGCCCACAGAGCCGAACGTTCAGCAACGCCGGCCTCGCCACTTGCAGAGCAGTCAAAGGTTGGGGGCGGGCGCGGTGACCCAGCGATCCACGCTTATCGCAAGCTTGGCTAACGACGAGGAAGGGCGGGTATACGCAGCACAACCGCCGGAATGGGCCATCTCGTCGCAGAGCCGTCAAGGCGTGCAGGCCGCATCCTGGATGAGCTGACCCAAATGCTGGATTCGCCGTCAGCATTGCTGACAATGCTCGGAGACAGTTCTGAGGTGCCGGCTGTGGGGAGGTTTGACGCAGCATGGGTTGATCGTCGAGGGCGGTTAGCCGCCGAACAGCAGTCGCAGGTAGGCCTTGAGCTGGTCCATCTGACCGCGGACAATGGCGGGGGTACCGAGTGCACGCACCATCACGTAGGAACCTTCGATGGTGGTGGCCACTTGGTCGGCGACGGCTTGGAGGTCGACGTCCAGTTGGGGTGGGTACCGGTCGGCGACCTCGGTGAGTTTGGCGTGCATCGTGTTTCCCCACAGCCGCAGTGCAGCGACGATCATTTCCTCGGTTTCGTCGTCGACGAGTTCGCGTTCGTAACAGAACGAAGCCATCAGACATCCGGGGGTCGCCGTCATCCAGTCCTCGAGCTCGTCGGTGAGGAGCCCCAGGAACACCAGCAGCTGCTGGAGCGGGTCGTCGGTGAGCCGTTCCGACCGGGCCATCAGCGTCGAGAGAAGCTCGGCGTCGTCGGCGGCGTACCGCTCCATGAGCGCGTGCGCGAGCGCCTGCTTGGTCGGGAAGTGGTTGAAGAAGGCACCCTTGGTCGTGTCGGCGGCCGCGATCATGTCGTCGACGGTGGTCGCCGCGAATCCGCGGGCGATCACCAACGTCTGGGCGGCGTCCATGATCCGCTTGCGAGTCGCCGTGCCGTCGCGTGCCACTTAGACACGATAGCGACCGCCCGGTCCGCTTCGATGTCCGAGACTCGGATCTACGCTGGATTCGTGGACCTCTTGATCCAGACTGAATAGTCTGTTATCAAAGAGACCATTCAGTCTGTTTCACCGAATCGAGGATGGCATGACGAGATCACCACAGATCGGGCAGACACGACTCGGCGAGGTGACCTACACAGCCGGCGAAGAGGAGTACGCCGACACCTGCACGCTGTTCAACAGCGCAGTCCAGAAGAGGCCGCGGTACGTCGTGCGGTGCCGCGACACCAGTGACGTATCCGAGGCGATCGCGTTCGCACGGACCTCCGGGCTCGGGCTCGCGGTGCGCGGCGGTGGGCACTCGGTGTCGGGCGCATCGCTGTGCGAGGGAGGAGTGGTGCTCGACATGCGCGGCTTGAACAATGTCGAGGTCGATCCCGGCAGCCTGACGGTCACGGTCGGCGGCGGCGCGACCACTGCCGAGGTCGACGCGGCGCTCCAGGCCCACGGCCTGGCCACGACGCTGGGTCGTGTGTCGACCACCGGTGTCGCCGGCTTCACCCTGGGCGGCGGATCGGGATGGGCCGAACGCAAGTTCGGGTTCGCCGTCGACAACCTGCTCTCGGTCACGTTGGTCACCGCCGACGGGGCGGTCCTCACTGCGGATGACGAGCACGAAGCCGACCTGTTCTGGGCCCTGCGCGGCGGCGGCGGGAACTTCGGTGTGGTGGTCTCGATGACCTTCCGCGCCCACCCGCAGGGTCTGGCTACCTCGGGCCTCGTGCTCTACCCCGCCGCCGAGGGCGCCACCATCCTCCGCGGTGTCCGCGACCTGATGCTCGACGCCCCCGACCACCTCTCGATTGCCTTCGCCTATCTCTACGGCCCTGAGGACCCCGCCGTCCCGGAGAGCCTGCGGGGGCAGTTAATGGCCGCATCCTGGATCTGGTACCTAGGCGACCCAGCGCAGGCCGATGAGGAGCTCCGGGGCATCCGCTCACTCGGCACCCCAGTGGGCGACTGGGTGGAGCAAGGCCCGTACGCCGAACGGAACGGTTCCATGGACGATCCCCCCGGCTACCGCAACTACTTCAGCTCCGAACACATCGGTCAGCTGACAGACGACGCCATCGACACGATCCACGAGCACGCCCAGGGGCTTCCTCCAGGTCCCGGCTGGACCTTCCTGGTGCCCTGGGGCGGCGCGGTGACCCGGCCCTCGAGACTCGGTCCACTCGCCAACCGGGACGCTTCGTGGGTGATCCACCCCGGCGCGTTCTGGGAGGACCCAGCCGACGACGACCAGGCGGCAGCCTGGGTTCGCGGCTTTAGAGAGAAGCTGCAGCCGTTCACGACCGGCGGTGTGTGGCTCAACTTCATCGGAAACGAAGGCCATGACCGGATCAAAGCCGCGTTCGGCAACGAGAACTATCGCCGGCTCCAAGCCATCAAACGGCGCTACGACCCCGCCAACACCTTCAACGCCAACCACAACCTGTCCAAGTCCTGACCTCAGCCTGAGCAGGCAGCCGACCCGCCTCCGCCGCCAAGCCCCAGTTGCGTCCGGCTGCCGGCGGAATGCTGCGGGTGGCTGTGGCGGCGGTGTGACTCAGGTTCCGGGTCGGCCGCACTTCTCGGCGACTGTCGCCGGCGCAATCCGATCTGGTGGGCATCGGGCGTGGCGGAGAGCGTCTCGAAACGACCATGGCCACACGGCTCAGAAGGGAGGTGGTCCCACGATCGACATGCTGCCGGTCGAGGCGGCGGCCTGCCGGATCCGGTCGAAGTCGACGGCCACGGCCGGCTCGCCCGGGAGCGCGGGCTCGCTGGCAGTCCGGTAGAAGTCCTCACCGCCTCCAGGCGTGTGCAGGCACAGCATGCGAGCGCCCTCAGCCTGGGCCAGGAACGCATGGGGCACTCCGCGTGGGACGACCGCGACCCCGCCCGCGCGCACCTCGTGTTCGACGCCGTCGATATGGAGCAGCATCGAGCCGTCGAGCAGGTAGAACGTCTCGTCGGCGGCGGGATGAGTGTGCAGCGGGGTGCGCTTGCCCGGGTCCACGGTGTCCTCGAAGAGTAGGAATCCTTCGCCCACCTCGCTCTCGCGGACCAGCCAGGTGTGGAGGCCGCCGCCGTAGAACCACCGGCGCTCTGCCTCGTCGGTGTTGCGGACGAGGGGGGTTGTGGTCGTCGGCATGGTGGCCTCCTGAGGTACATGGGACCAGAGTCCCACGACGAAACTACGATACCGTGATGGTGATGTCAACGGCCTACGAGCTGACCGGACGAGTCCGTCAGAAGCAGCGCACCCGGATGGCGCTCGTCGCTGCCGCACGGGATCTGATGGCCCTCGGAGGCCGGCCACCCACGGTCGGCGAGGCGGCGGAGGCGGCCTCGGTGTCGCGAACGACGGCCTACCGCTACTTCCCGACCCAGAAGTCGCTGTTGCTGGCCGCCCACCCGGAGTTGGAGGCGACCTCGATGCTTCCCGGAGATGTGGGTGATGATCCGGAGGAGCGGGTGGCGGCCGCTGTCCGGGGGTTCATGGCGATGGTGGTGGACACCGAGCCACAGCAACGGACGATGCTCCGGCTCTCACTCGAGCCCGACACGCAGTCACGACAGCTCCCGTTGCGCCAGGGACGGGCGATTGGCTGGTTCACCGAGGCGCTCGAGCCGTTGGCCGACCAGCTCGGCGATGACGCCGTACGCCGCCTGGCGATTGCGGTCCGCGCCGTCAGCGGGATCGAGTCCCTTGTCTGGCTCACCGACGTCGCCGGCCTGACCGGCGAGCAGGCCGTCGAACAGATGGTCTGGTCGGCCGTTGCGCTGGTTCGTCGTACTGCCCAGGAGACCTGAGGGCCAAGGCGGTCACGATGCGCCGTTTGGCGCGTGAGCTAGGGGTCGAGGCTGCTTCGCTCTACCACCACGTCAGCGGCAAGGACGAGATTCTCGACGGGCTGGTTGACATGGTCTCGGCGGAGATCGAGCTCCCCTCACGCACCGATGGGTGGCGGCCGCCGATTCGCCAGCGGGCGCACAACACGCGGGCAGTCCTGCGCCGACACCCGTGGGCGGTGGCCTTGATGGCGTCGCGGACGAAGCCGGGGCCGGCCACGTTGCGGCTGCTGGAGGCTGGAATCGGGTGCTTCCGGGCAGGTGGCTCCTCGGTCGAGGCGGCGGCTCATGCGATCTCGACAGTTGACAGCTACGTGCACGGATTCGTGCTGCAGGAGGTGAACCTGCCCTTCCGGGACGAGTCCGAGCTGGCCGCGATGACCGGCGCGATCATGGATCAGTTCCCGAGGGCGGACTTCCCGTATCTCTTCGAGCTGACCATCGAGCACGTCTTGCAGCCGGGCTACAACTACGGCAACGAGTTCGACGTCGGTCTCGAGGCCGTGCTCGATGGGGTCGATGCCCTACTGCGCCGCGATCGCGGATGACCCAGGGGCCAGGGGCAGTCCTCGCCAGTCGAGCCCTCGCCGGATCCCGGCGAAGTGACGCGGGTCTGGGACGCCGACCCGCCCCGAGGAGGATGGAGCCGGCCGCGACGTATGGTTCGTCCGTCACGACAGCGTCCACCTGTACGACGCGCGGGGCTTCTCGATCGAGACGCTCCGCTGCGGGGTCCGTCAGGGGGCCGGTGAGCGCGCGGCGCGACGTATCTCAAGCCGTGACAACGCGGTCAGAAGCGCGGAGAGCGCCAGCAGCCCGCCGACGATCATCCACTCCGCGGACCCGTCGCCGTGGTCGGGGTCGATGCGGAATACGATCTCCAACCAGTCGCGCCACACCAACGTCACGACGGCGAGAGCCGCCGCGGTGAAGGCCAGCCACTGCTCGACGCGAGCCCGAGTGGGAACCCGATCTTTCATGCGCTTGTCTCCTTGAGTGCCGGATCAGGCTGGACCTGGATCTGGAACGTGGGGATGGTCGGGCGGTGCGAGCGGAATGCACCCGTCGACCTGGGGGTGGACCGCCCAACGGTGCTGTGGCCGCTTCTGGGTTGTGGTCGTCGCCGGGTCTGCGGCCACGCCCAGGTGCTCGCACCAGTGGACCCGGATCGCCTCGCACCAATTCAGGAACAGGTCGCTGTCCAGGCCGCGCTGCATGTCCTTGTCGGTCAACGGCTGGAGCGAAACCCCGGGCAGCTTGATCTCGGGCGGTTTGGCGTGGTCGAGGAAGTTGGGCGTCCACGTGAGGTACTGCAACTTTGGGGCGTCCGGGAGGTCCGGGTTGGTGCCGATCTTGCAGATGCGCAGTAGCGGGTGCACCTCGTGCCAGCCGGCGTGGAACCCGTCGTACACGTGGACGCCGTATACCGCCACTGCGTCACCCGGGTTGAGGGTCCCCAAGGGCTGGTCTCCGTAGTTGGCGTCCTCGACGCTCCCCGGGTTCGTGTCGAAGATGCCTTGCAGTACCGCGTCGGCGGCCGCCTTGGCGGCGATCGCGGCGATGGCGCCCGCCACGATCGCGCCGATGATGGCGCCGATCACACACCCGATGATCCCCAGGAGCCCGCCGATGGCGCAGCCCTCGACTGCACCGGCGACGGCCGCTCCGGCGACGCCCACCGCGGCGACCCCGCCAAGCAGGCCGAGGGCACTCGCCAGGTCGTCCATGCGCACCCAAAAGTCGCCTTCCGCCTCGACGTGCAGCCAGTTGCGGGAGACCTTCGCCCGGTCGTGCGTGCCGTCCTCGTCGCCCTTCTCGTCAGCGCCCATGCAGTAGCCGAGATCGGTCAGGAGGTCGTCACGAGGTCGGATCAGCTTGCCCTGGAACCGGTCCTCGAACACGACGTTGCCCGGATAGCGGGCCAGGTGGTCGCGCGCCTCCTGGGTGGCCGGCGCATTGCTCGGGTCTCCGAGCACCTCGTAGGCCTGCTGGTACGGGTACGGCATCAGCGCCAGGTTGAAGAACTCGTCGTTGTCGAGGTCACCGAGGTCGGAGACCTTCGGTTGGGTCTTGATCCGACCCACCGCACAGACCCGGCCGTCGAGGCACACGAGCCGGTGATGCAGCCATTGCTGCGCCCCCTCGTGCAGGATCGTGGCCACCGCGGCGTACCCGCCTACGAAGAAGCCCACGAGCAGCCCCACCACGGCACCAATCGGCCCACCAACGAGCAACCCCGCCGCAAGCCCCGCCACGGCTCCGAAGAAGAGGGCGGCGGCACCATGGTTGAGGAGCATCGGCACCATGTCGCGCTGTTTGTTGAACGGCTTGTCCGGCGGGTGGTAGGCGAAGCACGTCGTGTACGCCGGGCCCGTCATGGCGCGCTCTCCACGTAGAGGGTGACGCCGCCGGCAAGGTCTCGACCACCGTCCGGTCGCAATGCGAAGACGTGGACGTTCACCGGTGTGCGGGACGAGCCGAGCGGAGGTTCGATGGCGACGTCGACCTGTTGGGTGCCGCCGGCGACCAGGACGATCTCGTCCGGGAGTGTCACCGACCAGTCCGCGGGCAGCGGCGCGTTGCCGAGTCCCTGCCGCGCTCGCGCTTCCTCCCAACGGGCCGTGCTCTCCTGGAGTCGCGTGACCATCCGGCCGGACCGCTCGGCGCAGGCCTCGAGAGCGGGCAAACGGTAGCCGTCGACCTCGAAGACGAAGCGTCGCTCAACGGCAGCTTGGTTGACGATCGTGAAGCTGGTGTGGGCCGGCGAGTGTGCTACCAGGACGTTGGTGTTCTCCTGTCCGAGGTTGTTGCTCGGGTTCGCGTCGTCGGCCCAATCGAGCCGTGCCTGCAAGCAGTAGTGGCCGGCTACGGCTGGCGTTCGCCAGTCGACCACGGCGGACGCCGGACAAGCGGATGAGCCCTTGACGCCGAGGTCGACGACGTCGACGCCGACCGGGTTGTTCGCCGTCCCGATGCCGAAGTCGAGGTAGGTCACGGTGACGGGAAGACCGACCGCAGGGGCGTCGTACGAGCCGTTCCAAACCTGGACCTGCACCCGGTAGAGGTGGTCGGGCTGAAGGGCCTCGGACGAGACCGGCGCACCGAGCCCGCGCGAGCCGGGCCCCGGCTCGAACAGCTGGATGTCGGGGTTGTCCCACGTGACCGAGAGCCCCATCGCCATGAGGTACGGCTGGCTGTACAGGAGCGGGTCTGGACGCCGGTAGACCTGGTCCAAGTGCAGGCAGCAGTCACCACCCGCCTGCGACCCCGAGCCCTCGAGCGAGAAGAGCCTGATGAGTCCGTGGAGCATGGCCTTGAGGATCAGCATGAGCGTCTTCAGTGTGTGGCCAGGATGAGCGACCGCAGCCCAAAATGCGGCCAGCACTGCCAAGACTGCTTTCACGAGCGCGTTCATGCCGCGACCGTGCTGCCTCGCTCGACCGAGGAGACTTCCGCCATGACGACCTCCGGTCTGAAGGTGCGTGGCGCCGAGCCACCATGGCGATCCTCGGGCCGACTGGGCGGCCCGTCAAGGGACGACAGCCCGCGCCGGGCGTTCTTGGTCTCGCTCGGGCCGACCGGGCTCCGTTACGGAGTGTCGCCGAGACGGCGACAAACAGGTGCCTCCGCGTGAAGGCTCGGGGCATCTCTCGACCCGTACCGGGGCCACGACCAAACCGCTGCCGGACCTCCCGGACCCTCGACCCTCCTCCCCGGTCGACCAGGACGCCATTGACGGGTCCGGCCTCCCGCGGGGGCTTCAGCCGCTGGCTGAATACCGGTCTGGTTCCTTGCGCAAACGCGACGAAAAGACTCACTACGCAGCTAGCCTCGTGTCGGCTGACGACCAACAGATTCCCGACGACACCCGCGTGGTGTTGGAGTACCTGATCACGGAAACCGGGCGTTGATTGGCCAATATCGGGATGGACAACGGCACCCAGCTCACCGCCCCACGCGATGTGCGCCTCGCGGCGCATCGCCTTGACGAGACCGCGTTCATCGAATCCCGCTGCTTGCTTGGCGGAACGGCATCTCCGAATCCTTGGACGGCGGCTTCAGTCCCCCACCCGGCCGGTGTCGTAGGCCCACATCGCGATCTCGACCCTGTTGCGGGCGCCGATCTTGGTCAACAGGCTCGCGACGTGGGTCTTGGCGGTCGTCAGGCCGATGAAGAGGTCGGCGGCGATCTCGGCGTTCGTGCGGCCGCGGGCGACCAGTGCCAGCACCTCCTCCTCGCGGTCGGTGAGCGGCTCGATCGGTTGGGTACGTCGGCTCGCCGGTTCCCTGGCGGCCAGGGTGGACAGCAGCCGTCGGGTGATGTTCGGCGCGATCAAGGCATCGCCGACGGAGGCGGCATGCACGGCCTGGATGAGCAGCTCCGGCCCGGCGTCCTTGAGCAGAAAGCCTCGGGCGCCGGCCCGGAGCGCGCCGTGGACGTACTCGTCGAGGTCGAAGGT
>Ga0302322_100003516_pt1 | contig 13471 bp, 12 predicted proteins | sample Fen_T0_2_FD_203757 | JGI IMG/M metagenome (GOLD analysis project Ga0302322, IMG submission 203757) | Peat permafrost microbial communities from Stordalen Mire near Abisko, Sweden - Fen_T0_2 | ecosystem: Environmental > Terrestrial > Soil > Wetlands > Permafrost | place: Sweden: Abisko...
CATGGGTGCGTGACTCTGGAGTACTTGAAAACCACCCTCCATACCTGGAGCGGTAAAGCTCGTGACTTCACCCTTAAACACAATGCGTTTGGGTGTTACAATTTCCAGATGGAAGGTCTTCTCTGCCATCATTATGCTGCCTGCAACTGCTTTGCTTTTTCGACTGCTTCTTCAATTGTACCAACCATCAAGAATGCGTTTTCAGGCAACGTATCGTACTCACCATCAAGGATACCTTTAAAGCCCCGAATGGTATCTTCAATTTTTACGTACCTGCCTGGGATGGAAGTGAATTGTTCAGCAACAAAAAACGGCTGCGAAAGGAATTTCTCAATTTTCCGTGCGCGAGTAACAGTGAGTTTATCCTCATCAGAAAGTTCATCCATACCAAGGATGCTGATAATATCCTGGAGGTCTTTGTATGATTGCAGAACCTCTTTCACACGTTTCGCCACATTGTAATGCTCTGCGTCGATAACATTGGGATCGAGAATGCGTGAGGTAGAGTCCAGGGGATCAACTGCCGGATAAATTCCTTTATCCACAATCTGCCTGCTCAAGACGGTTGTCGCATCAAGGTGCGAGAAGGTCGTTGCCGGCGCCGGATCAGTTAAATCATCTGCAGGAACATAAATCGCCTGCACCGAAGTAATCGATCCTTTTTTGGTGGACGTGATGCGCTCCTGAAGTTCGCCCATTTCCGTTCCGAGTGTCGGTTGATATCCCACAGCAGACGGCATGCGTCCAAGCAATGCCGAAACTTCAGAACCCGCCTGAACAAATCTAAAAATATTATCTATAAAGAGAAGAACATCTTTGCCTTCCTCATCGCGAAAGTATTCCGCCATCGTCAGCGCTGTGAGACCGACACGTTGACGTGCACCGGGAGGTTCATTCATCTGACCGAAAATCAAAGCCGTCTTCGCAAGAACACCCGATTCTTTCATTTCCAGCCACAGATCGTTTCCTTCGCGTGTCCGTTCACCGACCCCGGCAAATACCGAGTATCCGCCGTGATGCGTAGCAATGTTATGGATCAATTCTTGAATAATAACTGTCTTGCCCACACCGGCACCGCCAAACAGTCCGGTCTTTCCGCCTTTGGTATATGGCTCTAAAAGATCGATCACTTTAATTCCGGTTTCGAACATTTCCTTTTTCGTGACAAGCTGATCAAAGCTTGGGGCTTGCCGATGAATGGGATAATAAGTTTTCGCTTCAATTGGCGGTAACCCATCGATGCCAGCACCAAGAACATTAATGAGACGTCCGAGGACGGCAGGGCCGACCGGGACGGTGATCGGCGCACCGGTATCAAGAGCTGTCATTCCACGCACAAGACCATCAGTGGAATCCATCGCAACTGTCCGTACCCGATCTTCACCCAATTGCTGCTGAACCTCTACGATGAGGTCTTCGTCTATTCCTTCGACATTTTTCCTCGGAATTCTTACGGCATTCATAATTTCCGGGAGTTTACCGCCGGAAAAATCAATATCCACTACTGGTCCGATGATCTGGACGATTTTGCCTTCGTTCATAAAATCCTTTCAGTGAAAAATATGTTACAAAACTGAATTAAATTATGAAAAGATGCCACCACAATCAATCATTTTTTCGCATCCCCTCTGACCATCTACAGGCGCATTCAAAGAGAAAATAGATGGGAGAAAAGGATTCTCAACCCGATGAGAATAAGCAATACGCCGCCAATCTCCGCTGCTCTTCTGCCGAATTTGTTTGAAAATCTTTGACCAAGCAAGATACCCGCGAATGATGTCGTACCTGTGACAAGACCGATCACCATGGAGGGATAGAAAATGGAAACTCGCAGAAGTGCTAAACTGAGTCCAATTGCTAAGGCATCCAGACTCGTCGCAACTGACAGAACCACCATCAGCATTCCTCGGCTTGGATCATGCTGCATCACTTGCTCATCCGATCGCGCTGAATGAATCATATGGACAGCAACCCAGACAAGCAATCCACACACAATCCAGTGATCAAATGATTGAAAGTAGTGCTCAACGCTGAGGCCAGCTAACCATCCTATGATCGGCATGAAAAACTGAAAAAGTCCGAAATGAAACGACAACCTCAGCATAGACCGGCGGCCGCGTGTTGCGCCTGTTGCTCCTGCGGCTATCGAAACCGCAAATGCATCTGCCGATAAACCAAGCGCAATAAGGAAAACTTCAATAAACGACATTTGTTGTATTCAATAAGTACATCAGAGCAAAAAAAAACCGCCAATGGCGGATTGAATATCTTTTCCTCTTGAGTTGACTGTGATCCTCATCCCACGACTTCTATTTTACATATCTATAAATTTTGAGCTGAAGGTGGTTCAGTCCACGACCTCTAGTTTATCGTACATCTCGCAAAGAGCTGAAGGTGGTTCAGCCCACGACCTCTAGATTATCAAAGATCTCGCAAAGAGCTGATGGTGGTTTAGCCCACGACCTCTAGTTTATCAAAGATCTCGCAAAGAGCTGAAGGTGGTTCAGCCCACGACCTCTAGATTATCGAACATCTCGCAAAGAGCTGAAGGTGGTTCAGCCCACGACCTCTAGATTATCGAACATCTCGCAAAGAGCTGAAGATGGTTCAGCCCACGACCTCTAGATTATCGAACATCTCGCAAAGAGCTGAAGGTGGTACAGCCCACGACCTCTAGTTTATCGTACATCTCGCAAAGAGCTGAAGGTGGGAGTTGAACCCACGACCTGCGGTTTACGAAACCGCTGCTCTACCACTGAGCTACTTCAGCAGAAATGATTACATATTGAAATATAGAGAAAAAGTGCCCTTCAAGCAATGAGAAATTATTCATATCACTTGACAATGGAGAAGCAAGTCAGTATCATCTTGCAGAAACTTAAATTCATTCGTTCGTTCTTCTTCAATAATTCTGAGGAGGAGTTAATGAAGTCTACAACGATACAACGACCGAAGGAGCTCAAGACCAATAAAATTCTCCTGAGGAAACAAGGGATCACTGAGTTTAAGCTCAAACTCAAGAACCAACTTACAAACCGACAACGGATTGGGTTGAGTGTTACTGCAGGTCACGTTCGAGGAGGACATTCATTTCACTAGACCACCTTCTCCGTTGAACGAACACTTTGCCTCTTGATATCCGAGAGGCATTTTTATATACATCTACTTTCTTTCTCTTATGAGACTCCTTATTTCTCTGATCATTCTTTTGAATGTTATGTTGATGCGGCCTCACCAGGTCGATGCGCAGGTGTTGTTGCATGGTTCCAGACATAATAAAAATATTGCATTGACATTCGATGCATGCCCTTCATCCGTTCACGGAGGATTTGAAGAAAAAATCATCCAGACGCTGGTTGATTCCGGAGTACCTGCAACTTTTTTCCTGACCGGCAAATGGATTCTCAAACATCGAAACGCACTCAAAATGCTCGCAGGAGTGCATGGATTTGAATTATGCAACCATAGTTATTCACACCCACATTGTTTGACTATTCTGGATGACAGTGTGAGGCAGGAACTTCTACGGACCGAAGCCCTTTTGAAAAGTATTGTCGGCAGTACGCCAAAACTCTTTCGCCCACCATACGGCGAGACAGATCAACGAGTTGATAGCGTTGCAAAGATTCTTGGGATCACCACCGTGATGTACGATCTTGCTTCCGGCGACCCCGATTCCACCATTTCGCGGGAACGCCTCATCCAATATGTTACGAGTCGCACTCGAAACGGATCAATTATTGTGATGCATGTGAATGGCCGAGGCTGGCATACAGGTGAAGCATTACCGGCAATCATTCAGGAACTTCGAGCAAGAGGTTTTATTTTTTCAAAGGTAAGTGAATTGATGAAGACGCAGAAAAGAAACGGATCACCTGGCAAGGAGAATCCTTAATAAATTATGTCCGTTTCAACAGCACAAAGGTAGTGTCATCTCTCAAATCTGCCCCTGCACGATGCCGGGAAAGTCCGGTAATAATTTGCTCTCGCATGTGTTCAACCGTTTCTCCAGAACACTCTTTCACCACTGAGGCAATTCTTTCTAATCCGAATTCTTTTCCAGTTGGATCAACAGATTCAATGACACCATCGGTGAACAGGAACAGTACGTCACCTTGTTCCAATGAAACAATCTGCGTTTCAAGTGAGCTACTAAACGATGTACTCTTCTGCTCGGATTCAGCATCGCCGTTGGAAGAAGGCGCCATTCCAACCGCAATTCCATTGGGTTTCAGCCACATGACCGAATGGTCGGATGCTCGGCATAAGAGCGCCGGTGGGTGGCCTGCACGACACAGTTCAACAGTTCCATCAGAACGAAACTTCACCAGAAAGAGTGAAAGGAAATAATTTCGTTTGAGCTGTCCATAGACATGCGAATTAAGACGAATGAGTAACTCTCGTGGATCACACGTCTCAGACGCAAAAAGCTGCAACGCCGTCTGCATCTTCACCACATACAACGCAGAAGAAATTCCTTTCCCTGAAACATCCCCGATCACTACCAATGAACTGGTATCCGGAAGATCGAGGATATCATAATAGTCACCGCCAACCTGCTTCGCCGCTTCGCTATGAGCAATGAGTTGATATCCCGGAACGCTCACATTGCTATCCGGTTGGAGACTTAGTTGAATATCTCGCGCAATACTCAGCTCATCTTTGGTAATGAGTTTGTCAGCAAGTTCCATCGCTAATAAAAATGTGACAATAATAAAAGAATACACCGCAGACGCAGCCTTTTCCTCTGACATAGCCACGACAATAAACACGAACGCAACTGCATACATCAATCTTCGGGGCGGCGTCAGTTTCAAGAGAAAGGCCACGAAGAGATGCCATACAAACCGAATCGACCGTTTAAATCCTCTTCGCTCCCCTTCAACGGATTTCATGCTCCGTGCATAAAATTCATACATGCCGCGCATATCTTCATTGAGAGATTTATTCAAATCATCCCATGTAAGATCGCGGGTTAAAATGTTGTGCAGGCCTTGCAGGAAAGGAGGTATGCGTGGGGTCATGGTATGAACATTTGATTTATGATTCACGCATAATACTACGGCGGTAAAGGGATAAAGTTCACTTGGATATTGAATAATTTATACAATTTCTTTTAATAATTCTTTCCGCGGATTGGGAATGACAACGTAATTGACTAACAATCCACGTTCTGAACATACCGCAGCGGCGGCATCGACTGCGGAGGACACGGAAGCAACATCGCCGGTCATCGTGACGAACGCTTTACCACCCAGCGCCATCGCCAAACGAATTTCTATTAATTGAACATTCGCAGTTTTGACAGCTGCATCAGCAGCTTCAAGAAGCGAAGCAACACTAAAGGATTCCACAATCCCCAGCGCTTCAAGCATGTGCACTTGCGTTGTGCCTGAAAGAGCCGGAAAAACATCAGAATGTACATTGGGAATAACAAAGGAGTCCACGATCATTCCCTTGCTTGCTTCCTTTCCAGCATCCACACTTGCGCGTACCGCTGCGACATCGCCGCCAATAAGCACAATATATTTGCCGGAACAGATACTGCGCGAAAGCAGCAATTCCACTGCCGATGCTTTCAGCATAGCATCTGCAGTATTGAAACCCGCTGCAATACTTGTTAATTCAATCAATCCTATTGCATTCATTTCCATGGTCATCTCGCCATTCAAACTCGTTCAATGACAATCTCGCCGTTTATGTTTTTTATCTTTCCATCGATGCTTGCATGAATACGCGAACCTTGTTTTCCTTGAGGTACCTCTGCCACTACTTCGCCCGTTGTTACTCGTTGTCCTATGGATACCATGGATATTGCCGGTATTCCGGTATGCTGAAGAAGCGGCAGCCGGACGCGATCAGGTGAAAATATTTTCTCGACAAAGTGCGCCGGAACATCATACTCCTCTATTCCTAATTTCTCTATCAGCTTCTTCAACGGAACGTGCCGCCCTTCATAGATTGGATGAATGCGCACATCGCGGTCTCCCGCCCACGGTATTCCTTTTATTCGAATATCGGATTTTGCCTTTTCGCATGTTTCCTTGGGATATAAATCTTCCGGGCAGGAATACAGTGTACACAGACCGCAGAGGCAGCATAACTGTGCCGATTGATTCCAAATATCTTCACCTGTTGTTGTGAAGGACAAACTCCGCATCACTTTATGCGGTTGAACATCGTACCCTAATAAATATCGGGGACAAAACTCTGTGCAGAAGCTGCATTGGTCACATGCCGATTTTCCGATGCGGAGCATCGCATTCAACGGCAAACTTTTTCTCTGCACCAGACGATGGTTCACTGGAAGAACAATGAGGCCCGCGCACGTTTTTGTGATCGGCAGCGTCACATCTTTTTCGAGCTTTCCCATCATTATGCCGCTGATGAACATTACATAGTCGGCAACAGTGGTACCGCCTGCCGCTTGAATAACCTCAGCAAATGAAATCCCAATCGGCACTTCAAAAGTGGAGGGATGCACCACCGCACCTGCAACGGAAATATATTTTGTGATGGATGGATGACCGTGAGTTGCGAGATGAATATTCCGAAGAGTTTCTACATTCTGAACCACCACACCCACATCCAGTGGAATTCCCTGCGGCGGTATGAGACGCTTTGTGGTTTCATACACGAGAACATATTCATCGCCTGTCGGATAATAATCTCCAAGCAGTTGCAATGTCATATTGGAACCGCGCAATGCTCCTTGGAGACCTGCGAGCTTCTCTTCATACTTCTTCTTCACACCGATAATTCCCTGTTGCGCACCCGTCACTGACATCAGCAGGCTCATTCCGCTCACGATTGCTTCCGGTTCCCTCATCATGAGTTCTAAATCTTTATGAAGCAGCGGTTCGCACTCTGCCCCATTCGCAACGACGAACTCTGCCTTCGACGCAGCTTTGACATGCGAAGGGAATCCAGCCCCACCGCATCCGACAACGCCAGCCGCCCGTATGCTTTCTACGTTATTCATTTATTATCTGGTTTTACAATTAACGGGGGTTCAAGAAAGGATCGTAAATCATATCCTTGCGCGAGAAGTGTTTGCTGATTTGACTGCAAAAAATCCACAATCAATTCAGCTGGAATTGCCGGCGCGACCCCATAAATAATATCGGTCCGACTTTCAGCATAGACATCACCCTTGAAGGGTACGTTGGTATCAAATTCGACTTGTTCCCCTTCCTTGGCCGGGGTTAAGTAATAATGTTGATATCCCGGAACTAATTTCATCATACCGACCAATTCAAAATTCGGAACGCCATCACGGATTGCCAGCACAATACCGCCGCTGAATCCCCTATTGAACACAGCATCCGTAAGAAACGAGCCATATTTGTCCCGATTAGGATTGCTCACAATTGCTTTTGTCACGATCCGATATCCTGCAGGATACCCGAAGAGGTACACAAACGCTCCCCATTCAAGTTCCTTAGCCTTTCCTATCGGATATTTGAAAACGGAAACAGGCTGCTGAATATCCAGGGATTCCATTTTCTGCCCGATGAGTGCTAAATCATTTTCTGTGTCGAGCAACAATATTTCTAAATTGCGCGCTCCTTGAATAGCAGCAACATAATTTGTCTGGTGGTCTTTTACGGCGATACTTTGAATAAATGGTGTTCGTTTTTTGTCTTCGCCACGATAATAAATAATAACCGTATCGCTGAAGTCGACAACATGCGCGCAGGTCAGTAAAGCAATCCGCTTATTTTGACAATAGACCACGGTTGCACTTCCTGATGCTGTTTGATTCAAAAATACTTCTTTTTCAGCTTTTTCTTTGAGGAAAGGATCATGAATATCTACTCTACGGACTCTCGCTTCCAACGGGAACACCCAACTTTTATAATATGCGATACAACTGATCATTCTGACAGATTCAGAAATCTGTTCGAGTTGTTCGGAACACCCGCGATAAGGAAATTCGGAATCGTACTTGCCATCATTGAGCATTGGATAGACTTCCCGATAGGATGTCGTCGAACAGGAGAACGACAACACACAAGCAACGATGAAAACTCCAAACAATGATATTTTAGAAAATGTCACGGCGGCCTCGCTGGTAAATGCTTTAATACTGTTCCTCTCCTCGCTCATCTGGTATCACCAGAGAATGAACGGGATATGGAGCAGTGCATAAATGGAATACTTCAATGCGGTCTCTTTTCTTGTCGAAGAAGAAAGTGACCAGAAATACACTGCCTTTGCGATCGTGTTGCTCATCATTGCCAAAATAATCGCTGATGTAAAAATATGCATGGTTCCATCAGATCCCTGTACGAGCGAAAGGATGAAGGGATCAATATCCGAGACGCCAACAATCGCCGATACAGCCAGCAATCCGGAATTACCCACGGTGGATTTCACCAATCCAGTGATCACAGAGAGAACTACAAAGAGCAGCGCGAAACCAATGGCAGGACGGATTTCAAACGGATTCTGCAAATCCGGTACTTCTGATTCCGATGCAGGCATTTCCTTTCGTGTCATTCGCAGCGAAAGGATAACACCAACGGCTGAAAGGAAAATAAATCTCGGCCAGAGAATTGGAAGAAACGTTGCGTTGATGAAATAAATCAGTACCAGGACACGGAGATACATTACGCTGCTGGCGAGCAAGGCCGCCTGCAATGCACTCGTGCCACGTGACGGATTTTTCTTTGCCATATGTCCCATCGAAAGTGTGACCGCTGTACTGGAAACAATGCCACCAAATATTCCGGACATCCACAATCCCAGCTTGGAACCGAATTTTTTCTCTAATAAATAACCGATAAATCCCAGCGAAGAAACGATGATGACAATTTGCCAGATTTTAAACGGATTGATATGGAACTGAGTGAATTCATGGTTAGGCAGGACTGGTAAAATTCTACCTTACTGAGCCGTTCCACGTACGATTCGAGCATCGCTTTTTCTGAGAGCAGCATGGTATTGATGACCCCTAATGCCATCGCGATCCATACATCGACCAGCATTGCCAGTGCACCTATAATAAATGTGAGCAATGCTGATACTTCACTGGTCGTGCCAAAACGATCAACACGAATCTTTGCGACATATGCAATTCCGGTAAGAATGGCAATGGCCAATAAACCCATCGGCAGCATTGCGGTTGCCCCTATCTGATACAACCATGCGCATCCAAAACCAAACATACTGATGATAGGGTGGGTGCGAACTCCGCCAAATACAAGCTTCTGATCAACCTTTGTACTTTCTCTTTCAAGACCGACAAGGAATCCGAGCCCAAGAGCTATCAAAAACCGGAGCTGCACGGTCCACTCAATTGTACCTAATTCCATATCATCTCCTGCTTATAAATTCGGAAGAATCGCTACTTCAACTTCGGTGATCGCTATTGTTGTGACAAGATCATGCGGAGTTATTTCTATAATGAAGCCGCGCTTTCCTCCATTGATATAAATTTTTTGTAACGTTAATATAGTCTTTTCCGCAAAGACAGGCAATTGATGCCGCGTTCCGAACAGACTTGTTCCACCAAACTGATACCCGGTATAACGCTGAGCCGTGGCAGCATCACATGGTGTCACTTGCTTCACTCCAAGAATGCGCGCCATTTGCTTCGTGGAAACTTCCCGGTCTCCATGCATGAGTACGAGCAGCGGTTTCTTTTGATCCGTCTCAAAAACCAATGTCTTAATTGTTTGATGATTGGAGATATGAAACTCTTCCGCAAACTGATGTGTCCCCCCATGTTCCTCATACCGATACAGAAACGGAACAAATGCAATATTCTTCTCACGAAGAAACCGAATTGCAGGTGTCATGGGATAATCTTCTTTTTGCATTCCCATTTTATCTTTTTCAACACATGAGACAATCATCTAAGCTGGGAAAGAGTTCCGCTCCCGACCTTAAACCAGTAATATTGTTGTTCAGGAGACAATCTCCCTCACAGCTAAAAAAAGCAAGAGAATGATAACTCATTGAAAAAGTTTCTGAGTAATTATCTTTGCTCTATGGTAATATCACAGGTTCCACAAATTTTGCAAGCTCGGCTGCCGAAGCTTTCTCCACGTCTGCATGGAGGCTGTTTCCGTTTGCATCCATCGTGACAATCACAGGGAAATCTTTCACTCGGATATGCCACATGGCTTCCGGTACACCAAATTCAAGCAAATCGACGCCTTCAACTTCTTCGATACAGCGGGCATAATATTGTGCGGCTCCGCCAATTGCACTTAAATATACTGCACCAACATCTTTCAATGCTGCAAGAGTTTTCGAACCCATTCCACCTTTGCCAATCACTGCCCGCACTTTGAACTTTCGAATGATTTCACCTTGATAGGGCTCTTCACGAATGCTTGTTGTTGGACCGGCAGCATTCATAAACCACTTGTCGCCTTTTTTCAATGCAACCGGACCGCAATGATAAATTACACCGCCATCAAGATTGACCGGTGAATCATGGGTCATTAAATAATGATGAAGAACGTCACGTCCCATATGCATCATACCGCTCAACAAAAGAACATCGCCAACTTTTAATGCACGCATATGGTCTTCCGACAATGGCATCGTCAGAGGAATTTCACGTCCAGTGAGAGGAAGACTTTCTTCTTTTGCCATCCGCATGACCGGCGTATCTTCCTTGTACAGCCAGCGTTGAATTGCTCCGGTCCTCGGATTTAACACCACTCCCAACCGTCGATACGCCCAACAATTGTAGGCAACCGTCACAAAGAAACTTGCAGGTAAACGGTGATAGGAACCTATCTTACAACCGATGAGCGTGGACAGTCCTCCAAATCCCATCGTCCCAATACCAAGCTTATTAGCATTTTGTAAAATATAATCTTCAAGCTTTGCAAGTTCAGGATTCGGGTTGATATCGTCAAGTAAACGGAAAAGCTGCTGCTTTGCGTAATGATACCCTGAAGCGCGATCTCCGCCAATCGCTACTCCAATTGCACCGACACTGCATCCTTGTCCCTGCGCCTGCCAGACAGCGTGCAGTAAACATTTGCGGACGCCATCCATCGAACGATCAGCTCGACCGAGGTTGGGCAGTTCGCACGGCACAGAATATTGAATATTTTTATTTTCGCATCCGCCACCCTTGAGGATCAATCGTACTTCTATTTCTTTTTTATCCCATTGCTCAAAATGCATCACCGGACAACCATCTCCAAGATTATTCCCGCTGTTCTTACCCGTGAGGGAATCCACTGCATTGGGACGAAGTTTTCCATTTTTCGTAGCCTCAGCAATTGCCTCCTTAATTCCTTGCTGTATGAAAATTTGGTCGGTACCAGCCGGTGTTTTGATTTCAAATGTCGGCATACCTGTATCCTGACAAATCGGAGCCTCTGTATCGCACGCCATATCAGTATTAATTGCCATTGCCTGCAATGCCAGCATCGATTGGCTTCCCGGCGTCTCGCGTTCAATCGCCCATTTTAACGCACGCCGAATATCCGGTGGTAAATTTGTCGAGGTCTCACTGATGAGTGTGACCATACTTTCTTTGAATTGCGACATGCTCGAAACAGTTTTCTTCCTGATTGTTCGCGTCACCCTGGAGACGTGTGGACGCTTGGAGAGGGTTTTCTTTCCAGCTTTCTTTGATGTGTTGGATTTTTTCATTGATCATTCCTCCATCAATGTTGATAAATCAGTCTTTTGCGATCAGGCAGCCGTTAAGCTACCTTAGGGGACGATAATCTTCTCATTTCGTATTTTCATCGATCCAATCCAGAACCGTTTTGTACCACAACTCCGAATTTTGCGGTTTTGCAACAAAGTGAAATTCATCAGGGAAATAGAGCATTTTCGATTTTATTCCTTGCCGTTGAAGAGCTGTGAATAATTGAAATCCCTCGCTGACATCAAGTCGAAAGTCTTGCTGACCATGAACGACCAATGTCGGCGTCTTAAAATTCTTAGCAAATTCCAGCGGCGACCATTTTTTGTACAACTCCGGATTCTTGTATGGCGTTCCCCCAAATTCCCATTCGTTAAACCAAAGTTCCTCCGTTGTGCCATAGGCACTTGCCGGATTGAAGACACCGTCGTGCGAAACAATGCACTTAAATCGATCCGTATGTCCAAGAATCCAATTCATCATATAACCGCCGTACGAGGCACCTGCCGCCGCCATGCGATTGCCATCTATAAACGAATAAGTTTTCAGTATGTAATCTAATCCATTCATGAGATCAGTATATACTTTTCCTCCCCAGTCTTTACTGATTTCATCTGTGAATTTCTGTCCATATCCGGTACTGCCCCGCGGATTGATCATCACGACAACATACCCGCGTGATGCAAACATTTGTGCATTCCAGCGGTAATGAAAATCATCCCCCCACTGTCCTTGCGGTCCGCCGTGCACGAGAAAAATGAGCGGATAGGTCTGGGCGGTTGAAAAGAACGGTGGTTTCAATAAAAATCCCTGCACGCGTGTTCCTTCAGCTCCATCAAACCAGAAGTTCTCCAATGAATTCATCTCTAAGGGAGATACTCTTTCTCTGTTGATAAATGTCAATTGCTGTAAGTCTTTCCCATCTCTCTTTATTGTAAATATTTCTGCCGGCAATTTTGCAGTTTCTTCTGTCAGGACCAACATCTTTCCATCGGGTGTGAGCCGCAAGGAAGAATTAAAGCCCTTTTCAAGAATCGTTGTTACCTTCTTGCTGGCGATGGTGACCTGAAATATTGAGACGTTTCCTTTATTGTCAGCGTTGAAAAACAGGGATTTCGAATCCGGCGACCAAACGACATCATTGACACTGTAATCAAACGTTTCGGTAAGATTGATGAGTTTACCTGATGTGCGTTCATAGAGAACAAGCTCCCGACGATCCGCCTCAAACCCCGGCCGCCTCATCATACGATACGCAATATAATTGCCATCGGGCGAATAGAACGGCTGACTATCGTTGGCAGGATTCTTGGAAATATTCTTTGGTGTTCCGCCGGTGACCGGGGTAATATAAATTTCGTTGTTCGTACTGATGGCGACCAGTGTATCTGGATTTTTTGTGAATGCAATTTCTTTGCTATCCGGTGAAAAAGCATAATCCCAGTTGCCGCCAAGGTCGATAGGCGGTGTATCGTACTCTCCGGGGGTCAGGTCCATCGCCTTTCCGCCGTTCGATGACATAACAAATAAATGGCTCCGTTTCCCGTCCTTCCAGGAATTCCACACGCGATACGGCAGCGTTGTGAATATTTTCGCTTTTACCTTACTTTTTTCGACCGCTTCAATCCTTTTTGCGTTGCAGTCATCATCCAAACATTCAGGATAGACATCGGAAGAAAACACAAACCATTTTCCATCAGGGGAAACAACAAGGCCGGATGTTTCCGTTGCACTGTGCGATACTTTCTTTGCTTCTCCGCCGTTGACAGGAATTGTCCAGATCTGCGACTCACCATCGCGTGTCGAAATAAACGCGATCGTTTTTCCATCCGGCATCCAGCGTGGAGA
>Ga0302322_100003518_pt1 | contig 13471 bp, 10 predicted proteins | sample Fen_T0_2_FD_203757 | JGI IMG/M metagenome (GOLD analysis project Ga0302322, IMG submission 203757) | Peat permafrost microbial communities from Stordalen Mire near Abisko, Sweden - Fen_T0_2 | ecosystem: Environmental > Terrestrial > Soil > Wetlands > Permafrost | place: Sweden: Abisko...
AAAACGGTGTGCGTGCGACCGGCGAGTCGTTTCAGCATAACGCGGGCTTCGGCGAGGTCGGCGGGCTTGTTGATCGCGTGGTTGTCGATGAAAACAGTGGTGTCGGCACCGAGCACCCAGGCGTCAGGATGACGTGTGGCGACCCAGTCTGCCTTGAGCGCCGAATTGTGCGTGACCATATGGCGCGGATCGGTGTCGGGGTCTTCGTGCTCAGTGACCTGCGCAACGATGATGTCGAACGTCAGGCCGAGTTCGCTCAGCAGTTGTTTACGACGCGGCGAAGCCGACGCTAAAATCAGGCGGGAGGGCGCGGGCATCTTACTCGGCCTTCTCGCTTAGAATCGCCCTCACCTCGCCCTTAGCGCGGGCGAGTTCAAGACGGCTCAAATTGTACTGATAAACCGCTTCAACGAGATTGTCGTCAGCCAACGCAAGCTGGTTCTGCGCGTCGACGACTTCACGATTATCGGCTACGCCCTGTTCGTAACGACGCTGGGCCAAACTGAGTTCGTCTTTAGAAAGTCGCAGACTGCGCTCGGCGACTTCGACCTGGGCAAAACGCGAGCGTGCGTCCTGCGCGGCGAGTCGAAGCTCAGACGAAATAAGCAACTCGAGACTGCGCAGCCGAAATTCCTGCGAACGCATCTGTGCAACCGCGGAGCGTTTATCGGCGTTGATCTTCAAGCCGTCGAAAACCGGAATATTGAAATCCACGCCTCCGAGCCATGCCTCGCGTTCTTTGCCATCGAAGGCCGTGGCGCTCGTGTAGCCATATTCACCGAATAAATTCAGAGTGCCCAATCGTTGTAACTTTGCGGCGCGGACAAACTCTCTATTTTGCGAGAGGATTTTTTGCTCCCTGTCATAATCGGCCCGATGGTCAAGGGCTGGCTTGTCGTAGCTAGCACCAAAAAGATCCTGCGGCACGCGGCGGACTTTAAAGGGCGCGAGCTTGATCGCCGCACCCGCATCGATATCGAGCAGACGCTTCAACTGCAAGTCACTCTGTACGACGGTCGTGTCTTGTTGCAGACGGGCTTGTTCGGCAACGGCGAGTTGCGCCTCGGATCGGGTGACATCGATCTGCGTGGCCACACCGGCCGAAAGCTGACGGCGCGCCAGATCGAGCAGAACACGGGCTCGAGCGATATTGGCGTCAAGCACGGTAATGCGCTGTTGGTTCCGCTGGTGCAGAAAATAAGTCTGCGCCACCGAGGTGAGTACGTTTTGAAGTGTTAAATTGTAATCTGAAACGGCAGCTTCGGCTCCGCGACGGGCAGCTCGGTAGGAAGCGATTTGAGTGGGGCTAAGAATATTGTAAGTGCCAGTGAGTTTGCCATCGAACCGGTTGGTAATGCCGGAGTCGTTGAGCGTATCGTTAACAACTGAGACCGAACGGCTGCGACGCTGCTGGGCATCTAGGCCCACGCGAGGTAACAAATTCGCCCGCTGCTGATTCGAGGCTGCGATCGCCTGAGAGACGGATTCGCGGCTCACGAGCACGTTGACGTTCACCTTTTCCACCGCAGCAAAAGAATCGGCAAGACTGAGCGGCTGCTCCTGCGCGCAAAGGCGCAAGGCAGTGATTGTGACGGCGAAACCCAAAAGTCTGAAACGTAGCATGGCGACGAAGGTATCAGAAGACGCGATTTAGCTACGCGGGCGCAAGCGGGAACGCGCCGCGGAGTCCAGTATGAACGGGGGCGGCAGATGATTGTGGAACCTTATCCACAGCCGCTGCCTTGCGGATTGTCAGGCAGGCCAAAGACGTGCACGTTGGCGCCTTTCCCATGCGCATCGGACTCGCCCAGCTCAACTCAACCGTCGGTGACCTCGCCGGCAACCGCCGAAAGATCCTCGACGCCTACCGCGCCCTCGTAGCCCAGGGCGCCGAGCTGGTCGTTTTTCCGGAGCTGATTGTCTGCGGTTATCCGCCGCGCGATCTGCTGTTCAAGCGCCGCTTTGTTTCCGACAATGAGGAATCACTTACTGAAATCGCCGTTGAGATCGGCGAGGTGCCGGCCGTGATCGGCTTCGTGGAAACCAACCCGTGCGCCGAGGGTCGTCGCTTTTTCAACGCCGCCGCCTTTTGCCAAAACGGCGAAATTGCCGTCATCGCCCGTAAGTGCCTGCTTCCAACCTACGACGTGTTCGACGAAGACCGTTACTTTGAGGCTGCTCGTGAACCGGTCATTGTCGCACACGCCGGGAAAAAAATTGGCCTCACGATCTGCGAAGATATTTGGAAAAATCCGTCGATCGCCACCAGTCGCCTGTACCATGTCGATCCTGTCTCCAGTCTCGCAGAAAAAGGCGTCGACCTCGTGCTCAATCTCTCCGCGAGTCCGTGGCACCACGGCAAAGGTGATGTGCGTGAACAACTCGTCATCGACTCAGCACGCGCGCTACGCTGCCCGCTGATTTATTGTAATGCCATTGGCGGTAACGATGAGTTGATCTTCGACGGCCGCTCACTCGTCGCTGACGCGTCGGGCCAAGTGATCGCTCGGCTCGCCGCCTTTAGCGAAGAACTGCGCATCGTTGATGTGAAATCCTCAGACGGTAAGGACGGACCGCCTGGCCGTCCGGTTGTGCGTGAGTTATCCGCAGGTGATGTCGGCGGACGACCCGGCGGGTCGTCCCTACCTCACTCTACCCCGGCCGATCCCTCCGCCGACATCTATGCAGCGCTGGTTCTTGGCCTACGTGACTACGCTTTCAAATCCGGCTTCAAACGCGCGCTCGTTGCCCTCTCCGGAGGCATCGACTCTGCCGTCGTCGCGGTCCTTGCGGCCGAAGCGTTCGGCAAGGAAAACGTCATCGGTGTTTCGCTTCCGTCCGCAATTTCTTCGCAGCACTCAAAAAATGATGCACGCATCCTCGCGCAAACTCTCGGCATCCGTTTTGAAACGATCGCTATCGCCGACGTGGTCGCCACCGCTGAAGCCGCACTCGGCCCCGTTTTCGCCGGGCGCAAACCCGACGTCACCGAGGAAAACATCCAGGCGCGCGTCCGCGGCGTGATCATGATGGCTCTGTCCAATAAGTTCGGCTCCCTTCTCCTCACCACCGGAAACAAGAGCGAAGTCGCCGTCGGCTATTGCACGCTCTACGGCGACATGTGCGGAGGTCTCGCGGTGATCTCGGATGTATTCAAAACCCAGATCTATGCACTCTCCCGCTGGATCAATCGTGAACGCGAAATCATCCCCCAGAACACGATTGAAAAGCCGCCCAGCGCCGAGCTTCGACCCGGCCAAGTCGACCAAGACAGCCTGCCGCCCTACGATATGCTCGACGCGATATTAAAGGGTTACGTTGAAGAGGGCCTCTCGCGCCGCGATCTGATCGCGGCAGGCTTCGCCGAAGCGGTGGTCAACGACGTGGTGCGCAAAGTCGATCTCAACGAATATAAACGAAAGCAAGCCGCCCCCGGCCTGCGGATCACCCCCCTAGCCTTCGGCGTCGGCCGCCGCATCCCCATCGTCCAAAAATACGTGAGCTGAGGAAAACCATAACCACTAATCTACACTAATGAACGGGAATGACGGGAATCTTTTCGAGCAAGAGGGATACGAGCTGATGGGCGCAGCGTTTGAGGTCTACAATGAATTGGGCTCAGGATTTTTAGAAGAAGTGTATCAAGAAGCGCTCGAGAGGGTTCTGATTGAAAAAAAGATTCCCTATATCGCGCAACCCCGGCTCGAAGTCATCTTCCGCGGCCAGCCCCTCACCAAATTCTACGTAGCCGACTTCCTCGTTTTTGGAGAAATCATTGTGGAGCTCAAAGCCTGTCGCGCGCTCGCCGTTGAACATGAAGCTCAGCTCTTGAACGAACTTCGCGCCACCAACAAGAGAGTCGGCTATCTTCTCAACTTCGGGGCATTCCCAAAATTACAATGGTCCCGCCGCGTCCTCTGAATTTCCTGACATTCCCCTTCATTAGTGAGCATTAGTGGTTAAATTCCTTTTTCTCTCCATGACCTCTTCCGAACAACTTTTTGCCCGTGCTCAGCAGCTCATTCCGGGCGGTGTGAACTCACCTGTCCGGGCGTTTCGTTCCGTCGGCGGTGCACCGTTTTTCGTCAAGGCCGCCCGTGGCGCCACACTCGTTACGGCTGAGAACCAGATCTTAATCGACTTCGTCTGCACGTGGGGTCCGGCCATTCACGGCCACAATCATCCGGTCATCAGAAAAGCTATTGCGACCGCGTTGGAAAACGGCACGAGCTTCGGCACACCCAATCCTTACGAGATCGAGATGGCCGAGCTGATCGTGAAATTCGTTCCGTCAATCCAGAAGGTGCGCATGTGCAACAGCGGCACCGAGGCCACGATGTCCGCCATCCGGCTGGCCCGCGGGTTCACCAAGCGCGATAAGATTATCAAGTTCGCCGGCTGTTACCACGGTCATTCGGATTCGCTGCTGATCAAGGCTGGTTCGGGCGCTCTCACCCACGGCAGCCCTGACTCGGCCGGCGTGCCCGCTTCGTTTGCCCGGGAAACCGTCGTATTGCCGTACAACGACCGTGCGGCGCTCGACACCGCTTTCGCTGCCAATCCAGGTCAGATCGCCTGCGTAATCGTTGAACCTTATTGTGGCAATGTCGGCTTCATCATGCCTGATCCAGGCTACCTCGCTTTCCTCAGCGAGGTCACAGCAAAGCACGGAGCGTTGCTGATCTTCGACGAGGTGATGACCGGCTTCCGCATCGCCCGCGGCGGTGTGCAGGAACGCGAGAAGATTATTCCCAATATCACCTGTCTCGGCAAAATCATCGGCGGTGGGCTGCCCGTCGGGGCGTTCGGTGGCCGTGCCGACATCATGGATCTCCTCGCGCCGCTCGGTCCGGTTTACCAGGCGGGCACACTCAGTGGCAATCCGCTCGCCATGGCCGCCGGTATCGCGTCGTTGCATCTGCTCGAAAACGGAAACGCTTATATCAAACTCGACACGCTCGGCCGCCAGCTTCGCGACGCCGTGCTCGCTGCCGCGAAAGAAAAAGGCGTTGCCATACAAGTGCCGCAGTGCGGTTCGATGTTCAGTATCTTCTTTACCGATACACCGGTCCGCGATTACGCCACCGCGCTCAAGGGTGACGCAAAACTCTTCGCGAAATTCTTCCACACCTGCCTCGCCAACGGCGTTTATCTAGCCCCCAGCGCTTATGAAGCCGGTTTCCTCAGCACCGCCCACGACGGTCCCGCCATCGCCCGAGCGTGCGAGGTACTGGCCAATGCGATCAAGTCACTCTGATTCCACGCCAAACCATCCAAATTATCCAATCGTGTAGGAGCCTGCTTGCAGGCAACCCCTGATCCTCGCCTGCGGCAGACTCCTACAATTTCTCCTGTGAACGTTTTCCCCTCCGTTGCTGTCATCGATATCGGGAGCAACTCGATAAAAATTCTCGTCGCCCAGCGCACGAGCGAAGGAACACTGACGGCGCGGCTAACCAAAACACTTGATGCACGTATCAGTGCCGGCATTAGCCAATCACAACCGCGCCTCACTGAAGAAGGCATGGCACGCGGACTTGTCGCTGTAAAAGAGCTACTCGTCGACGCTGCAGCGTTCGTGCCGGTAAAAACCATACTCGTCGCTACCAGTGCGGTGCGCGACGCGGCCAACGGCGCAGAGTTTCGCCAGCGCATTTTTGACACGACTGGCTATGGCGTCCGCACTCTAGGCGGCGAAGAAGAAGCGAACCTCATCGGGCGTGGTCTGACTTGCGATCCAGCTCTCACCGAGCTGCGCGATTTTGACGTCTTCGACCTTGGAGGCGGCAGTCTCGAATGCCTCACGTTTCGCGAACGAACCATCAAACAGGCGCTCAGCCTACAGCTCGGCTGCGTTCGCCTAACCGAGCGTTGTATGGCTGATCCAAAACAAGCCTGCACCGACGAGGCGTTGATACGTGTGCGTGAATTGGTCCGAGAGCATCTGACGAAAAGCGGTTTCGCGTTCGATCCGGCCGCACATTTTATCTCCGTCGGCACGGGCGGAACACTCACAACTGCGCGCGCTATTCTGGCTGCACGCGATGGCAAACAACTTGAAGAAACCAGCACCGTGATCACGGTTGCCCAGCTGCGCGAACTGCTCGACCTCCTGGGCTCGGTGGACTTGGAAACGCGACGTCGCATCCCCGGCGTGCCCGCCGGCCGCGCCGACGTAATGCCCACCGCGCTCGCCACCTTCATTGCGCTCGCCGAGTTTGGTGGCATCAGCGCGTTCACCAATTCGCTCTACAACCTCCGCTGGGGTGTTGCCGACGAGGCGATTTGAACATTCTGATTAACCAAACAACACCTTTGATAAGTTATCTGCCTCAAACTACCCAGCCTGCGTCTTCCGCCCCATGAGCCGCGTCATGTGCTACCGCTGCTTCTGGCCAAAGCCGCTTTGCTGGTGTGACTCCATCCAGCCGATAGATACAGCCACCCGTTTTGTGTTTCTCATGCACCCGAAGGAATTCAAGCAGGAGAAAGCCGGCACGGGCCGTCTCACCCATTTGTGCCTGAAGAACAGCGAGATTCAGGTTGGGGTCGGCTTCGATGAGGATGAGGCCGTGCAAGCGCTGATCCATGATCCACGCAATTACGCCGTGCTGCTCTATCCGGGCCTCGAAGCGCGCAATCTTTCCGACGGTGATTTGCCGGCAGCCGAACTGACCGGACGACGACTGTTGGTCTTCATCCTCGACGCGACCTGGAGCGGCGCGCGTAAGATGCTCAAGCTCAGTCCGAGCCTGCAGCGCCTGCCGCGTGTGATGTTCACGCCAACGTCCGTGAGCCGCTTCGTTATCAAACAGCAACCGCAGGAGGGCTGTCTGTCGACCCTCGAGGCCACGCACGAGCTGCTCGGTGCGCTGGAAAAATCGGGCCTCGACCGTTATCCCCTGCCCGACCAGTTGCTAGGACTATTTCAGCACATGCAGGACTACCAGATCCGCTGCGCCTGCGATCCAGACAAGGCCGGGTATCGACGAAAACCCTACAGCGATCAGGGCGGCCGGCGCGCACCTCAGGGCCATAGCGGCAAGCGGCGGACCAATTACCTCAAAAAACCGGGATCGCGCCCCGCCGCGGTTACTGCTTCGGGTGAAACCCCGGCTTCGCCAGCACCTGCGGTTTGACCTTGAGCGGTATGCTGGCCTTGCGCAGCTGGGCGATCATTTTCGTGAAATCCTTCGGCAGCGGCGCACGCAGATCGATCTTCTTGCCTGTCACCGGATGCGTGAACACCAAATGCTCAGCATGGAGCATCACGCGTTCGGGTTGCTTCTTCAGCCGGGTATCAGGCTTCCAGCCGTAGATGACGTCGCCGAGCAGGATGTGGCCGAGCGATTTCATGTGGACACGAATCTGGTGCGTGCGGCCGGTGTGAATGAAACAGCGCACAAGCGTCGCGAGCTTGCCGAACTTTTCGACCACCTCCCAATCGGTATGCGCGTCACGACCGCCCGGCCCGTCTTCGACCACGGCCATTTTGTGGCGATGGTTGGGATTGCGGCCAATTGGTTTTTTGATGCTTCCGCTGAGCAAGGTGGGCGTGCCGGCAACGAGTGCGACGTATTCCTTTTGCAGCGAGCGCTCGGAAAACTGTTCGGAAAGACCCCGGTGAGCCGCGTCAGTTTTCGCAACGAGCATCACTCCCGAGGTTTCGCGGTCGAGCCGGTGGACGATGCCAGGACGCTCGACACCACCGATGCCGCTCAGCTCGCCTTCGCAGTGCGATAGCAATGCATGGACCAGGGTGTCCTCACCCGTGCCCGCACCGGGGTGGACGATCATGCCGGAGGCTTTGTTGAGCGCGAGCAGGTGTTTGTCTTCAAAAAGTACGTCGAGCGGAATATCGACTGCCTTCAACTCCGAAGGTTTGGTCTCCGGTATTGAAAATTCAATGACATCACCGGTCGAAACCGATTGGTCGCGTTTGACCGGTTTGCCCGCAAGCAACACGAGTCCTGAATCAAACGAGCGCTGAAGCGCGACGCGACTGTGGTCGGGAAACGCCCTCGCCAATATTTTATCGGCGCGAGCGCGACGGACACCAAGTGGAACGTTGTAAGAGACGGAGTCTGCCATGAGGCGTTGTGCGAACGTGGGTTACTTGTTGGCGGTGGGCTTCGGTTGCAGTTGCTGGCGCAGAATCGTGGCCGACAATGCATCTGTAATACTATGCTCAGAACCGGTGCCCTGCACAAGTACCTCGGGTGTTATGCGGATGTTACCCTCTTGCACAAGGCGCAAGCTTTCGAGCAACGTGACACCATCTTTGCCGATGGCGGCAGCGAGTAGATCGTAACTTTGTTTGCGGGCTTCGGCGGTGATACGAATGCGTTCGGCCTCGCCTTTGGCGGTTTCAACTTGAGCCTTGGCGCGTTCTCCAGCTGTTTTCACGGCAAACTCAGCTTCGACGAGTTGCTTCTGCTGGTCCGCCTCTTCACGAGAGCGGATGAATTGCTGGCGGGCAACTTCGGCCTGCTGCTGTTGTTGGTAGGTAGCGCGTTGGTTGCTGGCGACTTCCTTATCGGTTTGCGTGAGCAAGAGCTTTTGTCCGGCCTCATTCGCATCAAGCCCGATGGCTCCGATGAAAGCACCGAGGAAAGTGAGTTTGTAGGGTGTGAATTCGCTCTCGACGAGCTTGCTCGTCATCGTTTCAACGCGACTGCGGCTCGCAACGTATTCGAGCGCACCGAGTGTTTCGGCAACGTTGCGCAATGCCGCGCGGGCCGTGGGTAATACGAGACGCGCCTCCAAAATTTCGAGCTCTTCGTCTTCTTGCTCGTCCTTCACGACGCGATCAGGATCGCCCAGCAGAGCAACGAGGTAAGGGGCATTGTTGGCCGCCACAGAAAGCGAAAGACGGACGTCTACCGGGAAAGTAAATCCATCTTTTGAACGTACGCTGATGGAGTAGTCCGTACCGTGCTGACCTTGGCTGCGACGATCACCAGGCTGTGCAACGCGATCGACGCGTTGATAGGTATACACGCGCTGAGTGGTCTTGACCTTGATCACCTGGTAGGCTTCGGGATGTAGATTGTAGGCGCCAGGCGACAAAGCCGTGTGCCAGATGCCACGGTAATTTTGCGGCACGATGTCGACGCCGTTGACCACGATCTTGTCGGTACCGGTGTAAATATCGCCTGCATTGGCTTTGACAACCGCAACCTCACCAGCCGCCACAAGCGTCACTGGCCGCATCTCAACTTTGAAAAGGCGTGGGTTGATGCGATAGTTGCCGGGAGTAAGAATGGTGAGTTGTGGGCCACGATAACCAGTGCCGTCGGCCAGAAATTTTGTGGCATCAAGCATGTCGTCGGCTGACTTCCAGGCCGGAGCAAAGACAGTGCCGCCTGGCAGGACCTTACCGTCGAGTGCAGTCACAACTCCGATCTCCCCGTTGGGAACGAGGATAGTGCCCACTTTTTCCACTTCATAGGACCAAGGCCAATAGCCAAAATGCCAGCCCGGCCCGAGCACCTTTGCCTGCGGACCCTTTTCACCTGAAACGGCGACGATGTGCCCGGCCGGAAGTTCGGAACCGAGTGTGCGAATAACTACGCCTGTCTCGTCGGAGGAGACACTCACCGCCGAGGCGAAAACAAAAACGCCTGCGCCAGCCAACATCAACGCCATCGCCAACGAGGCCGCAGAAGCACGTGTAACCGGCGATTGCGAAGAATAGCGTACGACGAAGGCGATTAGGCCGCCGAAAATCAGCAACGAACCAAGGAATAGAGAAAACATAGAGGGATTTTGGGGTTGGCTAAACCGTGCAGCAGCCTACGGGTCGTCACCTTGGGCGCCACAGAAATCAGCATATTTGGAAATATCGTCAGGTTTTCCACGTCGGTCTTCTGATCGCATGCACAATTCCGCCCAGTTTCTGGAGTCGGCTTACAAGCGAAGCGGATTCGGAATCGCCTGCAAGCAGGCTCCTACGTTCTAAACGAATCGCAGTCCTTGAAGCATAGATTTAAAGTGAGCCTCGGCGTGGATCACTTGCTCACTTCAACAGTCGGTCTATGGTCGCTAAGGCGTTTTTGCGCACGAGAACTGAAACGTCGGCCACCGCCCAGCCGTTTTTAGCGATTTTAGCAAGTTCAGCTTTTGTGAAATCGAGTTCGTTCACTAACGCCAGATATTCCTCGCTAAGCGAGTTGGCGAAGACGAGTGGATCGTCCGTGCTGACGGTACAATTCACGCCAAACTCCATGAGGCGACGCAGCGGATGTTCGCGGAGCGAGGGATATACGCCGAGCTTCACATTGCTGATCGGGCAAACGTCAAACGTCACGCCCTTCTCGCGAGCCAACGCAAGGACTGCATGATCTTCGATTGCGCGCACACCGTGTTGAATACGGTTTGAGCCAAGCACCTCGATTGCTTCACGCACCCGTTTCGCGCCGTCAAATTCGCCAGCATGGACCTTGGTGACCTTTCCGGCGGCGCGGAGTCGCGTCCAGACTTTGGCGGTCCAAGGTTCGGTCGGCGTCTTCTCGTAGCCGTGAAGATCGACGCCGGCGAGTTCATCCCAATTTTCCAGGTCATCGATCACCGCTTGCATCGGACCATGATAATCGCCGCGCAGCATTCCAGCAAAAATCCGCACCTCCAAACCAGCTGGCACCGCCGATCGGATCGCAGCGATAATTTCGCGACCAGAAATATTCAGAAAGCTCAGCACAGGCAGATGGAAACTCACTTCCACATAGCGAACATTTTGGGCGACGTGCCGGGCAAAGATCGCCTTTGCAGCCTTATGGTAGCGCTCGGGTGAGGTAAACCACGGCAACGCGTGCCCGAGCAGAATCTCGTCAAAAGCGGGGAAATTCGCGTAGCGATAGTCCCGTGTACGAAACGGCGGATTGGTCGGAAATTTTCCCGGCTGCCACGCGTGCAGCAACTCGTAAGGCAACGCGCCTTCGAGATGCAGGTGCGTTTCGGTCTTCGGCAGTGAATGAATGAAAGCGCGCAGCGCTTGTTTTGTATGTGGCATATCAATACCGGCGTTGCGTGCCATCAAATGTTACCCACCTGTCCCGACCCGCAACGACGCCCTCCCCCTAGTTATTTCGTGTTCCCGAGCAAATACTCTGGATTCAATTTGTGCAGCGACTTCGGAACGAAGAGGCCATCCTTGCGGATAAGTTTATCGTCGAACCAGACTTCACCGCCACCGTATTCTGGCCGTTGGATACAAACCATATCCCAATGCACCTGAGATTTGTTGCCATTACCGCAATCTTCATAGGCCTGACCGGGCGTGAAATGAAAAGAACCGGCAATTTTCTCGTCGAAAAGAATGTCGCGCATCGGATCGAGAATATGTGGATTAAAGCCAAGAGCAAACTCGCCAATGTAGCGTGCGCCGCCATCGCTATCGAGAATCTCATTTAGGCGCTTAGTGTTGGTTGAGGTCGCCTCGATGACGCGCCCCTGCTTGAACGCGAGTCGGATGTTATCGAACGACTGTCCGAGGTAAACGGTGGGCGCGTTGTACTGCACAAAGCCTTCGACACTGTCCCTTACCGGACAGGAAAACACTTCGCCGTCAGGAATATTGCGAAGTCCGCCGCAAGGCATGGCACCAATACCTTTGATCGAAAAACGCAGATCAGTGCCTGGTCCTTTGATGTGCACGCGATCGGTGGCTTTCATCAAATCCGCCAGCGCTTTCATCCCAGGGACCATGCGGCCGTAATCGAGCGTGCAAACTTTGAAATAAAAATCCTCGAACTTTTCCGTGCTCAAACCGGCCTGCTGGGCCATCGACGCAGTTGGCCAGCGCAGGACGACCCACTTGGTCTTCCCAACACGGTGGTCTAGCACAGGCTTCATCAACCGGCTAACGAGTTGGACGCGCTCAGGCGGAACATCGGAAGCCTCGAAGATATTATCAGAACCGCGCAAAGCGATGTACGCATCCATTTTTTGCATACGCTGGAGCTCGACCTCGGCATGCGGCGCGTACTGCTCCTCGGTCGCACCAAGTGTAAGCTCTCGGGTGACACGTGCGCGGTGAATGTTTACGCTCGGGTGTGCGCCGCGAGCACGGGCAGCACGGATGAGAGCGATGATCATCGCGTCTGGCACGTCGAACGCGTCGATGAGAACGCGCTCACCTTTTTTTAGTGCGGTGGAAAAACTCGTGAGCCCTTCCGCAAGTTCGTTAAAACGAGGATCGATGATCATGAATAGAAATTAATCTGAAATCCGCCCGTTGCCGGCAAGAGGGAAAGGTTCACCTGTTCCGGGTGTGGAAAAACAGATGCGGCTGACCGCTTCGTCGAAGTCGGCTGCGCCCCGAATGATATCGATTTCCAGTCGCAAATAATACAACGGCACCGGACAAGGCAGATGATCAGGTAGACGCACCGCATCTTTTTCGGTCGTGACGATAAAATCGACACGCTGCTCCATCGCCTCACTGAAAATGCCGACGAGATCCTCGTAATTGAAACGGTAGTGATCAAGGAAGCGCCGAGTACAAGCGATCGTGGCGCCAAGATCCTTCAGGAATTTTTCAAAGCTTTCGGGTGTAGCAATGCCGCTGAAAGCGAACACGCGTTTCCCCTTCAAATGATCAAGCGGCTGACGTTCGTCGCTGTCGAAACGCTGCAAATACTGCGGCCGATGCGCGCATTCAATGATGTCCACGCCTGGATTGTGCTCATGAATCAACTCCTCCAACTCCGTATCGCGCTGGCCGTTGGACTTGGTGAGGAACACGTAACTCGCACGTCTCAGATGCTTGATCGGTTCGCGCAAAACACCGCGAGGAAGCAGAAAGCCATTGCCGAAGGGATTCGTCTTATCAACGAGCAGCAAGTTCAAGCGGCCCTTGAGCGGCAAATATTGGAAACCATCATCGAGAACTAAAGTGTCGCAGCCGAATCTCTTAATCGCATAGGCCCCCGACTTCACGCGGTTTTTGTCTACGAGCACGATCACGCCTGGCAGATTGCGTGCGAGCATGAACGGCTCGTCGCCCGCCTGCTCAGAGTTGAGCAGGACTTGGCTGCCGTCGCTGACGATGCGCGGTGGAGGCTCGATGGCGTGAGTCATCGAGTTGAGCCATTTTTTCCAAAACGGCGCTGCCTTGCTTTTATAGCCGCGGCTAAGAATAGCGACTTTGCGTCCGCGATCGCGCAGTGCGCGTGCAAATTTTTCTACGACCGGAGTCTTGCCTGTTCCGCCAACCGTGAGATTTCCAACCACGACCACAAGACAGCCAAGCGGCTGATCGTGAAAAATTCTTTTCCGATAAAGCCAGAGTCGCGACTGCGCAATTCCGCTGAAAAGATGTGACAGCGATTGCAAAAAAGCCGCGTAAAGACTCGCCCCTGCTCCCTCCGCACGGCCAAAAATCACATCGATCGTGTACTGCTCGAACGCGTTAAATTTTTTCTGAAGCCAGGACGACATGCGCGGGATAGAAAGATTGACGAGGACTTTT
>Ga0302322_100003519_pt1 | contig 13469 bp, 13 predicted proteins | sample Fen_T0_2_FD_203757 | JGI IMG/M metagenome (GOLD analysis project Ga0302322, IMG submission 203757) | Peat permafrost microbial communities from Stordalen Mire near Abisko, Sweden - Fen_T0_2 | ecosystem: Environmental > Terrestrial > Soil > Wetlands > Permafrost | place: Sweden: Abisko...
CCGCTCTGGGCTACAAAAGCCCCCTCGACTACGAATCCTCCTTCAACTAACCCTCAACCATCACTCCTTCCCGCTGTCCGAATTATCGGGGCAAGCTCCGAACGAGCCATGAAACCAAGTACTACACCGCATCACTTGGAACGGGTATTGCCCTTCCTCTTCTTTTCCTGATTCCCTGAGTTCCCCATTTTCTCCACGCCAACTTTCTCCATGAAAAAGATCGCCATCCTCAACGGCCCCAACCTTGACCGCCTCGGCAAACGCGAGCCGGAGATCTATGGCTCGACTACGTTGGCCGATCTCGAAAAGCAGATGCGCGCGGAGTTTGGCGACACCGCCCAGTTTGAGTTCTTCCAGTCCAACCACGAAGGCGCGTTGATCGACAAGATCGCCGCACTGACCGACGAGAAGTTCGACGGCCTTGTGATTAACGGCGGCGCGTTCACCCACACCAGCGTGGCGATCCGCGATGCCCTGCTCGGCTCGAAACTCCCCGCGGTCGAAGTCCACATTTCCAACATCTACAAACGCGAAGAATTTCGCCACCTCTCCTACACCGCGCCGGCCTGCCTCGCGGTCATCAGCGGACTTGGCCTCGAAGGTTATTTCGCGGCCGTGCGTTTCCTACAGAAACGCTAAACGCCACCTCTTCCACCTCGTGAAACCGTCTTCTCCAGACGACGTGTGCTGGCTTGTCTGCCACACCAAGCCCCGTTGCGAAAAGAAATTCGCCGCTCTCATGAGCGCCGAGAAATTCGAGCACTACCTACCGCTCGTCGAGAGCGTGCGCCGCTACGCCAAGGAAACAAAGCACTTCACCAAACCACTCTTTCCCGGCTACGTTTTTGCTCACGTGCCGGTTGAGTTGAAGGCGCGTATTTATCAACAGGATCTGCTCGCCCGCGCGATTCAAGTCGACGACGAGGCCCGCTTCCTCCTGCAGCTGGGCGATGTGCGCACGATCATGGCTTCCGGCCTGGTGCTCAGCCTACATCCGATGGTGAAAAAAGGCGCACGCGCTCGTGTAGTCGGCGGCCCACTACGCGGACTGGAAGGCATCATTGACGATCCGGCCAATCCCAATGGCATCGTACTCTGCGTCGACGTCCTGCAACAAGGCCTTTTGGTCAAGGTGCCGCTCGAAGACCTCGAAGCTCTGCCGTAAGGTTCGGCACTATTTCGCCGGTCGCTTGGAACAAGCTCTGGGTGGAGCCCACAGTCCCTTGCGGGCTAGGCAACGTCGCCGGCGTTTCTGCCTCGAAACCATACCAACGCGCAAGGGACTGCGCGTGCCACCTCTGCCTGATTTCGGCGCGTATGCCTCCTCGCCACTCTCACCCGTGGTGAAAATACAACCATCCGGCCGCCGAGACGTGCATCACTGCACACGCCGCCAACGCCGCGGCCACGTCGTCGGCCACCACACCCCAACCACCGGGCAGGTCCTGGATTTTTGAAATTCCCAACGGTTTGGTGATGTCGAACAGACGGAAGAGTACAAACGCCGCCACGTACACCGACCACGGTCCCGCCCAAGCCGGCAGCACCGCCGCGATGTGCGGCCAGCCGATGAAACACAGCGGCATCACCACAAATTCGTCGAGCACCACTTCGCCTGGATCGCGTTTGCCGAGTCGGAATTCCGCTTCGCCACAAATGCCGACCGCAAACCAGAGCGCGATAAGGGTAAAGAGCACGACGGTCAGCCAACTCTGGTAATGAAAGATGAGCAGTTGATAAATCAGTCCGGCGAGCGAACCCCACGTGCCTGGCGCTTTCCGCATGCGACCGAACGGTCCGACCCGCGCCAGCGCGAGCACGATCTTAGTCGGCAAAAACCTTGGCCAGATGGGTTGGCGCAACCTCATTTCGAAATGTCATCAAACACCTGGCGATACTTCAGGGCATAACTGAAGCCCGAACTGACCGTAAGCGCCGTCGCCACGATGAAAATGGCGAGGCCCGCTTTATAAAGAAATTCCGCGTAGTCAGAAATCGCGAACGGCAGGTAACGCGCCCAGTCATTCTCCATCGCCGGCACGAAGAGCAGGAAGCCGACCGCGATCAGTTGCATCACCGTTTTGGTCTTGCCGCCTCGTTCGGCTGACACGACCACGCCTTTCGTCGCCGCAATCATGCGCATGCCACTGATCATGAATTCACGGCACAGCGTGAGCAGCACCATGACGAGAAATAGCTTCGAGTTATACTGCTCGACGAACGTCACCATGATTCCGAGCACGAACACCTTGTCGGTGAGCGCGTCCATGAACTTGCCGAAATTGGAAACGATGTTCCGCTTCCGCGCGAGATAGCCGTCCAGCCAGTCGCCGATCGCCGCCGCAATAAAGAGCCAAAACGCCAGCGTCGCCGCGCCCCACCACGTGCTATACATCAGCCACACGATGATGAACATCGTCGGTAGCCGTGAGAGCGTGATTAGGTTTGGCAGGTTCATGGTTCGTGTTCGGTCAGTGTGAAAACATACTCGTCTTCGTCAGTCGAATTGTGAATTCTTCAGGCAATCTTCCAACTAGACGCGCGATCACGACCGAGATTACCCGCGCGAGCAAGTATCCTTTCCTTCCTGATGAGCCATTGCATTTATCCTGGCACCTTTGACCCAATCACCTACGGGCACCTCGACGTGCTCGGGCGCGCCACCCGGCTCTTCGACCGGGTCACCGTCGCGATCGCCGACAATCCCGGTAAAGGCCCGCTCTTCACCGTCGCCCAGCGACTCGAACTCCTTCGCCCCAACGTCGCGTCGTTCCCCAACGTCTCGCTCACAAGCTTCGACGGCCTCTTGGTAGATTTCGCGATCGAGCAAAAAGCCATCGCCATCATCCGCGGCCTGCGCGCCCTCTCCGACTTCGAGTTCGAATTCAACATGGCGCTGATGAACCGGCACCTGAAGCCCGAGATCGAAACGATCTTCGTCATGCCGAACGAATCGTACAGCTACACGAGCTCCAACCTCGTTAAGCAAGTCGCGCGCTACGGCGGCGACGTCTCGAACTTCGTCCCGCCCAACGTCGCCGAAGCGCTAAAAAAGGCCTTTGTCACCGGAACATAGTTTCCGAACACTGAGCGACGCCGGAGATGTTTCCAGGGCGGGCGTGGGATCCTCACTGCGCGCACACACCGACCACATTTTTAAACATGGTGATTTAACAAACCAATCCGCCGATTCCCAGACGCGACGTCGCACAGGTTAGCACCCAACTACTGTTTCGACCTGTCCCTCCCCCAAAAAAACGACCCACGCAATAACCATACGGACACAACACTCCATGTTCTCTCCCCGGATCAGGGCCTCAATCGCATCGACACGTACCCCGTACGCATAAATAATTGAAAACGAATGATTACCATCCTTGGCGCAGGCGGCTCTGTCGGTAACGAACTAGCCAAACTTCTCGCCGTCCGAAAACAGCCGTTCCGGCTGGTCGGCCGTAATCCGCGAGTGACGTCCGGCGCGACTGAAACAGTCGCTGCTGATCTCACCGACAAAGACCAGACGATCCGCGCCGTGGCCGGTTCACATGTTGTGTATCTGGTCATTGGACTTAAGTACGATCACAGGGTTTGGGCGGAAGCGTGGCCGCGCGTCATGAGCAACACTGTCGAAGCCTGCAAGCGTACCGGCGCGAAACTCGTCTTCTTTGACAACGTCTACATGTACGGAAAAGTCCGTGGTACGATGACCGAGGAGACGCCTTTCAATCCCTGTAGCCGGAAGGGTGAGGTCCGCGCGAAAATTGCCACCACACTCATCAATGAGTGGAGGTCCGGTACTCTCACCGGCCTGATCGCTCGGTCCGCCGATTTCTACGGCCCCGGCGCGCGCGCGGGCGTGCCCAATCTACTCGTCTTCGAACCATTGGCCAAAAAACGGAAAGCTTCCTGGCTCGTGAACGATTCCGTTCCGCACTCCTTCACGTACATACCGGACGCTGCCCAAAGCTTGCTCAACCTCGCCGAACGGGAAACGGCTTGGAACCAGACTTGGCATGTCCCTACCGCCAAAAATCCGCTGACGGGAAAAGAGTTTGTCACCCAGGCCGCGAAAGCCTTTGGCGTTGGACCGAAATACCGCGTCTTGAGCCGGCCCATGATCCGGGTCGCCGGATGGTTCGATCCTCTGGTTGCGGAAGCCTACGAAATGCTCTATCAAAGCGATTCACCCTACCTTTTCGACTCCAGCAAATTTGCCCGGGAGTTCGGGTTCACCGGCACCCCCTACGCCGACGGCATTCGGGCATCTTTGGCGAAAGAGGCCCTGATAGCTTTCTTTCCACCCGGCTAGCTAGTAATGGGATCGGCATGAGCCTCTGAGGAGCCCTTTGCGGCCAACCGATCAAGCGTCTGCTGAAGCACCGCGGTATCGGTGTAGATTCGAACGCTGACGACCTTGCCCCAGCGAATTCGGATGACGTTCGTGCCTTCGTTCGTCGTACGCACACCGTCGGTGCCGGAATTGGACTCGGACCAATCCACCGTGGCGAGCGTACGCCAAGGAGGACCTTCGACATGGATGTGGTGAAGATCGAAGTGAATGTCGGGCAGCAGCCTGAGCAGCCGCTCGTACCAGCGTTGAATCGTCTCCGGCGTTCTCCGAGTACCGGAAAGTGCATGCTCTCCTATAAAGAAATGCTCGGCCGAGGGTGAGAGTTCGCAGGTAATAGCGGCTATACGGCCCTCATTTAGTCCAGCGAAGGCAGCGGCAAGTTTAGCTCTTACGATCTTCCGATACATAGGGATCGTCAGTTTGCGCACCCGCGGCCAAGGGCAGGACGTTGTGATGAGGTCGAGATCTTTGCATGTGCAACAACCTAGCAAACGGTCCCATATTTACAAATTACGTCCGCCGATTGGTTCAAGGCTTCGAACAACCCTAGCGGAAACCGACGTAGCAAGCCCCTGAGTAATGCGTCGATCAGCGGAAAACATTCCTTCGAGTAGGCCAAGACCCCATAGCTCACAACGAGCTTCGCTGTTACCCTGCCGAAACCATGAAACAGGCGCGCGGAGAAATCGCTTTCCTCGCGGCGAGCACGCAGGGAAGCAAAATCAGGATGACCATTTTTTTCTAGCAACGATCACCACCATGGTTCCTTCATGAAATATCTCATCATCATTGCCCTGCTTGCTGTGGTTGCCGCGATCATCTTCTGGTTTATCGGCGGGCCAAAGGGGCCAAAACTAAAAGACGTCGAATACTTGAAAGAACCGCGGCTCGCCGAGCGCTTGCCGCAGCAAGTAATCCTCGTGGAACTCACGGGCGATCCAACCACCACCGTCAAAGCCGGGTGTGCTGCCCTCTTCAAAACCTATTACAAACTTCCAGGGATTTCTAAAAACGGGAAAGCTCCCGCCATCCTGGCTCGTTGGCCAAAATCAGTCGAGACGCCCCGCAGCGAGTGGCTTGGGCGCTTTGCGTTGCCGGTTCCGAGCGGAATCACCAACCTTCCAGAGACAACAACAGGAGCAGGCGCAATAAATCCCACGCTCACGACTTGGAGCGGTGGCACCGTCGCCGAAATACTCCACGTTGGCTCCTACGCAACCGAGACTCCCACGGTGGCTAGGCTGCACAAGTTCATCGCCGATTCTGGCTATGAAATCAGCGGCGAGCACGAGGAAGAATACCTCCGTTCCTCCGGAATGTTCTTTGCCGGTGATCCCACTACCTACCTGACAATCATCCGCTACCCCGTCCGGAAAAAATAGCGGGCGACGTTGTCCTCGCCAACTCGAGGAGTTGGTACGGTTGAGTGCCGGGAAATTTTGGATCGTTTTCCGCCGTGCACTCAACTACTCGAACTGCTCCACTCGACGTCATGAAGGAAGCCATCCTGCGCCTAAACCTCAACGCAGAGTTTTCGACGCCCGAACGCTGCGCCATCACCGAACTTTCAAACAGTGCCAATGATCCCGGGCTATCGATCGCCCGTGCGCGCGTCGCCGCAGGTGTCACCACTCAGTGGCACCGGTTAAAGGACACCACCGAACGCTACGTTATTCTCGAAGGCCGGGGCCGCGTGGAGGTCGGCGACCTACCGCCGCAGGAAGTCAGTCCGGGTGATGTCGTTATCATCCCGCCCCTGTGCCGTCAGCGGATCACCAATTTCGGCGACAAAGATCTCGTCTTTCTCGCGCTCTGCACACCGCGTTTCCGACCCGAGGTCTACGAAGCCATCGAAGACCAAACCGAATAACAGCGCTAGCCAGAGCGCGGAGCCTGCTATGCCCCGGCCCAAAACACCAAAACGGTTCGGCCCCCATTTACTCGTGGATCTGGAGACAACGGCGGCAGTCTTTTTAACCTATTAGCTGAACCATTACACACGTTGACGCTGTCTTCTGGTTTACATTTCAAGCGTACACGCGCCGCTTGGAGATTGTGGAGACGGGGTTCAGACCATGACTCTCTACCCGCCCCGGGAGGACCGGGACACTTCGCCCACACCCATGAAGAAGCTCTATATTACAGCCCTCGCCCTCGCCTTAATTGCACCCGCACTTCGCGCCAGTGCCCAAACAGGATCTCATCCCTATCTCCAAGCTTCAGCGATCTACGCTATTGTTGGTGAGGATTTCAAAAACGGTCCAGGCATGGCACTTGCCGCCGGTGTAAGCATTACCAAGCACCACTCAGTCGAGGTCGAAGCCATCTCCTTCAACACCGAAACGAAAGACTCGTACTATTCCTACTACTATACCGATAAAACCACCCTAAAGTTCACTCCGCTTCTATTGACGTATCGTTATACGTTTACGGTGAACGAAAAGTTCGGCGCGTTTGCCGGTTTTTCCGTGGGGGCCGCATTTGTCAAATACGAGAGAGGCAGCAACTCGCTTTACTACTATTACCCATCCTCAACTCGCAGCGGCACCGACACGGTTATCGCCGGCGGTCCGCAGATCGGATGCGGCTATAAGTTTTCCAAAAACTCCTCGATCACTGCCACGCTTAGGGCCGTGTTTATCGACACAACCACCATAGCCCTTGGGGGGAACCTTCTCATATTCCAGCTCGGCTATCGGTACACGTTTTAAAATCGGCACGGCAGTCAGCGCAAAGGCATAGCCCGCTCAGCTGCAATGCCACCACGATACACCCGCAACCACAGTCCAAGGAATAACCTTGAAGGGCGTGCCGCCGTGTCCGCCGCGACGAATCGGCGACGAAAGCGCGTCACACTCCAGAGGAAACGTCTGACGTCCCCGGATTGAGCTTGGCTTGATTCTACAATGGCGGGATCGGCAGATGTGATTAGGTTCTGTTGCGATGTCCGAGCCTGAAACCTCAGCTCCTTTGCCGAATGATCCTTTCCCCGACGGAAGTGTGGAGGCCGGCGTTTACGCGACGTACGCAGACGGGATCGAACATAGTCTGGTCGTGCTGGCGATCGGCGAAACCTGTTGGTTGGTTACGACCGACCGCGGTCACCATCTCCTCGTCGAGCCAGCGGCGCTCGACGCGACATGCCGACAACTCTCCTATTTTGACCGCGAGAGAATCGGCTGGCCTCCTCCGCCGTTCGTTGATGACGCGCCACACTATAAACACACACCGTTGTCGCCGTTGCTCTGGGTGCTTGCCGTATGCTCGGTCTATTGGGCGCAACGGGCGCGTCCAGGAATGACAGAGGCGGGCCTGCTCGACGCTGGACGCGTCTTTGGCCACGGCGAGTGGTATCGGATCTGGACGGCCTTGTGGCTGCACGCGGATCTCGGGCATCTGGTTTCAAACGTCATCAGCGGCTGGATGGTGTTTTCCGCCGTGGTCGCGACTTTTGGCCTACGCACCAGTTGGGGACTGATCGCCGCAGCGGCGATCGCGGGCAATCTGTCTACCGTCGCGCTCCGCTCGGGCGATGAATATCATTCGCTCGGCGCATCGACCGCGGTGTTCGCCGCGCTCGGTCTGCTAGTGGGGCGAGCTGTTCACGTGATGAGTCGTTCCGGTCATCCCCACCGCTGGCGCACCCTGCTGACGCCGCTTTTTGCCGGTCTCCTCGTGCTGGGCCTGTATGGCGTCGGCGGCGTGGAAGTAGACGTGCTGGCTCATGCCATGGGCTTTGGCGCAGGACTGCTGTTCGGCTTTGCCGCCGGCCGACCTGTGCCGAAAAAGTTGTGATGCCAATATGACTGATCCGCTGGATCCGGCCTCTTTTGATGGAATTGCCTAGGCGCACAGAGGTGCGGTGCCGGATTCCGGCTGCCGACAGCCAGCGTTAACGAACCACGTCGTTCGGAGCGGGCACCGTTGACCTGCGAATCGTTTGACGAACCTCCGCCAAGAGCGACGACGCAACGCTCAGCGTGCGTAAACCTATTCGAAGCAACTCGGGTATTGCTCCGATTTTCCCGGCAAGTTCACCACAAAGGGATATCGGGGTCGCCCCTGCATCCTTAATCGCTATCGCCATGAGGCGGAGGACCGCGGGATGGTCGTCGATGAAGTAGTCAGTGACGCAGGGGTTTTCCCTGCCAGCCGCCAGCGTATATTGGGTAAGGTCGTTAGATCCGATGCTGAGAAAATCGACGTGCTTCGCCAACGAACCAACCGCCAGCGCTGCGGCAGGTGTTTCGATCATCGCTCCGATTGGAGGGATTTGGGTTAACCCCATTTCCGCTGCTAGTTTTCGGCAGCGGTCGACAACCTGCACCACATCGCTTTCAAGGCTCACCATCGGTATGAGGATACCGATATTGAATCGCCGAGAACTCTCCAGCAGCGCGCGCAACTGGGCTTCAAGAAGGTCAGGGTATCGTAGCAAGAAGCGCACCCCTCGCAGCCCCATGAAAGGATCCGGCTCTGGCGGTAAAGGAAGATAAATGGGATTCTTGTCTGCGCCTACATCGAGGAGCCGGACATTCACGCGCAGCTCACCCGCCGGTTCCAGGCAGCTGGCAAGGAATCCAGTGAACTCCGTGGCTGTTGGCAGATGTTTGCTCGCCATAAAAAACGGCTCCGTTCTGAAAAGTCCGATTCCATCGGCACCGTTCCGGATCGCGAGAGCGACATCGTCCTGACTCCGGGCATTAGCCATAACCAACACGTCGATGCCATCCGCCGTGATCGTAGACTGGCGTTCGATCTTGGCCGACGAATGATTGGTTCGTTCGCTTTCGTCGATTGCGCGCTCGTATTCCTGCAAGGTCGCCTGATCCGGATTGATCACCACCAACCCCTTGGTGCCATCGACGATCATGTCATCGCCCTCGTGAGTAAGATCCACAATCCGCTCTATCCCCCCCACACAGGGAATGCCGAGTTCCCGTGCGAGGAGCGCCGCATGGGCGGCAGGACCGGCAAATTCCGCAACCACCGCCACGGTAGAAATACGCGAAAGGAATACCGTGTCCGACGGGAAAAGTTGACGCGCCACCAAAACCGAACCGTTCGGCATGCCTTCGAAACGGTGTGCATGAATGCCCCTGAGCGAAAAAAGCAGCCGGCGGGAGAGATCCTCAACATCGTCACCCTTCGCACGCACGGCTTCGTTCTTCGCGCCGCGGAAACGGCTGGCGAAGATGGCAAAGACAGCCCGGACGGCTTCCTCGGCATCAATGGGGCCACGCCCTAGATAGCGCTCCAGTTCGTCCATCAACGAGGAGTCCTGCATCATCGCGGACTGAGCCCGAAAGATATCCCCTGAGTCATTATCCAGCACACGCGAGATATCTTGAGCATCGGTTTCCAAGCCATGGCTCACATCGCTCATGGCGGACTTGATGCGCTCATGTTGGTCGGTGTGGAGAGGACCGGTCTCTTTGTCTTCGCCACCCGCATTGGTTTCACGCCGAACCTCGACGTTGTGGTGGAAAGCCTTGCCCCGCGCAATGCCCGGAGACACGGCAGTGCCTTTCAATATTTGCATCTCAAGACTCCTCCCGTCGTGGCAGACGGTGCGTGTAGTTGGCCCATTTGAAACCCTAGGTAAAGACGTGAATCACACATTACACCATCAGCTGGTCTTGAAATATGGGGGATAACCCTTCCAAGGACGGCGCGTATTTATTTCTCTTCCATCAAGGCTCGCACCGGTGAAGTCCGCTCGGCACCTCGTCGGCGGTGTTCGCCGCGCTGGGCTTGCTGGTGGGAGGAGCCGTTCGCGTTATGAGCCGCTCCGGCCAACTCGCCACATACCTTCGGCAATGCCACCGCCGTACACAAAATTCGCCGACTATGACCGCAGGCACCCGCGATTTCATAGCAACGTCACCTGAAAACTGGCCTTTGGTTCTGTGATCGATCGTAGGAATGATGCTCCGCATCGTCCGCTGTATTTGCGGAGCAAATGCCCTGTCCTTTCAACCGCGACGGTTGTCGGACCTGCCCGTGGTGACAAAGGCCAAACAACAAGGCCTGTTGGTACTATCCGAAAAACAATCGGCTCATTCCGACGGACGGCGCTCGATCGCTTTCATCTTTCTTTCGATCGTTGCGAGACGGTCCCGTGCGGAATATTTGGTTCGTTGGGACACGTCGGGATCGTCGAGGATGAGCTGAAGGTCGCTCGCGCACAGTTTCAGCTTCTCCAACCGCTCATACAGAAGCGCTCGATAAAGACGCACATTGCAGCCTTCAGCCCCAGTGACTAAGGCAGGAGTTAGTTCAGCAAGACGTTCCTCTGTGAGTTGAGGCAGAATATAAAACGCCCGGCCGAGCAACCGATAGGCATCCATGTTGCTGCGGTTTAGTTCCAACGCTTTCTCAATTTCACCGATCGCAATTTCAGTCGACGGACCGCCGCCTCCGGCGTAGTCTGTGCGACTGGAGGCATATTCGTCGAGTCTCGCACCGGCCGATACAAGATACGCCATGGGATTTTTTGTTCCAGCAGCAATCGCAGCGCGGTACAACTTCACCGCCTCATCTTTCTGTTGGTTTCTTAACGCCTGTCGTGCGACAGCTTCTTTCACGCACGTGGCCTCCGGGGTGAGCGCCTGCGCCTGTTTCAATTCTACGTCGGCCTCATCGAAGCGCTCGGCCGCAGCAAGAAGATTGGCGAGTTGAACATGGACGTCGGCATCGGATGCCGGATTCAGTCGCAACCCCGCCCGCACCTTTTGCTCATCGAAAGCACATTCATAGGCCTTTGTCCTGCCGTTTAAATGACCGGCAATCGAGTTAGTGAACTCCTTGGCTTTTACTCCTGTCATGTCCTGCACCGCCTCGAGAAAACTTTTTTCGCGGATACGCGCAGCCAGTGCAGCGAAGGCCTCACGGGGAGGCTGTTTTGAAAGAAGAACCCAGTGCATCAACGCCCATGCTTGGGCTTGAAATACACCAGCGTGCTTTTTCCCCGTGTAATCATCAGAGCCTTTCCCCGTCAGGAAGAATTTATCCCATGGCAGTTGTTCCCCCGAATTCAGGAAAAACGCAGAAAGGACATCAATATCGGCTCCGACACGACATTTTCCCTTTTTCAGCTCAAGCGATGCCATGATCATGCCGGTGCCTTGCGACATCCATATCGGGAGAAAGTATCCTGCTCGTTGCAGCGCGAAAATCGTTTCAAATTCAAAGGCCACGTTACAGGCACGCGTTCGATCGCCTGAAACCGCCAGCGCCAGCAGAGCCGAATCATCCACCTGCGCTGTATACGTTAGGAGCCTCAAGCCATCGTCGTCTTTGGAGATCGGCCCATATTTCTTTAAAGAACTTCCTCGCTTAAAGAGAATCAGCGTCGACCGCGCTGGCTTACGCCCTGCAGGCATCAGCAGCTCACCCATGATTTGCCGAAACGCGGTATAGAGTACGGCGAATTCTTTGATGTCATTGGCCGACGCATCAGAGTAAATCGTGAAGTCGTCGGTTTCGAGCCGCTGCCATACTGGGGCAGCGTCCGCGACGCTCGTAACAATACTAATCGCCAGGAGTAAACCGACCCGTCTCAAGTTGTTTTTCATTCGCTATAGTCGAAGGACGACATAGCCAGAAAACACAGACCGTTATTGTCGAACCTAAATACAGAGGCACGCCAACATTTGATATACAGACCGCGGCGCAGAAAAGACAAAGATGATGCAGGGGCGGAAATCAGGCCTCACTACTTGGATCGTCGGTACCTGCCGACCCACCGACAACCCTCCTCGACTCCGAGGTGACGCTTTAACCCCAAGCTTAACCATCCCGTTGGGAAATACGCTCGCAAAGCCTAAGTTTATTTGTCGAACGCGGGGAGTCGCGCGTTTAAGATAGAGAAACCAGTTATTTTTCAGTCGTGAGAGAAAGCGAAACCGTGGAACCTTTCTTCGCGGCGTAGAGGCGGAGATCGGCCTGGCTTTTGTCTTTGTGCCAGTAGGAAAGAATCATCTGGTCCGCAGGTGAGGAGCCGGATTCGTTCAACGAATCTTTTTTCCAGCCATCTCCTACGAGGACTTTTAGGTAGGCTTCGAGCAAGACGTTAACGTCCTGCTCCGAACTGTAGCCGGCGGATTCGCTGAGGCGGGCATCAGAGTCAGTTTTCGAGTACGCTGTGCGCGTCAGCCCAGCGGGGCGCGGAAAACCAGCCGGATCGCGCAAGCCTATATCGTTCGGATTCGTCGTCGCTTGCGTTGGCGTGGGCGTGTTAGTCGCTGGCGTCGGGTTTGTGGTGGGAGCAGGCGTGGGAGTTGCCGCGGGCGAAGCGAGCGTAATTTGTTCGCAATAGAGAGTGGCCGTGGAGCGCAGGATCGATTCGTTTTGGCTCGGGTTGCGCGCGAAGCGGATGATACCGACGTGTGAAAGTTGCAGGGACAGAATTGGCGTCTTCATGTCGGGCCCAAGGAGCGTCAATGAGCCGTTTAATTCGTTGGCGTCGGTGCTATTGCCGCGAACAAGAAAATCGTCACGCCACGCCGTCCAGCTAGCCGCACTGGCGTCGGAAGTGACGACAACAAGATCGGGGAATTTTGTTGCACCAGTCTGTAACGATGGGTCGCGTATCGGCCCAACCGCGTTGGCTAACGCGGCGCGACTGATGGTGAAGGGTTCGATGCTGGCCACGCGATTGGTATCGAGGCTGCCGAGTGTGAAACGGAAATTCGAGGCAAGTGCACGCGTGGGTTTGACGGTTTTGACGCTGGGCTTGGTTGCGCTGGCCAGCGGGCGAACGGATTCAGCGCGGAACACAAAAGTGATTTCGTAAGTCTCCTTGCTGCTGCCGTCGAGCGCGGCAAACTGGGCTTCGATCAGTTGCGCGTTGGAGGCTTGAAATGGTTTGGCGTCCGAACCCGAAAGCTCAAGTGAGACCAAAGCCGTACGTCCGGTACAAAGATCGGCCAAACAGGCGCTCAGTGCGGCAGAGAGCGGAGGCGTGGCCTTGATCAGGATAGGTTCGTAGCCGACCTGGCTGATATGCTTCTTTGTCACCGCGCTGTTCCCAATGGTTTCGGCGACGGTGCCGCTGATATCGCCGCCCGACCAGCTCGCCACCTCCGGGCAATCCACACCGTTGATCGAGAACGAT
>Ga0302322_100003520_pt1 | contig 13464 bp, 11 predicted proteins | sample Fen_T0_2_FD_203757 | JGI IMG/M metagenome (GOLD analysis project Ga0302322, IMG submission 203757) | Peat permafrost microbial communities from Stordalen Mire near Abisko, Sweden - Fen_T0_2 | ecosystem: Environmental > Terrestrial > Soil > Wetlands > Permafrost | place: Sweden: Abisko...
CCAGGTCTACGAGTCGGTCCTGGTCAAGATCCAGCTCTACATGGCGCTCAACCTGCGGCGCGAGGCCGAGGTCGCCCAGCCGCACGACGGCGTGCACCGGCACGAGCGGCTGTTCGAGGCGGTCGCCGCGCACGACCCCGCCGCCGTCCTGGCCGCCCTGGACGCGCACGGCGCGAGGTCATACCTTCCGTAAAAGCCCATGAAAAGGGCAAACGGCTCGTGCGCGCCCGGACATCAATGCGTTACATGAGGCACCGGTCCGCGTAACAGAACTGTCGACAATCGACAGCATGACCAAGGCAGTTGTCGCACACCAGGCCGGCATCACGGCGCTCCGCGATGCCTACCTGAGCGGCACGCTCACCCCGACCGACCTGGTCGAACGGCTCGCGGACGGGCCGCCCGGCGTCTGGATCGACCGCGTCACCCCGGACAAACTGCGCCATCGCGCCGCCGAGCTCGAGAAGACCACCCCGGAAGACCTCCCCCTGTACGGCGTCCCGTTCGCGGTCAAGGACAACATCGACGTCGCCGGGATGCCCACCACCGCCGCCTGCCCCGCGTTTGCGTACACGCCGCAACGCAGCGCCCCGGTCGTCGACAAGCTGCTCGCCGCCGGCGCGATCCTGGTCGGCAAGACCAACCTCGACCAGTTCGCCACCGGCCTCACCGGCTCCCGATCCCCCTATGGCGCGGTCGAAAGCGTCTTCGGCGGCGGCCTGATCGCGGGCGGATCCAGCTCGGGCTCGGCGGTGGCGGTCGCCGCGGGGCTTGTCTCGTTTGCGCTCGGCACCGACACCGCCGGCTCGGGGCGGGTGCCGGCCGCGCTCAACGGCGTCGTCGGGCTGAAGCCCACCCGCGGGCTGATCAGCACCGCCGGCGTCGTGCCCGCCTGCCGCTCCCTGGACTGCGTGTCAGTGTTCGCCCTGGACGTGACCGACGCCGCCACGGTCCTGGCCGTCGCCCGCGGCCCGGTCACCGACGATCCCTGGTCCCGTTCAGAGCCCGCGGCGGTACCGCGAGCAGCCCGGACCCTCGGCGTCGCCCGCCCCGAGGCCTTGGACTTCGAGGGCGACCGTGGGCAGGCCGAGCGGTACGTGGAAGGCTGCCTGGCCCTGGCCCGGCACACGTCGAGCGTCGAGCCGGTCGGCCGGGACGGCCTGGCAGCCCTGCTGGAGGCCGGAGCCCTGCTGTACGAGGGCCCGTGGGTCGCCGAGCGGCTGGCCGACCTGGAGGAGTTCCTGACCGCACCCGAGCACGCCGACGCCGTACTGCCGCTGACGCGGGGCATCATCGAGGGCGGCCGCCGGTTCACCGCCGCCGACGCGTTCCGCGCCCAGCACCGGCTCAAGGGGCTGCAGGCGGCGACGGCCCGGCTGTTCGAGCGCATCGACGTGCTCGCGCTGCCGACGATCCCGACCACCTACACGCTCGACGAGATCGCCGCGGAGCCGCTGCGCCGCAACGCGGTCCTCGGCCGGTACACCCAGTTCGCCAACCTGCTGGACCTCGCCGTGGTGACCGTGCCCAACGGGCGCACGCCGGACGGCCGCCCGGCCAGCCTGTCGCTGATCGGCCCGGCGTTCAGCGAGCCGATGCTGCTGGGCCTGGCCGCCGAGTTCCTGGGCGAGGCGAGCACGGCGGGCGACCCGCACAAGGACACCGTCGAGCTGGCCGTCGTCGGGCACCACCTGCGCGGCGAGCCGCGCAACGGCGAACTGGTGGCCCTGGGCGGCCGATTCGTCCGGACCACCCGAACCGAGGGCTGTTACCGGCTGTTCCGGCTGCCCGGCGGTACCGACGGACTTCCGGGTTTGGTCAGGGTCGCCAACGGAGGCGTGCCGATCGAGGTGGAGCTCTGGCGCCTGCCCAGCGCGGCCCTGGGCGCACTGCTCACCAGCGTGCCGGCGCCGCTGTCGATCGGCTTCGTATCCATTGTGGACGAACCCGGCACCAAGGTCCCCGGCTTCCTGTGCGAGGCCTATGCGGCGGCCGGCGGACAGGACATCAGCGCCGGCGGGGGCTGGCGGGCATTTCGAGCACTGCAGGAGGAGGGGCAATGACTGCATCCATCGGCCCGGTCGCCGGCGCGAAGCCGTACGCCTGGCCCTATGACGGCTCGGTCCCGGTCGGGCGCACGGCGCTGCTGTGCATCGACTGGCAGACCGACTTCTGCGGGCCGGGCGGCTACGTCGACAGCATGGGCTACGACATCGGGCTGACCCGCGCCGGGCTGCCCGCCACCGCGAAGCTGCTCGACCACGTGCGCGGGCTGGGCATGCTCGTCGTCCACACCCGCGAGGGGCACGACGCCGACCTGTCCGACCTGCCGCCCAACAAGCGCTGGCGCTCCGCGCAGATCGGCGCGGAGATCGGCTCGGCCGGCCCGTGCGGGCGGATCCTCGTCAAGGGCGAGCCGGGCTGGCAGATCGTGCCGGAGGTGGCCCCGGCGCCCGGCGAGGTGGTCGTGGACAAGCCCGGCAAGGGCGCCTTCTACGCCACCAACCTCGATCTGGTGCTGCGCACGCACGGCATCACGCACATCATCCTGACCGGCATCACCACCGACGTCTGCGTGCACACCACGATGCGCGAGGCCAACGACCGCGGGTACGAGTGCCTGATCCTCTCGGACTGCACCGGCGCCACCGACCCGTCCAACCACGCCGCCGCCCTGCACATGGTCACCATGCAGGGCGGGGTGTTCGGCTGCGTGGCCACGTCCGAGGACGTGATCGCGTCAACGAGGAGCGACTGATGGCAACGCTTGACGCCCTTCCCGGCCCCTACACCTTCGACCCCGCGACCACCGCGCTCATCGTCATCGACATGCAGCGCGACTTCATGGAGCCGGGCGGCTTCGGCGAGACGCTCGGCAACGACGTCTCCCAGCTGCGCCGCACCATCGAGCCGACGGCCGCCCTGCTCGTGGCGTGCCGCGCGGCCGGCCTGCCGATCATCCACACCCGCGAGGGCCACCTGCCCGACCTGTCGGACTGCCCGCCGGCCAAGCTCAACCGCGGCGAGCCCAGCCAGCGCATCGGCGCTCCCGGGCCGATGGGGCGCATCCTCATCCGCGGCGAGCACGGCCACGACATCATCGACGAGCTCGCGCCGGCGCCCGGCGAACCGGTCGTCGACAAGCCCGGCAAGGGCGCCTTCTACGCCACCGAACTCGGCGAGCTGTTGGCCGAGAAGGGGATCCGCAGCCTGATCGTCACCGGCGTGACGACCGAGGTCTGCGTGCACACCACCGTCCGGGAGGCCAACGACCGCGGCTACGAGTGCCTCGTGCTGTCGGACTGCGTCGGCTCGTACTTCCCGGAGTTTCAGGAGGCGGGGCTGCGGATGATCGCCGCACAGGGCGGCATCTTCGGCTGGGTCGCCTCGTCCACCGCGTTCATCGCTGCCCTCAACTCGTCTCTGCAGAGGACGTGAGCGTCATGGCTACCAGCTCCGGCACCGCCACCCCCTTGAAGGTCGCCTGGTGGGTGCGCGGCGACACCAACGCGTTCTTCGGCTTCGGCGTCAACGTGCTCGTCAACGTGCTGACGCTGACCTCCCTGTGCCTCTTCGTCGTGAAGCTCAGCGAGAAGGACGTGTTCCACGCGATCCTGCCCGCGCTGGGGATCGCGCTCGTCGTCGGCAACGTCTACTACACCTTCCTGGCCCGGCGGCTGGCCCGGCGGGAGAACCGCACCGATGTCACGGCCCTGCCCTACGGGCCCAGCGTGCCGCACATGTTCATCGTCATCTTCGTCATCATGCTCCCGGTGTATCTCAAGACTTCTGACTCCACGCTGGCCTGGAAGGCCGGGCTGGCCTGGGCGTTCATCATCGGCGTGATCGTGCTGATCGGCGCGTTCGTCGGGCCCTACATCCGCAAGTACGCACCGCGGGCCGCGCTGCTGGGCACCCTGGCCGGCATCTCGATCACGTTCATCTCGATGCTGCCGGCGGCCCGCATGTGGGACCTCGCCTGGGTCGCACTGCCCGTGTTCGCACTGCTGCTCATCGGCCTGCTCACCGACACGAAGCTGCCCGGCAACTTCCCGATCGGCCTGGCCGCCCTGCTCGTCGGCACGGCGATCGGCTGGATCGGCGGCGCCATGGACGGCAACGCGGTCAGCACCGCGGCCAAGGACATCGGCTTCGCACTGCCCGGCCTGCACCTCGGCCTGCTCACCTCCGGGCTGTCCGACGTGGCGCCGCTGCTGGCGACCGCGATCCCGCTGGGCGTCTACAACTTCACCGAGGGCATGTCCAACGTGGAGAGTGCCGCGGCCGCCGGCGACAACTACAACCTGCGCAGCGTCCTGCTCGCCGACGGCGCCGGCGCCATCATCGGCTCCGCGCTCGGCTCGCCCTTCCCGCCCGCCGTCTACGTCGGGCACCCCGGCTGGAAGAAGGCCGGCGGCCGCACGGGCTACTCGATGGCGGCCGGCGTCGTCATCGCGGTGCTGTGTTTCCTGAGCCTCTTCGGGTTCCTCGGGGCGATCTTCCCGCTGCCGGCGATCGTGCCGATCCTGCTGTACATCGGCCTGCTGATCGGCGCGCAGGCCTTCCAGTTCACGCCCAAGGCGCACGCCGCGGCGGTGATCGCGGCCCTGGTGCCGAACATCGCACAATGGGCCACCGGCCAGATCGACAACTCGCTCGCCGCCGCCGGAACCAACGCGGCCAAGGTCGGTGAGGCGGCCTTGGAGGGCAACGGCGTCGTCTATTCCGGCCTGCTGACGCTCGGCCAGGGCGCCATTCTGGCCGGGCTGGTGTTCGGCTCGATCGTCGCGTTCATCATCGACAAACGCTTCATCCACGCCACGATCTTCGCGGCCTGCGGTGCCCTGCTGTCTTTCGTCGGCCTCATCCACGCCGAGAAGGTCGGCTGGAACGCCAACGGCCAGGTCGCGCTGGGCTACCTGTTCATCGCGGTCGTCTGCGGCATCTTTGCGCTGACCCGGCCCGAGCCGCGGGTGAAGGAGGCCGACGAGATCGAGCTCGACCGGCTGCACGGCGAGGGACCGGCGGAGCCGGCCGAGCCGGCCACACCGGCGGCGGCCCCTGCGGCCACGACCACCGAGCCCGCCCCGGCCACCTGACCCGGCAGTCCTGAATCCTGCCGGAACCTGCCGGTCCTGCGTCGCCATCGGGCGGCGGCAGGACCGGCAGCCTCGTCCCGTGCACAAGGGAGACGCCAGTGCAGATCAACCGCAGCGAGGTCGTCGCCGAGGTGACGGCCGCTTTCGTCGACTACGAGAAGGCCCTGGTCGAGGGCGACCTCACCGCGCTCGCGGAGGCATTCTGGGAGTCCACCGAGGTGAGCCGCTTCGGCATCGCCGACCGGCAGAGCGGCGCTCGTGCACTGCGCGCATGGCGGGCGGCCCAGGATCCGCTCCCGCCCGGCCGGCGCCTGTTTGACACCCGGGTCACCACCTTCGGCACCGACCTGGCGACGGTCACCACGATGTTCGACTACCCCGGCGGCGAGGACCGGCCGGGCCGGCAGTCCCAGACCTGGGTCCGCTTCCCGGCCGGCTGGCGCATCGTGCACGCCCACGTCTCACACCCCACCTGACACGCGGGGCCGCCTTCGCGATGAAGGCGGCCCCGGCGCTCGGCGATTGCGGATCAGGCGGCGGGCTTCCAGGGGCCCGTCGGCGAACCGGAGGGCGCCTGGTTGCGGCTGTACCACTTGGCCACGTACTTCTGGCCCTGGTAGAGCACCACGTCCCCGGTGTTGAAGATGCGCGAAGGGGTCCAGTTCACGGTACCGTCGGCGGCGGTCGAGATCTCCTCCCACGCGCCGTACGGGTTGCCCGGCGGCGTGAAGTGCGCAAACCAGAGCGCCCGCCAGAGCTTCCCGTCGTAGGTGACCGTGTCGCCGGCGTGGTATTCCGTCCACGGGTTCCAGGCCGGCGCGACCGGCGTCACGGGCGCGTTCAGCCCGACGACGACCGGGTCATGATCCGACGCCGCGAACGGGTCCGTGCCGTTGAACAGCAGCGTGGCGTTGTAGTTGTAGCGGCTGTAGGAGTAGGCCACCGCCTCCTGGGCGTTGATCTGCCACACGTCCGCCCCGGTCACCAGCGCGAGGGCACCCGCGTTGGCCAGCACATGGTCGAGCGAGCCGGCCAGGCTGTTGAACGAGTAGGTCGCCTCCGACGGGTCGAAGGCCGAGCCCAGGTCCGTGTAGCCGGCGGCGTACAGCACCTGCAGGGGATCTTCCTGCGTGTACGAGTTCAGGTCGCCGACCAGGAAGATCCGGTCGGTGCCCAGGCTCGTGGCCACCTGCGCGGCGAAGTCGCGCGTGTCCTGCGCCTCGTGCACCCGGGTCGCGTTGAACGAGCCCTGGTTCACCGCCGGCGACGAGGTGTTCTCGGCGTCACCGTCGTACAGCGGGGTGCCGCTGCCCTTGGACTTCCAGTGGTTGGTGACGACCAGGAACACGTCGGCGTCGGTCGCGCCGGCCTTCTTGAAGCCCTGGGCCAGCGGCTCGCGGGCGATCGAGAACGACTGGCCGGGGCCCGACTTGCCGGTGAGGATCGTCGACGGCCCGACGAGCGCGACGTCGGCCGGCTTGTAGATGAACGCGCTGCGGATCACGTCCTCGTCGGCGATCGCCGGCAGCTTGTCGGCGGACGGGGAGGGCACGTACGCCCACACCGTGGCACCGGCGGCGGCATTGAGCGCGGCGACGAGCTCGGCGAGCGCGGCGTCACGGGGCTCGCCGAACTTCGCGGAGTTCTCGACCTCCTCCAGCGAGACGATGCTGGCGCCGAGCCGGTTGATGCCGGTGACGATCTTCGCCTGCTGCCGCTGGAAGCTGACGTCGTTGGCCGCTCCGCGCGGGCCGGCGCTGTCGCCGGGGCCGGAGCACCTGTTGACGGCGATGCGGTTGCCGGCCCGGTCGGTGAAGTACGTGCAGGTGCCGAGGCCGGCGGCGACGTACTCCTCGCCGGTCAGCGGGAAGTAGTTCTCCACGTTGAACGTGGCCAGGCGCAGGTTGCCACCGACCGCGGCCGGCTGCTGGTTGCCGGTGCGGGTGTCGCTGAAGGTCGCGACCGCCGCGCCGTCGCCGCTCACCTGCTGGGCCGGCTGGAAGTTCCACAGCGAGAACCGGTACTCCAGGACCACCGGCTGGTGGAACGTGACATTCGAACCGACGCTGACCGGGTTGGTCGGCGTGAGCCACGGCAGCGGCGTGTTGGCGTTGGCCGCGCTGCTGTAGTTCAGGCTCGCGCCGTCGTCCAGCGTCACCATCCGCGCGGCGTTGTCGGCGTTGACGGCCTGCGCCTGCGCGCTGCCGGCCGGACCGGCGTCGGTGGGCTGCCGCAGCGGCGTGTCACCGGCGGCCAGGGTGAAGGAGCCGAAGAAGTTCGCGTCGAAGTTGTCCGACACGGTGAAGGTGCCCTGCGGCGCGAGCAGCTCGCCCTCGTGCGCCTCCTTCTGGGCGTCCGTCGCGAGCTCCGACCACGGCAGCGTGCGCGGCGCGACGGCTGGCAGCGCGGTCGCGAGCGGCGTGACCGTCGGGAAGGTGAGCTCGGTCTCGCCCTGGAACTCCTGCACGGTGCCGGTGACCCGGACACTGTCGCCGATTGTCACCTGGCCGGCCGAGACCGAGCCGAAGACGAAGACGGCGTCGGAGGCGCCCGGCGTGGTGTCCGCGCCGCCGGTCTCCAGGAAGAAGCCGTTGAAGCCGCCGGTGCGGTAGTCGGCGGTCACGACGCCCTCGGTCGTCACGCTCTGCCCGGTGTACGGCGACGTGTCAGTGTCCGCCCCCTGAATGGCGGCGATCGGCAGGACCGTCGCCACCGCCCCGACGGTGAAGGTGAATGACGCCGAGCCCACCGCACTGGCCGAGTCGGTGGCGGTGACCGTCACCGATGACGTGCCGGCCGTCGTCGGGGTGCCGGAGACGACCCCGCCCGAGGAGATCGAAAGGCCCGCGGGCAGCCCGGTCGCACTCCACGTGTACGGCGACGTGCCACCCGCCGCGCTCAGGGTCAGCGGCGCGATGGCGGTGCCGACCGTCGCGTTCTGCGGACCGGGATTCGTCACCGTGACCGCGACGGTGCCGCCGTCGGACGCCGCGTTCTGCGGCGTCGGCGTGGCCACCGGGAAGTCGGCGGCGTTACTGTCGGTGTCCGTGCCGGCCGCGGCGCGCTGGTAGCTCAGCACGAGCGAGTTGCCGGTCGCGGCGGTGCCCTCCGGCGAGTTGCTGGTGCCCCAGCCGATCTTGTCGATGACCGCCGCGTCGGTCGGCAGCACGCCGGTGGCGCTGGCCGCGATGAACAGCGTGCCACCACCCGCCCCCGGGTTGACGCTGCCGCCCGTGTTGAGGTCGGCCGCGGGCAGCGGCGCGCCAGGGTTGCTGGCGGCACCGTTGCTCGGCAGCTGGATCAGGAAGTGCCCGTGCGCCGCCACCGTGCCGGACAGCGCGAACACCTGCGCCCCGCTCGGCACGACAGTGCTGGTGGGCGCCCGGTACTGCAGCGTGTCACCGGCCAGCGAGAGCGCGCTGTTCGTCGGGTTGTACAACTCGACGAACTTGTTGAGGAAACTCGCACCGGACGAGCCGCCATTGACGTACGCCTCGCTGATCACCAGCCCGGTGCCAGCCGGATTGGCATGCGCCGGGACGGAGAATAATGGCCAGGTGAGGCCGGCCGTGAACAAGGACAAGGCGACGGTGACTCGCCGGATGGGAACACGGGACATAGACCCGGACCTCCAGGTGGTCGTGATTTCGGCCCCGACATGCCGCGGGCCGACCTACGGACGCTAGGCGCCGGACGCCACCCGCCAGCGGACGAAAGCTGAACGGTGCGTGACGCCCTCAGGGACTTCACGAAATTGACGTCGATGGCAATGAGACCACACACCGGTTTGTCCGAGCCGTATCGGCAACCCGACCGTCAGCCCTCGCATCGAGACAACCGCCGCGAATGTCCGGATATGACGGCCGGCCGCCTTCTGCTGACGGCTACCATTGCGAGTCGTCGTGCGTCAGTGAGGGGAACGTCGTGGATGTTGAGGCGCTGCGCTTTCCGGGCCGGGAGTTCGATCCGGCGACCGGGGTGGCCCGCTTCCACTATGCGCTCGGTGACCTGGTGCTCACGGAGACGGTCGACTTCGGGCCGCCGGCCGTGATCCATCCCGCCCTCGACCGGGTGCTCGACCTGCTCTACATCGCCGCCTCCACGTCGTATTACAAGATCGCCGCCCCGCCGCGGGTGGAGATCGGCTTTCCGCTGGCCGAGCGGGCGCTGCCCTGGGTCACCGCGCTCTACCGCGAGGGGCTGGGCGAGTTCGCCTACCAGAACCAGCTGCCGTACGTGCTCGACCTGCCGATCGTCGCGCCGAAGGCCGCCGACCCGCCGGAGGGCACCTGGGAGCCGGCCGGGGCGCCCCTCGCCGCGGTCGGCGGGGGCAAGGACTCGATCGTCAGCATGGAGGCGCTGCAGCACGCCGGGCTCGACCCGGTGCTGTTCGCGGTCAACCCCAACGCGATCATCCGCGGCGTGATGGCGGTGTCGCCGCAGCCGGTGCGCACCGTGCGGCGCACGCTCGACCCGCGGATGCGGGAGCTCAACGCCACCGGTGCGTACAACGGCCACATCCCCGTCACGGCGATCAACTCCCTCATCGCCGTCACGGCCTCCCTGCTGCACGGTCTCGGGCCCGTCGTGATGTCGAACGAGAGCTCTGCCTCGGTACCGAACCTGGAGTGGCTCGGTCGGGACATCAACCATCAGTGGTCGAAGGGCCTGCCGGCCGAGGCGCACCTGCGCGATGCGCTGCTCGCCCACGCGGGGCTCCAGGAGGCCTACTTCTCACTCCTGCGCGGCCTGTCCGAGCTGCACATCGCCGGGCTGTTCGCCAAGTTCACGGCCTACGACGACGTGATCACCAGCTGCAATCAGGCGTTCAAGCAGCGCGATGCCAGCGACCGGTGGTGCGGGCACTGCCCGAAGTGCAGATTCGTGTTTCTGGCCCTCGCCCCGTTCACCGGTCGCGAGCGGCTGGTCCACATCTTCGGCACCGACATCTTCACGGATCTGCGCCAGCTCGAGGGGTACCGCGAGCTGATGGGACTCACCGCCCACAAGCCCTTCGAGTGCGTCGGCGAGATCGAGGAGTCGCTTGTCGCCCTGCGCCTGCTCACGGAGCATCCGGACTGGCACGACGCGCCGATCGTGCGCGCCCTGACCGCGGAGGTGCCGGCGCTGCCCGGCGACGCCGAGATCGCCGCCGCCTTCCGTGGCGACGGCCCCAACCTGGTGCCGCCGCAGTATCTGGCCGCGCTCAGGAGCCTGGGCGAGCCGCGATGAGCTGCCGCACTGCGTGCACGATGCGCGGGATCTCGCGCTTCTCCAGCTGGGTCCAGCTGTCGCCGTAGGCGGCGTCGCGAACCAGCGTCGCGATGCCCTCGGTGACCCGGCAGCGGGCGACCGCCCGCGCGACCATCGACACCGGATAGCCGCCGGACGGCTGGGCCAGCAGCCCGGTCGTCCAGGTCCGGGTCTCCGGGATCTCCTGCATCTCGGTCCACTCGAACTTGCCGATCACCCACAGGGCGCCGACCTCGACCTCGTCGATCTCCTGCCGGTCCTTGCCGAACCGCTGCTTGACCAGCCGCCGCCGGTGCTCGACGAGCGGCAGCGGCGCGACACCGGCCGCGTAGAGGTCGAGCACCGCCTGGCCGGACGCCAGCCACTTGCGGTCCTGGTTTTCCTTGCGGTCGACCTCACCCTCGGCCGGGCCGCGCACCGGCTGCCGGCGCGCGAGGCACTGGATGCACAGCGCCGCATAGCCCTCGCCGGTGACCTCGTTGTGCGCCTGGTGCGACATGCAGAACGCCCGGCCGCACTGCCGGCACCGCCCGATCGCCAGCACCGCGCATCCATCGATCGCACACTCCGCCGCCATACCCGTGACGGTACCTTCACCCGGTACTGCGGGTCCCGCTGGCGTGCTGCCACTTCCCAGCGACGTTACCGTGCGGTAACTTATCATTCACGGCCGTAACATCCACATCCGCTGTTCCCCGCCAGGAACTGGTTTAGGAGGTGGGGCAGATCATGCTGCTCCGCAAACTCACGGCCGCCATCGCCCTTGCCGTCCTCGGTGTCGCTGCCACGGTCGCCATGCCGGCCGCCGCGCACGCCGCCGCCCCCGTCAAAAATCCCGTTGTCGTCGTGGCCGGGCTGTCCGGCCCGGCGTTCGCCTACGAACCGTTCGCCGCCCGGCTGCGGGCCGACGGGTTCCAGGTGTCCGTCTACCAACTGCCCGGTCTCGGCTTCGGCGACATCGCCGCCTCGGCCGCGGCGCTGCGCTCCTATGTGGACGGGCTCGGCTACGCCAAGGTCGACCTCGTCGGGCACTCCGAGGGCGGGCTCGTCTCCCGCTACTACCTCAGAAATCTCGGCGGAACCGCCAAGGTCGGGCGGTACGTCAGTCTCGGCACACCGCAGTACGGGACCTCGATCGCCAGCATCATCCAGGCCCTGGCGCTCGGCGACTGCCTCGGGATCCCGGCCTGCCAGCAGATGGCGGTCGGCTCCAGCTTCCTGACCGCCCTCAACGCCGGCGACGACACTCCCGGCGACGTCCGCTACACCACGGTACGAACCCTGCAGGACGAACTCGTCCGCCCCACCGGCAACGCCACGCTCGACGGCGCCACCAACGTGCTCATCCAGTCCTCCTGCCCGCTGCGCGTGGTCGGCCACCTCGGCCTGATCCTCGACGGCACCACCTACACGATCGTCCGCAGCGCCCTGCGCGACGAGCCCATCCGCCCCGCCTGCTTCGCCGTCTGACCCGCCACGGCCGCCGGACCCTTCCGGCGGCCGTGGCCACTGTCGGTGTCAATGCCAGGGAGGTCCGGTAGGGTCGGGCGAATGGCCCCCTATCCGCCTCCGCAGCAGCCGGCACCGTATTTCGCGCCGCAGCCGCCGCCCCGGCCGGGCGGCAACCGGGGGCTGGTGATCGCGCTGGTCACCATCGCCGGGGTGCTGGCGCTGGTGTGTCTGGCCGGGGCGGCCGGCGTCGTCTGGTATCTGCGCAACGACAAGCCGGCCACCTCGCAGGACATTGCCGGCGTCATCGACTACCGCGCCACGCATCCGGAGTGGCTCAAGCAGGATCACCGGCCGCCGGACGAGAAGATCGAGTATCCGATGAAGCCCGGGGCCGGCGGCCCGCACCATCAGGTCTGGCAGCAGTGCAAGGGCGACATCTATTCCTCCGCCATCGACGAGGGCAACGCGGTGCACAGCCTCGAGCACGGCGCCGTCTGGATCACCTACCAGTCCGGGGTGACGCCGGCCGAGGTGGAGAAGCTCGCCACGAAGGTGCGCGGCAACGACTACATGCTGATGAGCCCCTTCGACGGCCAGGCGAGCCGGATCTCACTGCAGGCGTGGGGATACCAGCTGGCGCTGTCCTCTGTGGACGACCCGCGGATCGACGCGTTCATCCTGAAGTACCGGCAGACGGCCAGCATGGAGCCCGGCGTGCCGTGCAGCACCGGCACCACCTCGACCGAAACCAGCTGAAGCCTTGCCGCGGCGCCGCTTACCGCCCTGGTTACCGTTCGCGGCCGCCGGGCTGCTGGCAGCCGGCTGCGGCGGTCCGGCGGGCACCGACGGCAACCTTGTCAACAACTGGCCCACGCAGGCCGCCGCGTCCTACTCGCCGCCGGCGGCCGGCACCTGCCTGGGCGGCGTCGCGTTCAGTGCGTTCGAGCCGCCCGGCACGGGCACCCCGGACGTGGTGGATTGCGCGGCACTGCACACCGTCGAGGTGGTCGGCGTCGGCACGTTCTCCGGCGCGATCGCGGCCGCGACGGCACCACCCGCATGGGACAGCGACGGCACCCGCGCCGCATACGCCGACTGCGACCGCGCGGCGACCACCTATGCCGGTGCCGACTGGCACACCGGCCGCCTGTTTCCCTTCCTGTCGGTACCGCGGGAGCCCGCCTGGCAGGGTGGTGCCCGCCAGTTCGTGTGCGGACTGGCGGAGGCCGCCGACGACCTGTTCGCCCCGCTGACGCGCACCGGCAGCGTGCGGGGCGGGCTGGCCGATCCGAGGCCCCTGGCCCTGACCTGCGTGCTGCTCGACGGCACCGACGTGTCGCCGCAGGGCTTCTACGGCTCGGTCGACGCGGTCACGCCGATCGACTGCTCCCGGCCGCACGACACGGAGTTCGTCGGCGTCTGGGTCGCCCCGGCCGGCCCCTATCCCGACGCCCAGCGCCTCGGCGAACTGGCCGGCGACGCCTGTTTCAACGAGATCGCGGCCTTCCTCGGCCTTTCCAAGCTCCAGTTGTACCAAAGGGGCGACGTCTACACCTTCTGGAACGGGCTGACCGCCGCCCAGTGGAAGCTTGGCGATCGCACCGCTCACTGTTTCCTCAATGTCGCCAGCACGACCCTGCTGTAGGGCACCCTGAAGGGC
>Ga0302322_100003521_pt1 | contig 13463 bp, 9 predicted proteins | sample Fen_T0_2_FD_203757 | JGI IMG/M metagenome (GOLD analysis project Ga0302322, IMG submission 203757) | Peat permafrost microbial communities from Stordalen Mire near Abisko, Sweden - Fen_T0_2 | ecosystem: Environmental > Terrestrial > Soil > Wetlands > Permafrost | place: Sweden: Abisko...
CACCTTGAAGGTGCGGCTTTGGTAGGTTCCACCCAGGTCGGTGCTGCGCGAAAGCAAGATCCGCTGCGCGTGCACATCAGGATCGGTGCGCTGAAGACACGGTGGCCTGTCCACGTCGACGGGGATGTCGAAGATTGCGGGGGCGCTGGACAAGGAGGTCGGCACTCCATTCACCGCATAGGTGTCGATGATCGTCAGAGTGACCTTGTAGGTGCCGGGCGAGCCGGCGTAGAAACATCGGTGCTGGGTGTCCTTCTTGGCCTCGATGCCGGAGCAAGAAGCCAGTTGCGGTTGCTTGGCAGATGGATCGCTCCCGGTGTACTGGATGCTCCAATTGAATTGATCTCCGTCGAGAAAGTCCGAAGTTTCGGCGGAAAGGTGCATGGGCGAGCAGAGCGGGCGTTGCTGCCCGGAAGGATCGCCAGAGACATCCACGATCCTGGCCACCGGCGCGGCATTGGCGGGGGTGATGGCCGTGCTGCAGCCAATCCCTGTGGCACCGTTGTGGTCCGTCGTTCGAGCGCACACGCAGATCCTGTCCACAGACTCGGCGGTTAGCGTGTAAGTCTCGAAGCTATCCAGGGTCGTCGCCTTGTAGCGCGAATCCCAGGTGGCGGTTGTGATCCAGCCGCATCCCTGTGGCTGGGCCTTGAACTCGGCCCACTCCAACTGAAGGGACGACTGACTATCCTTGTCGTCATCCGGCCTGGCCGTGAACTTGGCAGGAATCCCGCGAACCACCGGATCCGTGGGTTGATAGATGGTCACCGTGGGCGCCTTGTTGATCGGATCCGTGAACAGCAGGCACCCGGACAATCCGAGCGCCGCGGTGAAGGCGAGAGATGCGCGTAGCGACCGACCCACGGATGGCACGCTATCACAATTGCCGTGACTCGAAGTACGTCCTGCATCTCGACAGACATCGATAGCCATCGGTTTGCAAGGCGCGTTCCACCCCCTAGCCCCAACAACAGCGTCGCTAGCGCCCGCGGCGCGCGACCCAAGTCCGACACGGATGTCGTGAAGAGGGGGAAATCCAGCTATCAGTCGTTGCGCCAGCGCCCGGCCAGGGCCGCGGGCGGCAAAGCGATGCTCTGGAAGCGGGGCGCGCGAACCTGGCCACGCCCCTGCGCCGACACCATGGGCATCAAGCCCTCTTTAATCAGTGCGTCGATCTTCGACTCTGGCAGCCAGGCTTCCGCGCAGGGGGTCTGGACTGACTCGCCATCCTGCTTGGTAATGTGCGTGGGCAGGTCGTCGATGGTCGATTCATCGCCAGGGGCGAAATCCCAACCGCCAGCTCCCGCGAACGACTGGGCTACCAGCTGCGCCACAGCCAATGCCGGCGAGCCCCAGAGGTAGCGGCCCGAGACCGGAGGCAAACTCTGCTCGGTGAAGACGAAGCGCTCGACGGGGTCGGTGCCCTTGCCGTAGGGCAAGCGCAGCAGGATGCTCGGCACCGCCACAGCGATGGAGGTCGCGGCCGTGCTGTTACGCAGGGCCAACCACGCCCGCTCGTCCTCGCGCGAGGCGAAGCCGGCAGAAAACGCCGCCCAGGTCATGCCCGCCACCACCGCCGCGTCCACCTCTTGCACCAAGGTGCCCAGGCGGGCCAGCAAGGCCGCGTCCTCTTGCCCGCGGCCGTAGGGGTTGCAATCGACCAGCAGCGACCAGGGCTTGTCGCCCACGCGATCGACGACGATGCCGTACAAGGCAGACTCGGCCAGGCTGGGAGCGGCGGCGAAATCCTCGGCCAGCTCGGCGCGGCTGATGTCGAGGACGTGAATCTGCAGCGTCTCGTCGAGTTCGAGCGTGTGAACCAGCCGGTCGAGGCCGCGCCAAGCCGCTTCCACGGCCTGAAAACCAGGATCGTGCAACACCGCGCGCATCAACTCGCCCGTCATGCCATCGACGGCGGCGACCAGATCGGCCTGCCGCGGGTCGGACTTGCCCACCCCATGGGTCGCGACCGCCTCGCGAATCAAGGCGTCCACCGCCGAAGCTGGCTTCACCGCCGGCGTCTCCACAGCCGACGGCTTGCCAAGCAGCCGCTGTAAATCCTCGCCGTGCGCAGCCATTTCGCCCACGGTGGGTGCTGGCGCGGCGGGCTTCACACTGCCAATGCTTCCAATCATGGCTGCTGCAAGCGCGAAGGTACTGGGATCCTGGAGCTGCCGGCGCAGCTCGCGCATGGGCGCGAAGAACTCCAACGTGGCGAAAAGGTGGTCGGGGTGAAAATCCTCGAGTTCGAGAATGGGGATGGTGAAGGGTGCCTGATCGCCAAGCTGAAGCTGGACCTGCGGGGCGAGCTTGCCGAACAAGGCCGGCAGGCTGTCCAGATCGACCCGCTGCGGGCGAAGCTCGGCGCCCGGCCGGACCTGGCCGCGGCTGGCATGACCGCCGAAGTCGCCCAGCACCAGCAAGCGCATGGGCGCGTCTGGATTCCGATCGGCCTTCTCATTCTTCGGCTTGCGACCTTTGCCAAAGGTGAAATTCATTTCGATACCAGCACGCGATCGGTCGGCCATGAAATCCTCCGCCCCGCAGGCTAATCATTCGCCAGCATTCTCTCAAGCCTCGCGTGCGGGGAATTTTGCCCGGTGACGGCTCGCCCCAAGCGTCGGGGCGCGTCCCTGCTAGCCTTTCCCCATGAAGCGGACTTCGCTTTTCACGATAGACGCACTTCTGTGTATCGCCATCCTATTTTCAGGGTGCGGCCGTCACGGCCTGACAGCCAGGCGGGACAGCGCCGTTGCTGACTCCGCGGCTGCCGACGTGGCCGACGTGGCCGACGTGGCCAGTGTGGCCGATGTGGCAACAACGACTACCCAATCGGACACCCGGATAGACACAGAGAACATCCTGCCCCTGGGTGCATGCGTGGTGAATCCCGCGGCGCCAAGCTACGTCTTCACCGGCGTCACGGTACTGGACTTCGATCTGGATGGAATTCCCGACCGCCAGGACAATTGCCCGACCGTCAAGAACCCAGACCAGGCCGACAGCGACGGGGATGGTCTGGGAGACGCCTGCGATCGGTGCGCGGGTGGGCTGGACAGCGATGGTGATGGGGTCTGCGACGCCGTGGACAACTGCCCGCTGGTTTGGAACCCCGACCAGGTCAACACCGACACGAACGGGATGGGCAATGCCTGCGACAGTCAGGCCTGCTTCTCCGCGCAAGGGGCATCCGAGTTGCAACGGACACTTCCGACACTGCTTCAACATCTGGAAATCCAACAACTCCTGGCCGCGTCACGCTGGCGGGTGCTTCATTTCGAAGACTATTGCGGGTCGGTGCCGGATGCCGGCTCGGCCGCCAATCACGGGCTGCGCATCGAAATCATCGACTACACACACGCCAAGGACATCTTGCTGTCTTACCTGGCCGATGGCGATACACTGGTTTCCTTGAAGGCGCTGGCTTTCAATTCGCTGCAAGGCCCGCAGCCATCGGCTGAAGAGGGCTGGGAAGCCATCCAAATGGCCGAAGCAGACCCAGCGGTGCGCACGCGCATCGCTGCCACCGGCAAGATTCGCGCTGGCACACCCACGGATTTCTTTTACGATTTCGGCGCGACCGCAACGAACAACGACCCGGCTTTCCCCGCGTGCGTGAGCGGGCGTTGTGTCGATGTCATGTACGATCTTGACGTCTACGATGGCGGCTACGATCGATTCTCGGTGGTCGTGGATCTCGCCGCCTGCTCGGTTCTGGGCATCGGGTCCAGATAGGCTGACACCACGCCGACAAGAGCCCGACAGATTTGTCGTGGCTGGCCGCAAGGGGAGCTAAAAAGGGGAGCTGAAACGCGGGCAACAGTGGCCGCAAACCGGCTGACTTTGCGGCACACCTGTTGCATCTGGCTGGGGCACGCACTTTCTCATCTCGTGAGAGGATCCCATGTCCAAAGCCAACCTTTCCTTCGCCGTTTCCTTCACCGTCTTCGCCTGCTGTCTTTGTGGTCCGCTGGTTGCCCAAGCCGAGAGTCCCATTGTGGCCAGCCAGATCACTATCTCCAACGTCGTCATCGGCGAAGGCGACTCGGGGACAACGCCGTTCTCGGCACAGGTGAGCATGTACGGCTGGGGATCCACCATCACCGTGAAGATCTCGGCCACGCCGGGAACCGCCAACGAAACCGACTATGTGTTCACCACCACGCAACTGACACTATCACCAGGTTCAGCGGCCCAAACCGTCTCGGGCTACATCCTGGGCGACACTGATCCCGAGGGCGATGAGTACTTCACCCTGACCGCCAGCCTGGCGACGCCGGGTTCCTATCCGTACGTGTACAGCTCTGGCGGCTCGATCACCATCACCGACGACGACCAGGCGCACGCCTCGCAATTGCACGTCGAGGGGGTGAGCTTGCTGGAAGGCAACCAGGGCACGACCACCGCCGACGTGCGCGTCCGCCTCGAACCCGCCTCAAGCAATACCGTGACCGTGGCCTACCAGACCGCGGACGGGACGGCCACGGCGGGCCAGGACTACCAATCCGCAAGCGGCAAGCTTACCTTCGCCCCTGGCGAGGTCTTGAAAACCATCCCCATCGCGATCATCGGCGATACCGTTTTTGAAAGTGATGAGCGTTTCGCGGTCGTGCTGTCCCAGCCGCAAATGGCCCTGCTGGGCACCGCCCGCGCCGAGGTCGTCATTGCCAACGATGATGCCGCCGTGCACGCCACGCTTGCCGACCTGGAAGTGGATGAAGGCAACGAGGGGACCAAAACGGTCCCCATCACGGTGACATTCGATGCCCCTGTCCCAAGCGAAGCGAAACTCCGCATCCGATTGGTTGGCGCTGGCGCCGTGGCGGACCAGGACTTCCGGGCCTTGTCCGAAACTTTCTACCCAACCGCTGGCGCCACACAGATGACCTTCAACGTCGAGATCCTTTCGGACACCCAAGCCGAGTGCGACGAGGGGCTGTACATCGAATACACGGAAGTCACCATGGGCGACGACACGACCAAGACGGCCAAGATGGTGTTGCGCAACGATGATGGACCGGCGCCAGGCTGTTCGGATCCGTTTGTCCCCCCTGCCCCGGTCGAGCCCGCGCGCGATGCAGGGACGGACCTTTCGCCGCCGGTGGATGCGGACGTCGTCAAGATCATCCACGACTCGGGTGCAGCGAGCGAAGCCGGCCCCGACACCTTCGCGGGAACTGGCATCGATACGCAGGCCGGATCGGGGAACATCACCGACACACAAGCAGCGTCAGGGATCGGACTGGACACGCAGTCCTCCACGGGCGGCGGACTGGTCGATCTCCCCGACAGCGGGGCTGCCGTGCCGGAAGGACAGCGCCTGGCGAAGGCTTCAGGATGTTCGTGCGCATTGGCGGGACCAGCCCGCAGCGCCAGCTTGATCATCTTCGCCGTGGCCGGTCTGCTCGCCCTACTGGTGCACAGGTCGCGCCTCAGAAGGAGTGGACCAGCGAAGCTGCGGCAGACAATTTCAAACACCGATGCCGGGAAGGGGTTTAGCCACTAGGCAAGCCCCGGCGACCGCCCACGCAGCAGCGCCGCCGTGCGTGGTGGACAGTTGGCAGCGGTTGCAGTACCTAGACCGCGGATGTCGCAGCCTGATTCGTCCATCGCATCGACCGATGATGGACCTTTCCCTTTCGTGCCCTGCTTGAAGGTGCGGCACGAGATCTTGCTGCCGGCCCCCTTGAACAAGATGCGCAGGCCCGACCTGGTCGCGGTTATGGATCTGACCTTCGACTATCAAGGCGTGGTGGTGCGGACGGGCGAACGCCCCGCCATCGAGCGTGCCAGCGCCGACGAGCGGCGCGTGCGCTTCCTGGTGGAACGCTTGGGAGCGGTTGAGGTGGACTGCGTGGATGGCCTGTCCGCACGGCTGGCCACCGACGCGGACTACGTGGTTGGCGCCGACGGCGATGCCCAGGACATCTGTGCCTTCATCGCGCAGGCTGTACCTCGGCTGCGCGAACTGGGCTTTCGGGTCGAGATAGCGGAGGATTTTCCCTGGCGCATCGCTGAACCCGAGCCGCCGTGGTACGCAGCCCTAGAGCCCGTGAGTGGCCGCACCAACTGGTTCGACCTGGAGCTGGGCATCGAGGTGGATGGCCGGCGGGTCAACCTGCTGCCTGCTCTGCTCGACATGCTCGGCCGCGTGTCGCAGATGGCGCGCCTGGAATCGCTGTTTCCCGTGGGCGGTCGGCCGCTGTGCGTTCCGGTGGGCGAACGCGATTACGTGATGATGCCGCCGGAACGGCTGCGCCTGCTGGCCAGTGTGCTGCGCGAGTTGTATGGCGATAGCGACGGTGAACGGGTGCGCTTCCGGGCGGAACAATCCACTGCCCTGGCGCGCCTTGATCAGGCCTTTGGTCAGACCTTCGTCGGCAAGCCACTCAGCTGGTACGGCGACAAGCGCGTGCGCGAGCGTGCGGTGTCGCTGACATCCACTCCGCCACAGGCCGCGTTGCCGCCGCCCGGGCTGCTGGCCAGCTTGCGGCCCTACCAAGAACAGGGCCTGGCGTTCTTGCAACACCTGCTGTCCCACCAAGTGGGCGGCATTCTGGCCGACGACATGGGGCTGGGAAAGACCCTGCAAACCATCGCCCATATCCTGCGCGAAAAGACCGAAGGACGCCTGACGGCGCCCGCATTGGTGGTGGCGCCCACCAGCTTGCTATTCAACTGGCGGCGCGAGCTGCGGCGATTCGCACCCGCGTTGCGCGTGTTGACGTTGGCGGGAGGTGATCGGCGGCAACTGTGGAAGCGCCTCGCCCAGCACGATGTCGGCCTTATCACCTACGCCACCTTGTTGCGCGACCAGGACGTGGCCAGCCGTTTGGAATTTCACCTGGTGATTCTGGACGAGGCTCAGGCCATCAAGAATCCCCGCAGCCAGTGCCGGCAGGCCGCCGCCGAGCTATCCGCGCGCCAACGGCTGTGCCTGACTGGAACGCCCATCGAGAACAATCTGGCCGAGCTGTGGTCCCTGATGGATTTTCTCAACCCGGGCATGCTGGGCGACGAGGAAGCCTTCCGCTGCCGCTACAGCATTCCCGTCGAGCGCGAAGGCAATGCAGAGCGCCTGGCGGAATTGCGCGGACGAATTGCCCCCTACCTCTTGCGAAGGACCAAGGAAGAGGTCGCCCAGAATTTGCCGCCCAAGACCGAACTGGTTCACCCCATCGAACTCGAAGGCGCCCAGCGCGATCTGTACGAGAGCCTGCGCGTGTCTGTGCACGCCGAGGTCCGGCAGGCCATCGCCGACCGGGGATTGGCAGCCTCGACCATCACCATCCTGGATGCATTGATGAAATTGCGGCAGTGCTGCTGTGATCCGCGGCTTTTGCCTGGCGATCGCGGGCAAGACATTCCCGAGTCCGCCAAATGGAACTATTTCCTCGCGTTGCTGGAAGAGAACCTGGCGGCGGGCCGGCGCATCCTGGTGTTTTCGCAGTTCACCCGCATGCTGGCGCGCATGGCGCATGCCCTACGTGAACGCAGCATCGGCTTCTTCGAGCTGACCGGCGCCACGGCCAATCGGCAAAAACCCATCGATGCCTTCGAGGGTGGCGAGGCCAATGTGTTTCTCATCAGCCTGAAAGCCGGGGGCGCGGGAATCAATCTCACCAGCGCTGACACGGTCATTCACTACGACCCGTGGTGGAATCCCGCGGCCCAGGCCCAGGCCACTGCGCGCGCCCATCGCATCGGACAGACCAAGCCCGTGTTCGTGCACAAGCTGATTGTGGCGGGCAGCGTGGAGGAAGAGATGATGCGTCTACAGCGCCGGAAGCAACTGCTAGCCGATGGCCTGCTGGGCGCGCACCCATCGAAGGCCACGACGCTGACCGAGGAGAATGTAAGCAGACTGTTTGCACCGCTGAAGGGATGCGACTAGCCCCGGCGAGTTTCGCCGCACGCCCCACGCAGTTCGCCTCTGCTCTCCGTGGTAGGCTGCCTCCGTGAACCTGGTTACCGAACTCCACGCCGTGTGCGCCACGCTGGTGCGTGCGCAAATCCGCCACGCCATCTGCGGCGGGGTGGCAGTAACCATCCACGGCGCCACCCGGTCCACCAAGGACATCGACATCCTGATCGACCCCGCGGACTTGGACAAGGCCCTCGATGCCGTGCGCGCCATCGGGTACAAATTTGCCGCGCTTCCTTTGGTTTTCGACGAGGGCACCGTGCGCGAGCGCCACGTTCAGCGCGTCAGCAAGATTGAAGACGGCGAGCACCTGATGCTCGACTTCCTGGTGGAGCGAGCCGCGTTCGCCGGCTTGTTGGCAAACACCGTCGAGGTCGTCCTGCCCGAGGGTCCGTTGTGGGTCGTCCCACGTGAGGTGCTTCTCGCTATGAAGAGGATGGCAGGGCGCCACCAGGATCTCGCCGACGTGGAGAAGCTGGAGGCAGGTGAGGACTGACGCCCCCCATCGTCCGGCTGGCCATCCTCCCACTGGCGTGGCCGAGCGCCTGGAACGACTGCGCGTTCTGTGCATCCCCGAGCGCGACGCCGAAGCCCGGCGGCGGCTCGCCGATCGACCGCAAGCTCCAAGCGCCCCCTTCGCCCCTGCCGTCGCCCGGCGCCTTGCAGAACTCCGCGCTTTGTGCAACCTCGCGAATCACCTCCGCTGTCCGAGGTCACCAAGACTGATGGACTAACCCGCGCAGCTTCGAATCGTAGATTCTCTGCACGGCGGCCATCGTCGCCTCCGAGAGCGCAGGCAGCGCAGCTGCTTTGAGGTTTTCTTCGACCTGCGCGGGACGCTTGGCGCCCGGAATGGCGCAGGTCACGGCGTCGTTCATCAGAATCCAACGCAAGGCGAAGGTCGCCATGGTGGTGCTCGCGGGAACCAGCGGTCGCAATTCCTCGACTGCACGTAGCCCGGTTTCGAAGTCGATGCCCGAAAAGGTTTCGCCGCGATCGAAGGCCTCGCCGTGGCGATTGAAGGCGCGGTGATCATCGTTGGCGAAGGTCGATTGCATTGTCATCTTTCCGGCCAGCATGCCTGATGAAAGTGGCAACCGCGCCAGAATGCCCACCCGCTTGCGCTTCGCCTCTTGAAAGAAGATCTCGGACGGACGCTGGCGGAAGATGTTGTAGATAATCTGCACGCTCTGCACGTTGGGATACTCGATGGCCTTCAGAGCCTCTTCCACGCGCTCGACGCTGACACCGTAAAACCGGATCTTGCCGGCCTTCACCAGATCGTCCATCACGGCAAAGACCTCGGGCCGGTAGTAGACGTCGGTGGGCGGACAGTGCAGTTGCACCAAATCCAAGGCATCGACCTGCAGGTTCTCCAAGCTGCGTTCGACAAACGCGGTCAAGTTGACACGATTGTAACCATCGGCGTTGTGCGGGTTCAGCCGACGGCCGGCCTTGGTTGCAATGATGATAGATTCACTGCGCTCGCGACGAAGGCGCGCAAGCAATTGTTCGCTGTGGCCGTCGCCGTACACATCGGCCGTGTCGAAGAAGTTCACCCCCAGATCGACCGCGCGATGAAGCGCCGCAAGCGAGTCGGCATCCTCGACCGGGCCCCAGGTGCCACCGATCGCCCAGGCGCCAAAGCTGATCGAGGAAACATCCCAACCGGTTCTTCCAAGTGGTCGTCTATCCATGTGCGTAAGCATACGAGATTCCTTACTCCCGGAGCCAGTTCACCACGAAGAGCCCGTGGCCGCCACCCTGGGTGACCCCGGCTGACACTGCGTAATTGTTTAGATCTGTCGTCAGGTAGTCGTCAGTCCACGGACCATTCGCAGGCGCATTCGATGTCAGAATGCAACTGGTGTCGGTGCACTGGTCGAGCTTCCACGACACGCCGCTGATGCTGTTCAACGACATCCAATTCCACCAGTCGTTCATCGATTCCCGGCACGCGTAGTCGTCGCCTTTGGAAACAACCCCACCGTCCGAGGGCGTGGCGCCGAATTCGGTCACAAACAATGCCAGACCTTTGGTCAACGCCACATTCGCCTTGTCACGCAGCTTCTGCTTGTGCGTGCAAGCAGGTTCCTCAGCCTGCGAGTCGCAACAGCGAACTGCTCAAGGCTTCGCAGACCTGTTCCATCCGGGTCGCCGCGAGGTTGTTGATGTGGCCGCCAGCTTCGCCCTGGGCGTACAGCAGCAGGGTCACGTGGCTATCGACAATGACGGGAGACACCAGCACGTCACTTGGCGGCTGGCAGTGAAGCGCCGCCCACAGCGGACACTGCACGGCCATGCCGTCGGGTGGAGGCAGGCCGCGGTAGGTCGCACGCCGGCTGCGGGCGATGCGGAAGCAGGAAGGCAGCGAAAGCGAGAAGCTCATGCTTTCGATGTCGGGCCGAACCAACCCGTCGGCAAAGCCGAATCGCCCGCGCGCGACCGCGCCGGCCACCGAGAACATGGCGCCCACGCCAAAGCAGGTGCGCATGAAGGCAAACAGACTGTCCGAAAGATCCTGTTGGTCCGAGGCAAAGCGAATCTGATCGACGGCCAGCTGCGCCCCCGCGTGGGTGATGGGCACCACCAGGGGGGTGAGCGGATGGCGCGACGCAACCCGCGACGGCTTGGGCGGCGTGCGGGCATCCAGCGGCGGAAGGTACGTCAGCGGCGTGGGCGTGAAGCAAAGCGCGTCTTCCATCACCGCCACGGGCGCGCCCGGTTCGCGCGTGGCCGTGCCCGGTTTAAGAGGCGCCAGGCGAATACCTTGCGGTACGGCCTGCGGAGTAGCTTGCGGAATAACTTGCGCGACCCCTTGCGGGGCGCAACGGTGCGAACGCAACGCCGGTCTGATGTCATCAGGTTCGGGCGCTGGCTTCTTGGACACGGTTTGGTGCGGTGCCGGCAGGGACATGGCAGCCGGCCGCACGAGCCCAGCTTTGCCCTTTCGCCGTACCCCGTAGAGAAGTTCAAGGTGATGGGCGATAGCCAGCTCGGTTGCCACCATCGGATCGACCGTGGCGCCAAGGATGAACGCCAAGCGATCAAGGGCGCGCGGATTGGCCGGATTGGCCATGGCCACCGCCACCCGGCGACGGTTGGTGGCAAACAGGGGAATGGCCTGCAGCTCGACAGCCTGATGAACGACCAGCCGTCGCCGCAGCGCCAGTTCGACCCGCGCAAAATCCGCCTCGAGCGCGGGCGGCACGCCGAACTGCTCGGCCAGGGCCAGCGCGACTTGATCGTTCGTAAGCATGGAGCATTCGACAAACCAGGTTCCCAGGCGCACGCCGCGCGCATGCTGCTGCGCCAGCGCCGCTTGCAGTTGGGCCTCGGTGACAAGGCCCCGCTTCACCAGAATCTCACCCAGCCTCATGCCATCCTCGCAGCCCATGCACGAGCCTTCGCCTCCATGCTTCAGGTCGATCTCTCGTCATCTCGCGAATGCTATCGGCACCTGGACAGGGGTTCTAAAGCCCCGTCACAGGCGAAAATCGGGCGTCGCGGACGCCGCGCACATGCAAAGACCTTGCGTCGTAAGACGTGGTGCAGGAACATGGCGCCCAATCCGATGCATCGACCGCACCCCAGAAAGGTCACGAACATGTCTGGTTCAAAGCTCACACTCCTCTTCATCTCCGCATTTCTCTTGTCACCCGGCGCACAGGCTGCGAACCGGGAAGCCAAGGAGCGCGCGGCCAAACGCGCGTGCTTGAACGGAGAGCCCACGAAGGGCGTGCAAATACTGACAGACCTGTTCATCGATAGCAACGACCCGACTTACCTCTACAATCAAGGGCGCTGCTTCGAACAAAATAACAGGTACGAAGAGGCGATCGGTCGTTTTCGCGAATACCTGCGTAAGGTTGCGAATTCGCCTGACGCGAACAAGTCAGATGCCCAGGGTGCGCAGAAGCACATCACGGATTGCCAGGCCGTACTCGCCAAGCGGGATGGCGGAGCGCCCCAAGCCGCGGCCGTGGCAGTGCCCCAGCCAGTCCCCGCAGCGCAAGCGCAGGCACCACTGGCCCCTATCGCGCCGACGCCCATGGTGATGGTTCAGCCGATGCCGCCCCCCGATCGAAATCAGGGTTCGGGATTGCGCATCGCCGGGGTTGTGACCACGGCTGTAGGCGTTGCAGCGTTGGTGGCTGGCGTCGGGCTGAACCTCAAAGCCAACGGTATGGTCAGCGACCTGGAAAAGCGCTACAGCGCCAGTGACTACTCTTCGAGCAAGAGCTACAAGAACCTGAGCCAGGTCAGCTATGGCGCAGGTGCGGTCTTGGTCGTGGGCGGGGCGGTCATGTACTACCTGGGATGGAGAGCCGGCGAGCGAGTAACCCTTGCACCAACCGTGGCCACGGGCGGTGCTGGCGCCGTTCTGATAGGAGCATTCTAATGACGACTTTCACTCGCATGCACGTCCGCCGCGCGACCGCCGTATCATTCGCATTTGCGATGGTGTCGCTCGCTGGCTGTTACAAAGCTCTGGACGTTTCCAAGATCGCCTGCGACGTCAGCGACAAGGGCTCGTGTCCCGATGGCTACCAGTGCTCCGCTGGCCATTGCATCCAGGCAACTACTGCCCCGGATACGTCCAGTGCTGAAGCGAGCCCACCCAGCCCGCTCGACACGAGCAGCGCGGACAGTCCCCCAGTCATACCCTTGGATGCCGCCGTCGCCGACACGGCGATGGGTCCATCGATAGACGCTGGGTCGGTCGAAGCGGCGGCCGTGGACCTCGGCGCTCCCCAGGGAATCGACAGCGCGGCCGATAGTCCTCAAAGCCCGCCCCTAGACAGTGGCTCGAATGACCTGCCGGCAACCGGCGCTATAGACGCCAGCGATGTCGCCGCGACCGAGAGCGGAAAGGCCGGCATCGACGCGGGAACAGATGCCCCACCCCACCTCATCAAGGAATTCTATAAACTAAAGATGTCCACTGAACCCTATGGCATTGCAGCGGGTCCCGACGGGAACCTCTGGTTCGTCGAAAACGGGTACGGTCAGATCGTCCGCCTCACCCCCGCGGGTGTGTTCACAGCGTTCCTGATTCCAACCGCGAACAGTGGTCCAACGGAAATTGCCGCTGGCCCCGATGGAAACCTCTGGTTCACCGAGTATTACGCCAACCAGATCGGTTGCATTACACCCGCCGGCGCCATCACCGAATTCACAATTCGAACTCCTAGCACCTCCCCGAATGGCATCACCGTTGGCCCGGATGGTAACCTCTGGTTCACAGAGTACGCTGCCAACCAAATCGGCCGAATTACCCCAGCTGGCATCATCTCCGAATTCAAGATTCCAACTGCGGACACCCAACCATCAAAAATCGTCCAAGGCCCGGATGGCAACCTCTGGTTTGGGGAATCCAATGAGACAAATATCGGCCGAATCACAACTGCCGGAGTCATCACTGAGTTCGCCGTTCCCCGCGTTTCTAACGGCCTCACCATTGGGCCTGATGGCAACATCTGGTACACAACGATCTCTGCAAACATGATCGGCCGCATGACCCTAACAGGTAGCAACA
>Ga0302322_100003522_pt1 | contig 13462 bp, 10 predicted proteins | sample Fen_T0_2_FD_203757 | JGI IMG/M metagenome (GOLD analysis project Ga0302322, IMG submission 203757) | Peat permafrost microbial communities from Stordalen Mire near Abisko, Sweden - Fen_T0_2 | ecosystem: Environmental > Terrestrial > Soil > Wetlands > Permafrost | place: Sweden: Abisko...
CGATCGACGCCCCGGTCGCGCTGCAGGGCGTCGCGGTGGAGCGCGGCACGCGGCGCAAGCTCGCGGGCATCATCGTCTCGATCAGCGAGCTCGGGCTCGACGCGGTCACCGGCAACGACGGCACGTTCTACTTCCACGGCGTGCCGCCCGGCAACTACAAGCTGCTCGCGGTCGACCCGCGGTTCGACCGGCTCGAGCGGCCGATCGCGCTGGCCCGGCGCGAGGCGGTCGACGTCCGGCTGTGGCTGCGGCCGCGCGGCGGCAGCCCGTACGAGACCGTGGTCGAGGGCGAGCGCGAGGTCCTCGAGGTCACCCGGCGGACGATCCAGCGCCAGCAGATGACCTCGGTGCCCGGCACGTTCGGCGATCCGATCCGCGTGATCCAGACCCTGCCGGGGCTGCAACGCGCGCCGTTCGGCCTGGGCCTGCTCCTGGTCCGCGGCTCGAACCCCGACGACACCGGGATCTACGTGGACGGCCACGAGGTGCCTTCGCTGTTCCACTTCCTCGGCGGGCCCTCGATCTTCAACGCCGAGATGCTCGAGTCGCTCGACCTCTACCCCGGCGGGTTCCCGGCCCGGTTCGGCCGCCACCACGGCGGCGCGGTCGCGCTCGAGCTGCGGCCCTCGGCGTCCGACGGCATCCATGGCTCGGCCAAGATCGATTTTCTCGACGCCGGAGGCTATCTGCGCGCGCCGATCACCGACGACCTGTCGATCGCCGTGGCGGGCCGCCGGTCGTACATCGACGCGTTCCTCGGCCTGGTGCTGCCCCAGCCGGCCAAGGGCGGCCAGCGCATCGTCACGCCGATCTACTACGACTACGCGGCGCGCATCGACTACAACCTGCACGACCACGGCCGGCTCAGCCTGTTCGCGATCGGCTCGTCGGACACGCTCCACGTGCTCAACAAGGATCCGGACGCGGCGCTGTCGACCGATCTCAACTCCTCGGTGAAGTTCTTCCGGGTGATCGGCACCTACGAGCGGGTGATCGCCGGCGACGTCAAGCTGACGCTGTCGCCGGCGTGGGGCCGCGACACGCTGTCGATCTCGGGCGCGCAGGCCGCGGCCGCCGGGCCGTTCACCAGCATCGACGTGGTCAACGACAACCTGTCGTACCGGATGCGGCTGCGCGGGCGGCTCGATCCGCGGTTCACGATCGACACCGGGATCGACATGCTGTCGCGGGTCACCAGCTACCAGGCGCTGGTGCCGGTCGACGAGACGCTGATCAACTCCCAGGGCGTCGATCTCCCGCCGTCCCAGCTGTTCCGCGGCGCGCAGCAGATCGGCCTGGGCGGCTACATCGACCTGGGCATCGACGTGACCTCGCGGCTGCGGCTCGTGCCGAGCCTGCGGCTCGATGGCTACCTGCTCGACGGCGAGACCCGCCAGTCGGTCGATCCGCGGCTGGTCGCCCGCTACAAGCTCAGCCGCGCGCTCACGCTCAAGGCGTACCTGGGCGCGTTCAGCCAGCCGCCGCAGCCCGAGGGCCTCGACCGCCGGTTCGGCAACCCCGACCTCGGCATCGAGCACGCGATCCACAGCGGGCTCGGCTACGAGTGGCGACCCGATCCGCTGTGGTCGATCGACAGCGAGGTCTACTACGTCGATCGCTACAACCTCGCGGTGTTCACCGACGACGTCATCCAGAACCCCGACGGCACGTTCACCAACGTCAACTTCCGCAACGAGGGGGTCAACAACTCGGTCGGCCTCGAGCTCATGATCAAGCGCGAGATCACCGAGCACGCCTACGGGTGGCTGTCGTACACGCTGAGCCGCGCCGAGCAGCGCAACCACCCGGGCGACGACTTCGTGCCCACCGCGTTCGATCAGCCGCACGTCCTGAACGCGGTCGCCAGCTGGAAGCCCGGCAACGGCTGGGAGCTCGGCGCGCGCTACCAGCTCGCCAGCGGGCGGCCGGACACCCCCGTGATCGGCGCCACGTACAACGCCGATTCCGGCAGCTACGTGCCGATCCGCGGCCCGACCCGCTCGACGCGCACGCCGCTGTTCACCCAGCTCGACGTCCGCGCCGAGCACGACTGGCTGTTCGATCGCTGGAGCCTCGGGCTCTACCTCGACGTCATCAACGTCACCAACCGCAAGAACGTCGAGGCGATCCAGTACGACTACCGGTTTCGGTCGTCGTCGCCGGTCACGAGTTTTCCGATCTTGCCGACCCTGGGGCTCAGGGGTACATGGTGAGCGTCATGCGCGGCCGCGCCGGATGCCTCGCGGCGCTCGCCGTGCACGTCGGCTGCGGCAAGTTTCAAGATCCCAACGTCGTGGTCGATCTGCGCGTGCTGGCGATCACGGCGAGCCCACCGACCCAGATCGTCGACGTCGATCTCACCCGGCCGATCGACCCGGCCGCGCTGCTCGGCCAGCTCGTGGCGACCGAGGTCTGCGCGCTGGTCGCCGATCCGGCGCTGGATCGCCGGCTGACCTGGTCGCTCGCCACCTGCCCGCACACCAGCGACGAGCGCTGCGACGACGGCACCGATCGCGTGTTCGCCAGCGGCGCGCTCGACGACCCGGACACCACGGTGCCCGAGCCGCGGCTGTGCGCGACGGTCGCGCCGGACGGCGATCTGTTCGCGCTGCTGCTCGACGCGGTCCAGGGCGACGCGCTGCGCGGCCTGGGCGGCATCGACTACATGGTGCAGCTGCGGGTCGGCGGGCAGGACGCCGATCGCGCGCTCGACCAGTACGCCAGCAAGACGCTGCGGGTCGCGCCGCGGATCCCGGCCGACGCGACCGCCAACGCCAACCCGTCGATCGCGCGGATCGACACGGCGATCGACGGCGTGGCCGCCGGCGCGCTGCCGCTCGCGCGCTGCGCCGACCACCCCGCGCCGCTCGCGGTCCCCGCCGGGGTCAAGCTGCGGATGACGCCGATCGAGCCCGCGGGGGTGCGCGAGGTCTACGTCGTGCCGACGCTCGACGGCAAGTCACAGACGTTCACCGAGAGCCCGACGTACCAGTGGATCGCCGACAGCGGCGGGTTCTCGAAGGGCAAGACCGGCGGGCCGCACGATCTGGCCGGCAACCCGGCGCCGCTGTTCACCGACTATCGCGCGCCCAGCGCGGGTGATCTGAACGGCCCGACCGAGGTCTCGGTGTGGATGGTCCAGCGCGATGAGCGCCTCGGCGCGACGTGGTACGAGGCGTGCTTGCGCGTGGTCCCCTGACGCGAAGGTCGCGCCGGAGGGCCTCGGCGCGACGTCGTCGCGGCCGGCGGCTGGCTGATCGGCCCCAGGCAGCCGCGCCTGCGCCGCTGCCGCGCGACGACGGCGCCGCGCCGCGGTTGTCATCGCGGGCCCGGCGCGCCAACGTCTGCGCATGGTCTATCGCGGCGAGCTCACCGTCCCCACGCGCGGCCGTGGCATCTACGACATCACCCGCGACGTGGTCCGCCTGGTCGCCGCCAGCCGGGCGACCGAGGGGCTCGCGACCCTGTGGATCGCGCACACCAGCGCGTCGTTGATCGTCAGCGAGAACGCCGATCCGTCGGTGCGCGCCGATCTCGAGGCGTTCGCGGCGCGGCTCGTGCCCGACGGCGATCCGCTGTTCAGCCACGACGCCGAGGGCGACGACGACATGCCGGCGCACGTCCGCAGCGTGCTGACCCAGACCTCGATCGGCGTGCCGATCGCCGCCGGCCGGCTCGCGCTGGGCACCTGGCAGGGGCTCTACGTCTGGGAGCACCGCAAGGCGCCCCACGACCGCCGGGTCACGGTCTCGGTCATCGGTGAGTGACTGGCTGGCCGCGGTGCCGGGCGCGGTCGCCGCGCTCGCCGCCGCAGATCCGGGGCGCCGCAGGTTCGGCGCCGCGCGCCACCGCTACGAGCTCCGGCCGCCGCTGACCTTGGCCCAGCTCGCCGCGATCGAGGCCCAGCTGGGCGCCGCGCTGCCCGGCGATCTGCGAGCGTTCGCGGCGGCCGCGGGCGGCGGGGGCGCCGGGCCTGGATACGGCGTGGCGCCGCTCGACCGCGCGGCGGCGTGGGCGACGGTCGCCCCCGCGGGCGCGCCGTGGCGCCGCGGCCTGCCGGTCGCCGATCTCGGCTGCGGCTACGCCGCGATCGCGGTGCTCGACGGCGACGCGCGCGGCGAGATCTGGATCGACGCCCGGGCGATCGGCGTGGTCGCGCCGGTCGCCGCGAGCTTCACCGCGTTCTATCTCGACTGGGTCGATCGGCTGTCGCGCGCGCGCTGGCCCGCGCCGCTGGTCCCGCCCGGGGCCTGCGCGCTCGCGCAGGCGCTGAGCGGCTACCTCGCGCGCTGCGAAGCCCGGTCGGGCGTTGCCCCGGGCACGCTCGACGGCGCGGACCTGCGCGGCGCGTTGTCGCAGCTCGGGCCCGGCGCGATCGCGGTCACCGCCCGGGCATCTGCGTGGTTCGCGGATGGCGATCGCGTCGATCCCTGCCTCGCGTGCGCACGGCTCGTCGAGAATCTCGCAGCCGACGGGCTCGACGAGGCCGCCTGTGCGCGCGGCCTCGTGCCGTTGCCGCTGCGCTGATCCGCGCACCCGCCGCCCCTTGCGGCACCGGGCGTCCGCCGGGCGGACGATTGTCGCCGAGGCCACCCGGCTGTCACAGGATTGTCAGATGCGGTCGCTACGTTGCCGCGATGGTCGTGTTCTCCAACCATCGCCTCGGCCCGAGCGCCGAGCTGCTGGTGTCGCACGAAGTCGCCGCCGAGCTGTTGCGCGCGGTCGCGGCCGCGGCCGGCCCGTCGGCCCAGGCGCGCTGGGAGCACGAGCTGGTGACCTGGCTCGAGCGCCAGGCGAGCGCCAGCGCGAGCGAGCCCGCGCTCGACGTCTCCGACATCGCCTGGACGCCGGAGCACTTCGAGCGCCAGCGAGGATTTCTGATCGACGCCATCCGGCGCGCCAGCGAGGCCTCGCCGCACGCGCGCGCGCTGGGGCGGTGGGCGGCGCTGGTCGAAGCACATCCCCGCGAGTCCGTCCAGGTCGGGCGTCGCTGGCAGTGGCCGATCAACGAAGTAAATTACTGATATTTAAGGAGTAATTTAGACACCACCCCATGGGAGAGGTGTCCGGTGGGAGATCGGCGGTGCTACAGTGGGCGCGTGGCAGAAGGGTTGTACGGACCTGGGTTCTACCCCCAGCCGAACGAGTGGACCTGCGGTCCGTTCGCGCTGAAGCACGCGTTGCTCGCGCTCGGCCGCATGGTCGACGTCAACGAGATCTCCGCCACCGCGCGCACCCACTGGTGGTCGGGGACCAACGAGATCCAGCTCGCGCGCGCCGCCCGCGCGTTCGAGTGCGATCTCGTGCTCGAGCGCAGCGCCGACGCCGAGCAGGCTCGCAAGATCCTGGTCAAGCACCTGCGCGAGCAGACCCCGGTGCTGCTATGCGTCGACGAGTGGTCGCACTGGATCACCGTGCTGCGCTCCGAAGATCGCCGGTTCGTCGTGGTCGACTCGACCGACGATCCGCTGCTCTCGGTGTGTACCTGGCCCCAGCTGCGCAACTGGTGGCGCTACCACGACACCGACTACGTCAAGGAGAACCCCCCGACGCTGTACGACCTCATGGCCGTCGCCCCGCGGTTCCGCACCACGGTCAAGGCCGACTTCTCGGTCGACCGCGTGAAGTTCTTGCGCCGGCCGGAGAACCGCAAGCTCGCGCGGCACTGGAACGAGTACCTCGAAGACCTGCTCGAGATCTGCAAGCCGCCGTCGGTGCGGATCGCCGAGCCGCTGTCGATGGGCGAGTTCCTGCGCCGCCACCAGGAGCTCCTGCTCACCCGGGTCGTCTACTGGCACGGCGACATCCACCGCGAAGAGGTCGGCCGCGTGCTGCGCGACCTGCGCTTCGTCTCCGAGACCTACGGCCTGGTGATCCCGTCGGCGATGAGCCGGCGCGCGCTCGCCGACCTCGCGATCCTCATCTCGATCTGGGCGTGCTCGCAGCGCGGCGTCGACGCCATGTTCGGCTCGCCCGGCGCCGACGCGCGGCCCGAAGCCAAGCCGGTCAAGCGCAAGCGCAGCAAGGCGTGAGGCCGCGCGCCGATCTGCGCCTGCGCCGGTGCCACCGCCGGATCGGGCGCACCCGGCGCGCGTCGCGACGGCATCACCACACCGAGATCGCGGTGCCGTCGACCTGCATCGAGGTCTCTCGCGTCGCACCTCGTCGTCGGCGGATCTTGATCGTCGACGTAGACTTGGTGCTTGACTTGACGTTGACGCCAAGCCGTTGACCGTGAGGCAGCTGCGCGGCACGTAGTCGTTGACGCCTTGCGTGACCTTGCACGTCGACAGGTCCCGCAGGTGCGTGCTCGTGAACGCGACGACGTGGGTCGAGGCGACGATGGCGTCAGACGTCTACGTATCGCTCGCCGCCGTCCACGACGACGTGTGGGTCAAGGCCTGCGTGTTCGGACGTCGCGGCACGTCGCGGTCTGGGTTCGGACCGCGGTCATCCCCCGGCTTCGAGCATCGTCCACGCAGCGTCGCCGATCGCGCGGCGCAGCGCCTTGATCGCGTCCGCCGTGCCGTGGCGGGTCGGATGCACGCGGTTGGTGAGCAGCGCGACCCAGCGGCCGCGCGGCAGGTCGAGCCACAGCGACGTGCCCGTGAAGCCGGTGTGGCCGACCGCGCCGGCGCGCGGCCACCGATCGCCGGCGTGCGAGATCCCGGGCGCCGGCGACGGGGTATCCCAGCCCAGCCGCCAGGTCGCGCCCGGCGCCGCCGCGGTGGTCAGGAACTGCCGCACGACGTCGGTGCGCCAGCGGCCGCGCGGCCGGCCTGCGGCGGTCTCGACGATCGCCGCGGCGAATGTGGCGACGTCGCCGATCGTGGCAAACAGCCCCGCGTGGCCGCAGATCCCGCCGCCGAAGTACGCGTTCTCGTCGTGCACCCGGCCGCTGACCAGGCCGCGATCGTCGAGCTCGGTCGCGACGGCGAGCGGCAGCGCCGCCGCACCTGGATAGCGCGCGCCTGCCAGGCCAAGCGGCTCGCCGACCCAGGATCGAAACGCGGCGTCGAGCGGCTGATCGGCGGCGCGCTCGAGGATCGCGCCGAGCAGCAGGTAACCGAGGTCGCTGTACAGCGCCTGCGCCCCGGGTGGAGCCGCCGGGTTCCGCGCCGCGCTGGCGATCAGCTCGCCGTACGGATCGGCGTGGCCGCCTTGGCGAAGCGATCGGAAGAACTCGACGTGCGCTGCGCAGCCCGCGGCGTGCCCCAGCAGGTGGCCGACCGTCCCGGCGGTCGCGGCCTCGGGGAGCCAGCGCCGCACCGGCGCGTCGAGGTCGAGCCCGGCGTGCCCGACCAGCGCCATCGCCAGCGCGGCGGTCGCCATCGGCTTGGTCAGCGACGCCAGGTCGAACGCGGTGTGCTCGTCGATCGCCGGGCCGACGTCGGGGACCCGCCGGGCCGTGCCCCGGACCAGCTGGACCCGCTCGACCCCGGCATCGCCGATCGAGACCGCCGCGGCCGAGCCCAGCGGGGTCGCCAGGGCGGCGTCCAGCAGGGCCGCGATCGCGCGCATATTCGGCATCGTACACAGGCCCAAGCCCCGGAGCGTGCTAGGATGTGCGCCACGTGACTCGGTACGAGTTGCTCGACCGCATCGGTGTGGGCGGGATGGCCGAGTTGTTCCGCGGCAAGGCCGTGGCTGCCGGTGGCTTCGAGAAGCCCGTGGCGATCAAGCGCATCCTGCCGCAGTACTCGCAGGACGCGCGGTTCGTCGAGCTGCTGATCGCCGAGGCCAAGGTGCTCTCGCTGCTCAAGCACCGCAACATCGTGCAGATCTTCGACGTCGGGCTCGGCGACGACGACAAGTACTTCCTGGTGATGGAGTACGTCGACGGCAAGGATCTCGGCGCGGTCCAGCGCGCGATCGAGGCGCGCCGCCGCCGCATGCCGTACGATCTCGCGCTCCACGTCGCCGCCGAGATCTGCGAGGCGCTCGAGCATGCGCACACCGCGCGCGCGCCGGACGGCAAGGCCATGTCGCTGGTCCATCGCGACGTGTCGCCGTCGAACGTGCTGCTGTCGCGCGCGGGTGAGGTCAAGCTCACCGACTTCGGGATCGCCCGGCGCGCCGAACAGGAGCAGACCAGCCACGGGGCGCGGCGCAGCGCCGTGCGCGGCAAGTTCGCTTATATGTCGCCGGAGCAGGCGCGCAACGAGCAGCTCGATCCGCGCAGCGACGTGTTCGCCGTCGGGATCCTGCTGTGGGAGCTGGTGACCAACCGGCGGCTGTTCTCGGGGCTGACCGAGCTCGAGGCGGCGCACGCGCTGCACACGACCGAGGTGCCGCGGCCGCGCGAGCTCGACCCGCGGCTCGACCCGGAGATCGACCGGCTGATCATGACCGCGCTCGCCCGCGTGCCGACCGAGCGGCCGACCGCCGGCCAGCTGGCCGCCCAGCTCCGCACGCTGCGCTACTCGCTCGATGTCACTGTCGGCGATCCGGCGACCGAGCTGGCCCGTTTCATCGAGGCGGCCGAGGAGGTCGAGCGCCGTGGCTCGCAGAAGCTCGCGCCCCGGCCGCCGCGCCCGGCGTACGACGGCGGCGAGCCGACGGTGATCCGGATCCATACTGCCGATGCGTTCTCGATGCACGACATGGATGGTACGGGCATGGCGCGCGCCCGCGAGGTGATCGATCGGTTCGATGAAGAGGAGACTCGGCAGGCGGCGCTGTCGAGCGAGCAGATGGCGTTCCTGCGGCGGACTGCGCCGCGCGACTCCGGCGAGCAGGCGTCGATCGAGCCACCAGCGCCCGCGCTGCCGTACCCGTTGCCTGGCGTGCGGGCGTGGCAAGCCACGGAGGAACCGACCCGGATGCGCGAGTTGCCGCCGCTCAGCGCGTTGTCGTCCACCGACGATCTCCCGACGTTCGCGCCGGGCGAGCTCGAGGCGAACCCGCAGTTCGATCCCGACGACGCGACCCGGATGGTCGCGCCCGTGACCCGGCGCACGCCGCCACCGGAGCGGATCGACCGCATCGACCGGAACGACCGCATCGACCGCATCATCGACCGCATCGACCGCATCGACCGGAACGACCGGAACGACCGCATCATCGACCGGCCCGAGCGCAACGACCGCATCATCGACCGGCCCGAGCGCAACGACCGCATCGAGCGCAACGACCGTAACGACCGCATCGAGCGCAACGACCGCCCTGCTGCCGCGTCCGCCGTGCCCCCCCTGCCACCGGCCCCGCCGCGCGGCCACACCCCGTTGCCAAGCCCCACGCCGTCGTCACTGCGGAACCCGCTCGAGCGGAGCAGCCGCGGCGGCCTGCTCACGCCGCCGCTGACCCCGGCGAACTCGCACCCCCTGCCGCCGGGCGCGACGCTGCCGCCCCCGCCCCCGCTACCTCCGGGCGCGGCGCTGCCGCCCCCGCCGCCGCTGCCGGGGTCCGACGTCCAGCCGTTGCCGTTGCCGCCGCCACCACCCGCCGGTTACCCCCACTGGAACCAGCGGGCCCAGCTGCCTGGCGGTCTGCCGCCGCCGCAGCCGATGTTCCCGCGTACATCGACCAACCGGATCTCCGGGGGCGTTCCCCGGCGCCGCCCGCTGCACACCTGGATGCTGGTGATCGGCGCGCTGGTCATGGCGCTGCTCGCGTTCGCCGTGACGCGGGCGTGCATCCACAGCGCGGCGACCCGGCCGCCCGCCGAGACCAAATAGCCGCGGCGGCCGCTGGGCTTGACGGTCTGCGCGCGTCACGATACGCCGCACCCGTGAGCTCCCGCGATCCGATTCAGCGCCTCGAGGACATGGAGGCGAAAGCCTTGCTCGGCGGCGGCAAGGCGCGCATCGACAAGCAACACGAGGCCGGCAAGCTCACCGCACGCGAGCGGATCGCCGCGCTGGTCGACGACGGCAGCTTCGTCGAGCTGGATCGCTTCGTCACCCACCGGTCCGCCGATTTCGGCATGGCCGATCACAAGATCCTCGGCGACGGCGTGGTCACCGGTCACGCCATGATCGACGGGCGTCCGGTCTGCGTGTTCGCCCAGGACTTCACCGTGTTCGGCGGCTCGCTGTCGGGTGCGTACGCGCAGAAGATCTGCAAGGTCATGGACCTCGCGACCAAGATCGGCTGCCCGGTGATCGGGCTCAACGACTCGGGCGGCGCGCGGATCCAGGAGGGCGTCGAGTCACTGGCCGGCTACGCCGATATCTTCCTGAAGAACGTGATGTCGAGCGGCGTGGTCCCGCAGCTGTCGGCGATCCTGGGGCCGTGCGCCGGCGGTGCGGTGTACTCGCCCGCGATCACCGACTTCATCCTGATGGTCGACGGCACGTCGTACATGTTCATCACCGGCCCCGAGGTGATCCGCACGGTCACCCACGAGGAGGTGACCAAGGAGCAGCTCGGCGGCGCGTCGACCCACGCCGGCAAGAGCGGCGTGGCGCACTTCAACGAGCCCGACGAGCTGGCGTGCATCGCGCGGCTCCGCGAGCTCCTGAGCTTCCTGCCCGGCAACAACACGCTCGACCCGCCGATCCGGCCGACCCAGGATCCGGCCGACCGGAGCGACGCCGCGCTCGACAGCGTGGTGCCGGTCGAGTCGAACCGGCCCTACGACATCAAGAAGATCATCACGAGCGTGGTCGACGACGGCGACTTCGTCGAGGTCCACAAGGAGTTCGCCAGGAACATCGTGTGCGGGTTCGCCCGGTTCGATGGCCGGCCCGCCGGCATCGTCGCCAACCAGCCCAACCACCTGGCGGGCTGCCTCGATATCGACGCGTCGACCAAGGCCGCCCGGTTCGTGCGGTTCTGCGATTGCTTCAATATCCCGCTGGTCACGTTCGTCGACGTGCCCGGGTTTCTGCCCGGCACCACCCAGGAGTACGGCGGGATCATCAAGCACGGCGCCAAGCTGCTCTACGCGTTCGCCGAGGCCACGGTGCCCAAGATCACCGTGATCACGCGCAAGGCGTACGGCGGAGCGTACGACGTCATGGCGTCCAAGCACATCCGCGCCGACGTCAACGTGGCGTACCCGGGCGCCGAGATCGCCGTGATGGGCTCCGAGGGCGCGGTCAACATCATCTTCCGCGGCGAGCTCGACAAGATCGCCGACGAGGTCGAGCGCGCCCAGGCCAAGGCGCGGTTCACCGAGGAGTACCGCGAGCGGTTCGCCAACCCGTTCAAGGCGGCGTCGCTCGGCTACATCGACGAGATCATCCGGCCGCGCGACACCCGGTGGACGATCGTCCGCTCGCTCCGCATCCTGGCCAACAAGCGCCAGACGAACCTGCCGCGCAAGCACGGCAACATCCCGCTGTAGCGGCCCCTAAACCCATGATGTCCGCTTTCCGGACAGCCGGCGCGGTCGCCTGGTGCGCGTGGCTGGGGCTCGCCGGGTGCACCCGGCCCCCGCCGGCAACGGCGTTGCCGCCGCTGGCGCCACAGGCCTACGCCCGCTACCTCGATGGCAAGCTGGCCGGCTACCAGGGCGACTGGGCCGCCGCCGCCGCCGCGCTCGCCGCCGCCGCCGCGGCCGCGCCCGATCAGCCGATGATCGCCGTCGAGCTCGCGCGCGCGCAGTGGAAGGCGCAGCGGCAGTCCGCCGCGCGGGTGACGCTCGCCGCCGCCCGCGCGCGCTGGCCGGATCACCCGCAGGTCTGGCTGGTCTCGGGCGATCTGCTCGCCGCCGGCGATCCGGCGGCGGCGAGCCGGGCCTACCTGCGCGCCGTCGAGCTTTCGCCCGACGACGAGCGCGGCTACCTGGGGCTCGCGAAGCTGCAGCGCGACGATCTCGCCGAGCGCACGCTGCGCATCCTCCTCCGCCACGTGCCGGCCTCGATCGACGGCCTCTACGGCCTGGCCGTGCGGCTGGCGCGGCGCGGCGAGCTCGCGGCGTCGACCCAGGAGCTGGACGCGGTGCTCGAGCGCGATCCCGACCACATCGACGCCCGGCTCGATCTGGCACGCGCGCTGCGCCGCCAGGGCCACCTCGATCAGGCGATCGCCCAGACCCGCAACGCGTTCGATCGCAGCGGCCAGGCGATCGATCTCGCGGAGGAGCTGTTCTGGCTGCTGTGCGAGGCCGATGACCGCCCTGCGGCGATCGACCTGCTGACCTTGCTCGACGACGATCGCAGCGATCCCGACGCGCTGGCGGTGATCGCGCGGCTCGACCGGAGCCTGGGCCGGATCGCCGAGGCGCGCGCGATCGCCGCGCGGATCGCGCGGCTCGACCGCGATCGCGGTGCGATCGCGATCGCCGAGGCCGCGCTCGCCGCCGGCGATCGCCCCGGCGCGATCGCCGCGCTCGCCGAGATCGCCGACGAGGCCAAGCGCGCCGACGAGGCGCACCGGCTCGCCGCGGTCGCCGCGCTCGACGCCGGCGATCCGGCGCGCGCGCTGGTCGCGCTCGGCGCTCGCGCGGCGCGCGCGCTCGACGGCTCGCTGATCGCCGCCTTCGCCCTCGCCGATCTGGGCAAGCCGGCCGAGGCGCGCGCCCGGCTCGCCGGGTTCGGCGTCGATCCGGCGTCCGAAGACCATCCCGCCGCGACGATCGCACGCGCCCGGCTCGCCGAGCGCATCGGAGACGTCGCCGCGGCGATCGCGCTGCTCGATCCGCTGATCCGCTCCCGGCCCGATACCGTCGCGGCGTTGAACCTCGCCGGGTACCTGCTCGCCGAGACTCGTCAGCGCCTGGCCGACGCCGAGCGCTACCTGCGCCATGCCCGCGATCTCGCGCCGGGAGATCCGGCGATCCTCGATAGTTGGGGCTGGCTGCTGCTCCGCCAGGGCCACGCCCGCGCCGCGGTCCGCGCGCTCGATCGCGCCGCGCGGTTCGCTCCGCTCGAGCCGGAGATCCTCGTGCACCTGGCCGCCGCGTGGGCGGCCGACGGCGCACCGCACACCGCGGCCCAGACCCTCGCACGTGCGACCGCGCTCGGCCCCACCCCGGTCGTGCAAAAGCGGATCGAAGAGCTCCGCCAAACCCTGCAGCGCGGTGATACGATGGCTCCATGAAACCCTGGATCGTGGCAGCGTGTCTGTGCGCCGGGGCCTGGGGCTGCCAGCGTTCGCCGTCGGAAGACCAGTGCAAGCAGCTGCTCGACCGCACGCTCGACTTCGAGTTCAAGAAGGCGGGCGCGAGCGCGGGCGCGTCAAGCGAGGCCACCAAGGCCGAGAGCGCGCGGCAGAAGAAGGCGGTCTCCGAGGCCAAGGTCACCGAGTTCGTCGATGCCTGCGTGCACAAGACGTCGAGGGCGCGCGTCGAGTGTGGGCTCGCGGCCTCGGATCTCGAAGCGATGGCCCGCTGCGACGAAGTGAAGTGAAGTGACGTGACGTGAACTGACCTGACCTGAGACGTCCGGGCCGGTGCTACGCTGATCAGCCCAGCGCGCTGACGCACGCGGCGGCGACCCGCTCGCCGACCGCTGCGGCTGCGGTGGCGCCGTGTCCGCCGAGCCCGGCCGCCCACACCAACCAGGGCCGCTCCGGA
>Ga0302322_100003523_pt1 | contig 13462 bp, 16 predicted proteins | sample Fen_T0_2_FD_203757 | JGI IMG/M metagenome (GOLD analysis project Ga0302322, IMG submission 203757) | Peat permafrost microbial communities from Stordalen Mire near Abisko, Sweden - Fen_T0_2 | ecosystem: Environmental > Terrestrial > Soil > Wetlands > Permafrost | place: Sweden: Abisko...
TGCCGCGATAAGCCCGCTCCACGAGAAAGTGAAGCGAGGAAGGCTCCGGTGCCTTCCTCGCCCCGACTTCGGCTACGCGGACTCTCGCAAGTCGGCGTTCTCTCCAGGTCGAGAGCAAATTGCGCAGTGTACGCCGCTGTGTGTGAACGGATAGTTTAGAGAAGTTGCATCCATGCGTCCAATGCTTTTGGCGTATTGATTTGATAGCCTAGACGCATGGAGTTCGAGATCAGGCTATTGAAGTGCGCGTTAACGCTGGCAGAGCAGCGCAATTTTGCGCGCGCAGCCAGCGTGCTGCACCTGTCACAACCGTCGCTTTCACGCAGTATCCAGAACCTGGAACATTTTGCAGGAGTGCAGATTTTCGAGCGTAACTCGCGTCGGGTGGAAATCACGGATGCGGGCCAGATCTTTCTGAAGTATGCGCAGCAGGTGATGGCGCACTCCGCCGACCTGAGCCGCGAAATGGAGTTGCTCAAGGGCCTGGCCAAGGGCGAGCTGCAGGTCGGAGTGGGGACGTATGTGGGTGTCCAGTTTGTGGACGCCGCCATCGCGCGAATTGTGCGCCACCATCCCGAGGTGCGCCTGCGCATCGTCAACGACAACTTCGGCGGCCTGCTGCCCTTGCTCCGCAGCCGTGAACTCGACCTTGCCGTGGTTGCCGGAAACGGCATCGCAGCCGACGATCAGTTTCACCTCACAGCCTTGACGCGACGGCAGGGCTACCTGGCCGTAAGGGCGGGCCATCCCCTGCTCAAGCAAAGAGGTGCGGTGAGCATGCGCGATGTTCTGCGCTATCCGTTTGTCAGCACATCGCGCTTTCCGCCAGGACTCTTGCGGCAGTTCGTCAACGAATCTGTCCGGGGTGAAGACCCATCGCAGCCAGGACCGAGGACATTCCCCTCGATCGCCTGCGAATCCCTAGCGATGATGAAGAATATTGCGCAGGAGTCCGATGCCGTGGCCATGCTCCCTCTGAACGTGTTGCTGCCCGACCTCGGGTCCAAAAGCATGGCAGTCCTGCAGCTGGTGCTGCCCATGCTGGAGGCCGACTTTAGTATCGTGCGGCTGGTGCGCCGCAGTTTGTCTCCGTTGGGAGAACTTTTCGTTCGCACGATGTTGGAGGTCGATGCCGAAGTAGCCGCCTTGGAAGAGAACGCCGCTAAAAAGTTGTTCCTAACCCGGCGGCGGGTATCCGCAAAAGGTGCTAGACCATCTCAGGAATCAGATATTAGGGGATAGTTTTTGGGGACAGACCATATCACATGTAATCCCGGTCGAGCTGGCCGCGCCAGTTCCGTTCATCTATCAGTTCACCCTCAGGGGTGGGGATGGAGAGGTGGGACACTTTTTCCGGCGCAACATGATTCCGACGCGGTGTTTTGCAAGAGGTGTGGTGGCCAACTCTGACACAGAGCCAGAGCTTCGCTCATTTCCCCTTGCAGTCCGGTGGTTTTCGTACTAGCATCTGGTGCCTGAAATCCCCGGCGATCAAAAGTGAGGTGTTATGGCGACCAAACGGAAGTCCGCAAAACGTAGCCGAAAGACAGTGCGCCGTCCACCGCCGCCTCCCCCGCCTCCGGTTGTAGAACTGTTCGGACATGTAATCCTGGTGGAAGGCTATGCCCTCACGAACTACACGGGCTGTCACGCGTTACTCGCTCTGCGCGATTCGCCAGGTGTCACGGTCGCAGTATTGACCACCGAGGTCCGCCTGCAGTCCCTGCTTGAGACGGCATTGGCGACGGGCAACCTGGTGGATTGCTGGTCACGCCTGCTGAGTAATCCGCCCACGCCCCGAGGTGGAACTTGGGCGGTGGATGTTTACTCAATCGACGGCGTCATCTTGTACAACATGGTGTAAACGCCTGCTCTAACTATTCATAGCGCAGCGCCACGAGCGGGTCCACGTGGGCCGCCCTGCGCGCCGGAATGTAGCAAGCCAGCACTGCCGCCATCGCAAGAATCAGCGTTACGCCGCCAAAAATGATGGGATCGTGCGCGCTCACTCCAAACAGTAGGCTCGAAAGCACGCGCATGGCGGCCAAACGCAGCCACCAGTCCCAGCACCAGGCCGACAATCGCGAGGCGCATTCCCTGTTGCACCACGAGCTTCAGCACGCTGGTGGCCTGTGCACCCATGGCCATGCGGATGCCAATCTTGCGCGTCCGTTGGGTCACCGACCAATCTCATTCACCACGGTGTCGCGCACAATACCCACGATTTCGCGGAGCTGCGTCTCACCGAAAAAATGGAAGCGCTTTCCGAGGGCGCCCTGGTTCGGCCAGAACTGTTTGGCCATGGCTTCGTTCAGGATCGCCACCTTGGCCGTGTCCTTGCGGTCGGAGTCGGTAAACTTGCGTCCACTTACCTGCGGAATGCGCAGCGTCTTAAAGAAATTCGGCGCGATGTCGTTCATCTGCGTCAGCGTCCGCGATAACCCGATGCATCGTCCTGGCCCTCGGGAAACACGTTCCGCGCGAACCCTCCGATGAGAGGGAAATTTGACGCGACTGTTGCTGACGCCACTCCGAGTGATGCCTCCGCCCGTTCGATGGCAGAGCGAAAATACTGTTGCCCATGATCTTCGTCGTAATGCAGCGCGCCCAGGTCAAACGCAAACACGAAGAGGTTTCTAGACTCGAACCCGGGAGCCACCTTCTGTGCATTTTGCATGCTGCGAACGAACAGGCCCGCGCCCACCAGTGCGACCAGCGCCAATGCAATCTCGGCAACCACCAGCAGACTGCGTAACCGGTTGCGCGTCCAACTCACACTTCCACCGCGTCCGCCAACCTTCAGCACTTCGATCAGGTTGTTGTCAGCCAGCAGTATGCATCTGTAGCGTCCCAGCCCCCCGACTGCGCCTGTTCGCCCATGGTGACGAGTGTGCGCCAACGAACAGTTGCAGGCAGTGCGCCCGAGTTTAGCGCCCGCACAGACGGGAGTCCGCCAGGCACCCAGTATGGTATGAGGATATCGAGGAGCGGTTAAGGATGGCGGGCGAGTTGCCGGGTATGGCTACTTCAGGTTGCTCTGCAATGTTGCTTCGGAAACTGGCTGGGCGAGGCGAACGAGCTTTACTGATGACGTCGCCTCGGGCAGGGCCGCGACGGCAGTTTCATTTTGATGCAAGTCGAGCATCAGGATTCGGCTGTCTGAATGATAGGTCTGGCCAGATACGGTTTGCGCCTCGTAAACGGGATTGTCAGACTGCAAATATTGGTGTTGCAGCGGAAATGTGTTGCCCAGGTCAGCGCCGACGAAGTCGCGCTCGGTGTCCACGTGGGGATCAATGGTGTGGTTTATAATGCGCCCGCGCTTAAGCCAGGAGATGGCATCGTCGAAGGTAGCAGCACCGGCCCAAATCGGAATGCCCGCGGAAGTGTAGCCGGTCTTCCAGATACGAATATGATGGCGGCGCGAAACGATGGCACCTGGGTCGGGCAGGGAGTATGCGTGGTCTTGTACGCGTCCGAACATGTAGAAACGCGCCATGGGGAGTTTGGCGTTGTGAGTGCCGTGGCGGGCCAGATGCCAGGCCATAATTGGGTTCCAGCGGTCCGTTTTGACCCAGCCGGCACGGGCGAATGCAGACTGAAGTTCGTCGGGCTGGGCAACGAATACCAGATTGACCATGTCGCCTTCGTGGCCTTCGCGATCGGTGATGCGAGCGGGAAGGTACTCCATCATGTCGTTTATGCCTTCGGCGGTTTGATCCGCGGCCAGCAGTCCGACAGACCGCAGGGAAGCATCGCAATCGAAGTGAGCGGTTACTTCCGTGCCCTTCAGGATTGTGCTTTGGCCTCCGCGGGTGAGCAGGAAAACAGGGGCGGCGGGCATATAGAACAGACCTGTTACTGCCATGCTGGTGAGCATCCGCCAGGTGTGAGAGCTGCCTTTAATAACTTTGCGGCCGGAAATTCCGACTGTCTCCCCGGTGATCAACTCCACAGAATCGAGGCCGATGGTGATATTGCCCCCGATGCCCAGCAGGCGCCTGCCTTTTACGCCGACGACGCTGCCATGAACATGACTTCCTTTGCGAAGGATCGTAAAGTCGCCGACATTAACGTTTTTCTCAACCACAAAGTCGAGGGGATCTCCGGGCTTGGCGTGCGAAGACGAAACGGTTTGGGTCAGTTGAAGATGGACCGATGTTCCGTCTGGAACCATGAGCCGCGAGTTGTTGCTGAGCGGCTCCTCGGCGAACAGCCCAAGGGGCAACAACCAGAAGCTTACGAGCGCGTAAGTGGCAATTCGCCTATGAGGCCAGATTCGAATGGTCGGCCGTCCTTCCGAGAAGCTTTGCTTCTAATCCGCGACGGCTATTTCAAAGGGAAAGTCCTACCGAGCGGAGGGCAAGCAGTTGTTCAAGTTTCCGTTTCTGAAAACCGCAGCCTGATTAAAGCACCTTGTTTGCTGCGTATCTGTTCAATTGTGCTCACTTCCGCGAGAAGTCAACCCTGAATCTAGATTCTCTTGATTGCACAGCGGTCCCGATGCTCGTCCGACATTTGAGCTCTCGATATTTTCACTGTTGAGTGCGAATTGAATTCGATGCCGTCTTTAAGTGAGTGAATAGATATCCGCGACGGCTGATCCGGGGGGTACTTCTACCGGGCGGTAGAACTCGATTATTGAGGAGTGAGCAATTTTGGTCAATGAAAATCGCCACCGACGGCGAACGAAGGTGACATGAACCGCACACGGTGTTGCGAAATGAAACACACCTGTCGGGTATAAGAAAACCCCACACGGCAAGTAGCCGCGTGGGGAGGCAGTTCAACCGAAGATATACAGACTACTGCGGCTGCGTTGTGCGGTAGATATCTCCGTTCTTGAGGACGATGTAGAAGTACCCGGTCAGGGGGTCCACTTGCATACCCTGAGTATTGGCCCCACCGGCCGTGGTGCTGGGATCGGGCGGAAGACCCGTGTTGCAGGAGTTCCAGTTCACGCCGTCGTCGCTATAAATCGGCTTAAGGCCGCGGTCGCCGTAGTAAATTGCGATGGCGCGCGTCTTGGCAGGATTGACGATAATCCGGTTTACGTCGGTGGCGAACCCGGTGCCATATTGGTTGTTGCCGCAATAGTGCCATGTTCCGGAAGGTGCGGCCTGTGGCCCGTAGCACCAAAGTCCGGTTCCTGTCTTGTTGGATGCACCTGCGTTGCCCGCGCCTACCATCAGGTATCCAGCGTATGGACCCGCGGGAGCAGTGGCCATTGCCCAAACGTCTCCGTTAGTGAAATTGCCGGGGGGGTATCCCAGCTTCGTCCAGTGATATCCGTTGTCCTTGGAGTAGAACACCCCGCCATTGGCGAACCCGGCGTAAATGGTGCCATCGGGCTGTTTGTAGGTTTCGATTCCTTCGGCCACCCCGGTGGGTTGTCCCGGAGCAAGAAACCAGCTCCGCGCATTATTGGTGGAAAGGAATATCCCGCTGTAGGTGGCGGACACTATCGTCTTGCCGTCGTTGGCGATGACCGAATTGTTGATCTGTCCGCCATAGTTGTAGACGGGACTGGTTACGACGGTCCATTTAGTTCCACTGCCGCTCACATTGTCGAGCCAGTAGAAGTGATTGAGGCCTTGGTTAAAGTTATTGCAATAATCATTGCCCACGAAGATTGTTCCGTCGGGAGCCATACCCATACCGCGATGCAGGAGGCACGTAAATCCAGTGTTGATGACAGTCCAGTGGTAACCCTTGTCGGCCGATCGCGAGACTCCACCAGCAGGTGGGTTATTACTGGAAACGTACATCTTGCCAGTCTTGTCGAACTGTATCCACCAGTTCTGCGTGGCGAGTCCGGTGTTGCCGATCTTTTGCCAGACGGGCGCCAGTTTAGTAGGTGAGTAATTGCCGGAGGTATTGAGATCTGCTTGCGCAAACAGCAAGCTGCATGACACTGCTGCAAAGAGTAGCGAAAGTGCCCACTTAGAGATAATTTTCGACATCTGTAGCCTTCTCCAATGATTTATTAAGATTTGCGTCAACGCCTAGCGAGAGGGATGTTGACGATTGGGCGCCAGCGATGATGTGGGCTGCATCAGGGGAGCTGCTGGGCCGGTTGTAGGTGAGCGTCACGTCAATGGGAGCTACGTGCCGCTTGGCCTCAGTCGCGGAATTCCGCGAGTTTGGGCCTGAATAGGGTGCGAAGAATCCTCCTGATACCTAGGAACTCAGTTGTTGAGATTCACAAGGACTTTTGCACCTGACAAACCAAACTCAGGGTCATCATTTTCAACCACTTAAAGGCTAGTGATAGCGGCCTATAGGTGTAACATTTACAGTAACCATGAAAATGTTACTTGTTTCGGAAGTGGCGGTGTAAGACCTGACGAAAGGATGAGAGAAGCGACCGTGAACTGGTCTAGGCTGTTTATTGCGCCATTCGTGGTCACGAGGTGCCGCGGCTAACCACTGGTTACGGGAGCGAGGGATGCGCCGTTCCAGATAGCATGGATGGGACTGCCGCAAAATCATCAGCGCCACGCACTTGCCATCAGGGCAACCGTGCATGCTAAGACGAAGCGAGCTTGCGATTTACCAGAGCAGAAGGCGGTTGCTATTTGGAGAATTCCACGCTAACCTTGAGCGCCTTAGAACCGCTGGCTGATCGAGCGGCGCAAGTCAACTCTCTGGGACGGTACAAAGCATGTCATCTGGCCAAGATATCGGTTCTTTAAACCCACCCAACGCTGCTGATTCCGGCTCCGTTCCTTTGGCCCAAGCGCAGGACCTTGCTCTCACGGTCACAATGTATTTCGAGGGCGGCAATTCTGCGTATCAGGCCCTGGCCGATGACTTCGACGGCATGGGAACATCGTTCGGACTGATCCAGTGGAACTTCGGAGCAGGGACCCTGGGCCCGTTGCTCCTCAAGATGATGAACGCCGATCCTGCGGCCTTCGCCGGCTGCTTCGGAGCCAACGCCAACTTCGACGCTTTGAAGAGCGCAATTACGGCGGCCAGTGTGTCCCAGCAGTTGATCTGGGCCAGGCGATTGATTGCCTCCAACCGGGCGGCGTGGAAGGCAGCGTTTGTAGCAATCGGGACGAATCCCACGTTCAACCAGATACAACGTCAACAGGCGATTACTCATTATCATGCGCGCGCTCTGACGGTCATTGCCAGTCTTCGTCGCATCAGTTCGGACCTCATGGTCAACGTCGAAGTCAGGAGCTACGTGGCCATCTTCGACCTATGCGTGCAGCAGAATGGAATCGACAATGTCCTGGACTCCATCAAAGCTAAAGTATTGGCAGCAGCGCCAACGACCCAGCTCGCGCTGGTGACGATGGCGGTCCAGCAGCGAGCGCTCTCTGCAAAGGCCAAGTATGTCGCCGACTGCATGAGCCGCAGAATGGGGATTCTTACCGGCGCCAACTATACGGCGACGGAAAACGGAGTTTCTTCCACGCGGCAAAATCCAAAACTCGGACTGATCGCCGCTGTGGGGACCAAGTTTGTTGAAGGTTTGTAATCGTCTCGCAGCGATTTGTCTGGTGTGGGCGTGTGTCTGCCTGGCAGAAGATGCCGTCACGCCGCCAGCCTGTGCCGATGGCGTCTGTGTCTTTAATGTGGTTTCGACGGCTCTGATTGTTCCACCGTGCGCTGATGATTCCGTTTTGGTGGCTTACAGCCAGTCGAGCGGAGCCACGCTTATTCAGTGCAGCGACCCGTCGGATCCGGGGGACAACAAAGCATTCGTGTTTGACCGGCATGAGGCGACCTCCGAATCGTATGAGTTTCGCGGCGGACGGTTTGTCCGGCCGGACTACCTCGCAACGGCAGTGACCGAAGGAATTCCCGACAAGATGGGTGCCGTGCCGCTGTGCGCAGTAAAGGATCGGCGGGCAGCTGCGGCCGGTGAGCTACTCCTGGCCGACAAGCAGCCGAACGACTCGCAAGCCGCTCCGTACTGCTACCGAATTCATTATGTTGTTGCGGGGAAAGGGACTCTGCGAATTGTCGGTGGCGACGGAAGGGAACTGCCGGCCATCGCGCCGACGGAGATTGAAGCGTGGGCGAAGTTGCGCGAGGTTCTTTCGCCTTACCTTCCGAAGGGAAGCACTAGTGCGGCATTGCCGACTAGGGCTCAGTTGGGCTTAGTGAGCAGCGACAAGGCGCGCTTGTTCCAGGCGCCAAGCTTGGAAAGCGCCGGCAAGATGTATCTCGTGAAGGGCGATCAAGTAGAGATCATCGACGACACTAAGTTCGACGCGGGATGGTGCAAGATTCGCTATGTCGGGAAGTCCGGGAGACCGATCGTAGCGTGGATGCAATCCAGCGACCTCAGCCGATCGCAGAAGTAGGGCGTTGCTCTTCGCTGGCGCGTTGAGTCCATGTGTTGCTTCGACTCATCCCGCAACTTGCGGAGACGGTGATGGCGGCGCGACCTGCGGCTTGGTCAGACTCTCCAGTTCCATCTTGATTCCTCCCACCGAGGCAGCGACCCAGTTGTAGAGCAGCGTCATCAGAGCGCCAACGATGAAACCGAATAGCCCGTACAGAAATGGTGAAAGCGCCGCGAAGACCAACACGCCAATCATGCCGAACTTCTGTTGGCCCGGGGCGGCCGCCAATCCCACCAAGCCGATAAGCACCAGAAAGAGAGCCACGACGACTCCAATGGCCATGTGAAGAATGCCGTATATTTTGGCGCAGGAAAGTACATCTACCGAACGAAGTCGCACCATGGTTCCTCCTACCTCAATTGAAACTTCGCCGCGAAAGCGGCATTCACCTGTTCGCTCTGCCCACGCGGAACGCTAAGCGTCTTCCATTGCGCGCCGGTCCAGTGCTCGGATAGAAAGATGATTTGCCCTGTGTGTGGAGGGAGTACTGCGTAGCCTGACGGCTGCAGCACGGTGTAGGGTTGGCGGCGGATAGTGACTTCGCGCGAAAGATCGTCGGGGCCCAGACTTTTCGCCGTGTCGAGCACCAGTTGCCAGCAGGTCTCCATGTCGCCATGATTTCACTGCGACGCGCTTAGGGCAACAGGGAATTCCTGGTCGCGGTTGCGGTCGGGCTTCTCTCCATCGCTGGTGAGGAAGTCGGTAAAGCGAGAGCGCATGTTGCCAGCGATGTGTTTCATGATGACGGCAACGCTGTTGGACTCGGCATCGAGTGCGGCGAAAAATTGCTCGTCGTTGAGTTGCTGCATGGCAGAGTCAGCCTGCCGCTGGATGCCATGCAGGCTGCGAATTGCCTCCTCTAAATACATCGCGCCGATGTCGGACATGCGCACTCCTCCTGCACCGATTTTCGTATTGACAGTGCAAAAGAAACACTCCGGCCAGCCCGTCGGGCGAGAAGTGTGAGCCGTCGCCCGAGCCTGAAGTCCGGTTGCGCCGTTCCCGTAGGGCATGAGATGGCGGGCGACGCAACAACTTTTTTAAAGAATTTTGTTGACATCGCCATGTAGTAACCGCAATATGTAGTGCTAGGCATGGTGCTCATCCAATATTTTGAGTAGGCATGGAGAGCAGCTAGGCCAAAACGCAAACCTTCAAGGGAGAAGGTTTCAAGGAGGCAACACCTTATGGCAACCAAGAAGAAAGCACCTGCGAAGAAAAAGGCCGCGAAGAAAAAGAAGCACTAACGACCGTGCGGGGCTTCGGCCTCGCGATTTTTTTGACGAAAACAACTGGCCTCCGCGACTTTGCTCCGGGGGCTTTTTGCTGGCCGCGCGAAGAATAGAAGCGGTTGTCGGTTGTTCGCATCACGTGATCGTGCTAGAAGAAAGCGGTACGTAGACCAGTACTGAGGGTTAGCGACTTTGGTGCGGGTTGCGGCGAGATTCGCATGAGCGAGACAAAAAAGAAAGCGCGCAAAGCGGGTGCCAGCCCGGAGCCGGTAATCCCCGACAAGCTCTACTTTCGTATCGGAGAAGTGGCAAAACTGTGCAAGCTCGAGGCATACGTGCTGCGCTTCTGGGAGTCAGAGTTCTCTCAGCTCAAACCAGTGAAGAGCTCCACCGGTCAGCGCATGTACCGTCAGCGCGACGTGGAAAGCGTGCTTCGCATCAAGAAGCTGCTGTATGAAGAGGGCTTCACCATCGCAGGCGCGCGGCAGCAGTTAAAGGCCGAAAGCAAGGCGGCCGTGGCGCAGTCGGGATTGCCTTTCCCCAAGCAGGGGCGGAGCGACAATCTGAAGAAAGTACGTCAGGGACTGCAAGAAATTCTCGTGCTCCTGAAGAAGAAGCGATAGGCATCTCTCTGGGCATGCTGCTCTGGCGGAGTGCGAAGAACATCTTGGTATAGTCCCATCATGGCATCCAGCATAGACACCGCGGCTCGCATGAGTGCAGCGGACATGCGGCTAGCCGCGCAACGCCGCGATACCCGAATCCTGATTTGGGGGATAGTGCTTCTGGGCGCGCTCCTGCGTGTTTATGCCTTGGGAGCCAAGAGCTTCTGGCTCGATGAGATAGCCAGCGTGGTGATCGCTCGCATGCCGGGCAACTCGTTTTGGCACTGGATATGGACCGAGGAAGGCAACATGGCGCTGTATTACGTCATGCTGCGACCATGGCTGGATATCCATCTGGGTGAAGCCACGATACGGGTACTGTCGGTAGTGCCTGGCGTGGCGGGCATTCCTGTCATCTACCTGCTCGGAAGGCGGCTGTTTGGCCGGGGTGTTGGATTGCTTGCTTCATTCTTGTTCGCCGCAAGTACTTGCGCCGTAGTGTATTCGCAGGAGGCGCGCGGCTACAGCTGGGTGCTGCTGGGAACAATCGTTTCGACCTACTTGTTCATTCGGCTGATCGAGCGGCCTTCGTACGCGATGGCGTTTACGTATGCTCTGGGCGCGGGAGTCACGTTTTACTTTCATTATTTCGGACTATTGGTTCCCCTGGCACACGCAGTGTCGGTGGTCGCGTTGCCCAAGCCGCAGCGTCCATGGAAGCAGTTATATGCAGCGGGAGCGCTGATGGCGGTCTTCGCCACGCCGGTTCTGTGGATGATCCATATCCAGCCGGGACGTCATCTGGATTGGGTGCAGAGGCCGTCGCTTCTGGAGCTCTATCACCTCGGCGTATTTCTGGCTGCAGAAAGCGGCAAAGGAGTGGGCTCGGTGCTGCTGGCAGCCGAGCTGGTGCTGGTCGGCTTGTTCTTTCGAATGATGATGGCGAGGCGAAAGAACTCGGGACTAATGGCAGCGAATGTGGGCGCAGCAACTGGCTCGGTCAACCGGGACTTCTTTCCGTACGCTCTGGTTACAAGCGGCATTCTCACTCCGGTCATCTTCACTCTGTTGGTTTCGTTCGTTCGGCCGATATTCTTCCATCGCTTTCTGATTATTTGTCTGCCGGCATGGTTGCTGGCGGTGGCGGTCGGTATGCGCGAGGTATCGCCGGTTCGCTGGCGAACACCCGTGATTGCCGGGGTGTGCGCGCTGTCGCTGGTGAGCACGGCGCTTTCGTATTCGCGGGTTCGCGAAGACTGGCGCGGGGTGGCCAACTTCCTCATCGACAACGCGCGGTCGCAGGATGCAGTGGTGTACTACCGGGGAGTGGGCAATTTTGCGGCTGAGAATTACCGAGATTGGCTTCCCGGAGGGGCCGGAAACCGCCCCACTCCGGTGGAGGTCGGCGCACCGGGAGCGGACTGGCGATCGAAGATCGTGAGCGCACCGCGTGTGTGGCTGGTGGAGTATCCGTCGAACATAAGCGACGATACGTCGCGTGCTGTCGAAGCAGAGTTGCATAGCCGTTACACGCAGGTTGCGTCGAAGGGGTTCCGGGCGGTGACAGTCACCGAGTTCGTGGCGAAGCCGTAAACGTTGGCTGGTAGCGGGTGAATAAGGACGACGGTGAAGACCAACGCAGTCCGATTGCTCGATTCTCTTGGCGTGCACTATGAGTTGCGCGATTACGAGGTCGACCCCGAAGACCTCGCCGCGGAATCCGTGGCAGCGAAGATCGGCATGCCTTCTGACCAGGTTTTCAAGACGCTTCTGGCGCGCGGCGACCGCAATGGGCCGTGCTTCGCGGTGATTCCTGGCAATTACGAGCTCGACCTGAAGGCGCTGGCGAAGTTGAGCGGCGACCGCAAAGTGGAACTGGTATCGCTCAAAGAAGTGCAACCTCTGACCGGCTACATTCGGGGCGGGGTGACAGTGCTGGGCGCGAAGAAAGACTATCCGGTATTTGCCGATGAGACCATCGAGTTGTGGGACGTGATTTCCATTTCTGCTGGGGTCCGCGGAACCCAGGTGCTGCTTGCGCCGGGAGATTATCTGCGGGTCACGAAGGCGACCATCGGGCAGATCGGACGGGAGAAGGTTGCTGGATAGCCCGCGCGAGTTATCCCGTGGCAATTCACTTTCCCTCGAGGAATGCGGCTATTGCCGGCACAAGCGTCTTGACCTCGCAGCCAGGAGCTGAGTGGCCGCAATCATCATCGAGCACCAATAGCTTTGCGTTCAGCAAGTGCGCAAAGTCGATAGCAGGTTGCGGAGTGACGGTGAGATCGTTCTTTGAAGCCACGACGAACACCTTCGCCTTCACAGCCGCGGCCGCTTGCTGCATCGATCCGCCGAACGTTTGCGAAACATCGAGCGCCATCATGGCCTGTGACTGACGGATTTTGTTATTCGCATCGGAGCCCTCATTCTTGCCCCGCGCCTGGGCCATTGCCTGCATTACCTGTTCGCGGGTCGCGGTCTGGTTGAAGTGTTCCGGTGAGCTGAGGAACAGGTCTCCGAACTGCGCTTCCGCGGTACGGGCCGGGTTTTTCTTGTAGTTCCCCTTATTCCACGCTGGGTCATTCGTGATGGCATCGATCTGCGTCTGCCACAGCACCAAGTCGTAAGCAGCGAGCCGCGGGGAGCCGACAATCGGAATCGCTTTGTCCATGAAGTCGGGATAGGCGACGATCCACTGAAACGTTTGCATGCCCCCCATCGAAATACCCATCACTGCTTTGAGGTGATGGATGCCGAGGACGCGAGTGAGTAACTCGTGCTGCGTTTCGACCATATCGCGAATGGTGATGCGCGGGAACTTCATGCGCGGCTGGAGGGTGCTGTTGGAGGGCGACGAGGAAACGCCGTTGCTGAGGGCGTCAACGGTGATCACAAAATAGAGGTCGGGATCGGCGAACTTGTCTTTGACGATGGCGTCCTGAAGTTGCTCGGTCGTGCCTCCAGCCCAGGTAGGAAAGAGGATGGCGTTGGACTTGTCGGCGTTAAGGGTTCCGTAGGTGCGGTAGCCGATGCGGCACTCCCGAAGGATTTCTCCGCTCTGTAGCTTAATGTCGCCAAGGTTGGCAAACTGCTGTTTCTGGGCTGATGCAACAGAAAGAAGCAGGAATACACAAAGGGCATGAAGGACGAAGCGGCTCTTGGACATGACATGGAATGTTAGCAAGTCGGCGTTCCTAACAGGCACAGTATTTCCTAAAATTACTTGATGCACGGTCGTTTAGAATCAATGGTTTGGGAG